>WNEZ01002354.1_pt1 | contig 26288 bp, 23 predicted proteins | sample 5400521 | NCBI WGS metagenome assembly WNEZ01 (sample SAMN13153339, study PRJNA577476) | soil metagenome | isolation source: 120 cm saprolite under Douglas fir tree site 2 hole 1 replicate 1 | place: USA:California | collected 2015-04-18
AGATCTTCCGCATTGGGCACATGGGCTCCTGCGAGGTGCGAGACCTCTTCACCGCGCTGAACTGTCTCCAGGTGAGCCTCAAGGAGTTCGGATTCGCTGCGGGAACACACAGGGAAGAAAGGTTAGCTCAATGGTAGCATTACAAGCGAGGGCAGCGAACGCGCCACGCATCCTGATTACCGAACCCATCGCACAAGAGGGCATTGATCTCTTACGCTACGAACTGCCGGAGGCACAGATTGATGTACGGCTCGATCTTACAGCAGAGCAACTCAGGATGCTGATCGGCAGCTACACAGCGCTGATTGTGCGTAGCCAGACACGAGTCACCGGCGAACTGCTGGCGGAAGCCACTCGCCTGCAGGTCATTGGACGAGCCGGGTCTGGTCTGGACAACATCGATCTGGATGCCGCGGTCCGGCACAGCGTGCTGGTGGTCAATGCACCCAGAGGGAGTGCGGTTGCGGTCGCCGAACAGACCATGGCACTGCTGCTTGCGCTGGCGAGGCATATTCCCGTTGCCAACAGGAGTACCAAAGCGGGCAGGTGGGACAAGAGCCGCTTGCTGGGTGTCGAGTTGCACGGCAAGGTGCTCGGTATCATCGGTTTGGGACGGGTCGGCAAAGAGGTGGCACGGCTGGCGCAGGCACTTTCCATGCGTGTGATCGCCTGTGATCCCTTTGTCTCTGCCAAACAGGGGCAGCAGGTTGGTGTGACGCTGCACAGCAAAGAAGAGGTGCTGCAACGAGCCGATTTCGTCACCCTGCATGCTACCCTCGCCAATGACGAGAGTGGCACACGCAGGCTCCTTGGCGCCCGTGAACTGCACCTGCTCAAGCCGGGTGCCTACCTGGTAAACAGCGCACGAGGCAACTTCATCGACGAGGAGGCGCTGCTCACTGCGCTCAATGAGCGGCGCCTTGCAGGAGTGGCGCTCGACGTCTTCAGCCAGGAGCCTATTGGCGACGATACGGTGCTGAGACAGTTGCTCGCGCACGAACGAGTCATTGCCACCCCGCATTTGGGAGCATCGACCGCTGAGGCACAGGTGCGAGTCGCCACCGAGGTGGCCAGAAAGATCATCTCGGCCCTGCGCGGCGATACCTTGTATGGCGTTGCTCCACTCCCATTCCCACCGACAAAGCCTGCATAGCCATAGGAATTGCGTAGTTTGTTGAGATAGCATGAAAGGAAACCAACGATGAGTGCAACCGATACAACGAAAAACATATCTCTGTCGATTGAAACGTCTTCCAGCCACGACCCATCGCCGCTGGAGATGGACGCCGAGACCTTTTATCATCTGGGCATGTTAGCGGTAGAAATAGCAACAGAATATCTAGAAGGCATCCCTGAAAAATCGGTCTTTCGCCCAATGACGCCTTCGGAAAGGCAGCTCTTACTCTATCAACAACTCCCTGAGTACGGCAGGTCACCCGAAGCGCTCTTCGATTTCTTCGAGCAACATATCCTGCCGCATGCCATGGGCAACCAGCATCCGCGTTTCGCAGCCTGGGTGAACCCGGCGGGTGCGCCCATCGGCATGCTGGCCGAGTTTCTCTCCGCCGTGATGAATCCGAGTGCAGCCGGAGGAGATCACGCGGCTATTTACCTGGAACACTGCACGGTGCGCTGGCTGATGGAACTGATCGACTTTCCCGTCGATGGCAGCGCGGGCATTCTGGTGGGGGGTGGCTCGGTGGCCTCGCTGTACTGCCTGGCGGTGGCTCGTCAGTGGGCAGCAGCCGAGGGTGGCTGGAGTATGCGCACGGAAGGCTTGCAGGGCAATCATCCGAGGCTCGTGCTGTACATTTCAGAAGAGGGGCATAGCTGTCTCAGAAAGGCGTCGCACCTGCTGGGGCTGGGCGAACCACGTATCATACCGGTCGATCAGCGATACAAAATGGACCTGCACGTATTGAGCGAAGCAGTCACTGCCGATCGGCATGCAGGTCTTCGACCATTCTGCGTGGTGGCCAGTGCCGGGACCGTCAATACCGGCGCAGTTGACCCGCTCGATGAGCTGGCCGACTTCTGTGCTGAGCACGATCTCTGGCTGCACGTGGATGGAGCCTATGGTGCGTTCGGCATCCTCGACCCGAACGTGTCTCATCTCTATACAGGTCTTGAGCGGGCTGATTCGGTAGCGCTGGATCCACATAAGTGGCTGGCGACGCCCATCGAGTGCAGTTGTGCGATCGTGCGCCAGGGAAATCTCTTGCGGGAGACGTTCAGCCTGGTGCCTCCGTACTTGCGCACTGAGCCGGATAAGGGTTTTGGCGGTATGCCCTGGTTTGCAGAGTACGGCTTTCAACAGACACGCCGCTTCAATGCGCTCAAGCTGCTGTGGGTGATCCAGCAGGCGGGTCGCACCGGCTTAGTAGCCCATGTCATACGGCACAATATCCTGGCGCAGTACCTGGCCTTGCTGGTCGATGATGTCCCTTCTCTAGAACTGATGGCGCCGGTGGAACTGTCCATTGTCTGTTTTCGTTATGTCCCGGATTCACTGCGAGAAGATGAGGACCAGCTCAATGCCTTGAACAAGAGGATCGTGGAGGAGGTACAGGCGGGTGGTAAAGCGTTTTTGAATGGAACGATCTTACGCGGTCGCTTCGTCTTGCGCTCGTGTGCGCTGCACTATGCGCTGACTGAGGACGATGTGGTGGCGATCATCGAGGAAGTGTGCCAGGTCGGCGAACGGTGTCTGGCCTGATCAAGCCGAACTGACCTGGGAGAGAGGCTCATGCACGCGTTCTGCAACAGGCCTCTCCCCATCGGCCAGCAGAGCGATACGTAAGCAGGGTGCCAGGCAACCGCTCTGTGTATTGATCTGGACTGGGACACGTTTGTTACTCTGGAGCGTTATGAGCCTTGGACACCGATTCTTGCTTCTCAGTTTCAGCCCTTGACCCGACAAGCTGTTGTTGTCTTGAGCGACACAGGTGATCGTGCCTTGAAACCCTGCTTATGTTCCAGTCAAGCGAAAAGCGAAGAGGTGTTTCACAGGGGGATACGCGATCACCCCAATCTCCTCGATGCGAATATGGAGGGGAAAGGATATTCCTAGACCAATCGCGACCACATGAGAGACGAGATGAGGAGGCACCCGAGTCGCAAGTGCACAGTGAGGAGTCCAGTGCCCAGGGAGATAATAGGGCGCAGGGAATGCGCCAGCACCTTGCAGCAACTGATGGACCTCCCTGTGCAGATCCAGAAGGCCTGGGCTGACGATGGGAGCCAGGAACACGAGAGATTGCTCTCCTGGGAAAATCCCCAAACTCTCGATGGAGAGAGGGGGTCTGTGGCGCAATAGAACAGGAAAGTGGTTTAAGGGAAAGCGGTAAAAGAAGAAATAGAAGTAAACCTCCATGCTGATACCTGCTTCATTGATGTACCAGGGGATCAGCATTTACGGCTTTTCGTCAGGTTAATCTGGTGAAGGAGTAGCACTCTGCCAGCGCAGAGGGACGCTCACCACTCCGTTCGCTTGCTTATAACAGTAGGCCTATCGGTGCGATTTTGACGATGAGCACCGATAGGCCAGTAGCGGGCATGAGAGATTTTCTCTGTATAAGAAAGAGAGAAGCACTTTCATAACCTGGCTTGCCTGGCCCTGGAGACGGCCTGGGCACGGTCAACGACCTGGAGTTTGCTGAAGATATTGGAGATGTGATTGCTCACCGTCTTTGGACTCAGCACCAGGATTTCGGCAATCTGGGTGTTGCTTTTCCCATCGACGATCAGGGCCAGCACTTCTCGTTCGCGCTCGGTCAGATCTGGGAAGGCGCGTTCAGGAATGATCGGGCGCATATTGGCAAAATACTGCATGAGTCGCTGCGCGATGTGTGGGCTGAAGATGGCCTCGCCATGAGCCACGACCGTGATTGCGCGCAGCACCTCCTCCTTCCCGGCTCCTTTGAGCAGGTACCCATGCGCTCCTGCACGCATGGCTCCAAAGATGGAGTCATCGTCACCGAGCATGGTAAGCACCAGGATACCAATGTGCGGGCTGGCCTGGACGATACGACGGGTGGCCTCGATGCCATTGAGCTTTGGCATATGCAGGTCCATCAGAATAATGTCCGGCTGCTGTTCGAGCGCCATGGTCACTGCCTCTTCGCCATCACTGGCTTCTCCCACCACAGCCATGTTGGGCAGAGCGGTCAGGAGCGCTCGCAGGCCCTCACGCACCAGCGGGTGATCATCGACGAGCAAGATACGCAGGGGCACATCTATCATCCGACCTCACTCCTTTCGCATAGGGAAACGAGCGCAGACGCGTGTTCCGCCAGCACTGCCAGCTTCGACCACACACGAGCCGCCCAGTTCCATCGCGCGTTCACGCATGGCTGTCATTCCAACGCCTGTGTGATAGCCCGCGGGCCCTGGTCCGGCACCATTATCCTGGACCTCGACGGTAAGCGCGTCATCCTGAAGAGCGAGGCGCATGCTGCATGTCGTCGCCCGGGCATGTTTGAGCACATTGGAGAGAGCCTCCAGCGCGATCCGATAGGCGGCAACCTCGACAGCGGCTGAAAGCTTCGGGAAGGACTCGGGAGCCTCGATGGAGACCTGCACCTGATTGAGCTGGTGCTGTGCCACCTGTTCGCGCAAGGCTGCGACAAGCCCCCATTCATCCAGGATCGGTGGGCGCAGGTTATAGACGAGACGGCGAATATCATCGAGGGAGGTCTGCATCTGTGTGCGTACCTCAGCGAGCAGTGCCTTCGACGTGCCGGGGTCGCGCTCAAAGAGGGTATCCGAGGCATCCAATTTGAACATCATGCTGGTGAGGACCGACCCCAGCCCATCGTGCAGGTCGCGTCGCAGGCGGCGGCGTTCTTCTTCACGCGCTGTCACCAGCCGTTCGCGCGAGTGCTGCAGGTCGGCAGTCAGGCGCACGGCATGGGCGGCAATGCCAATCTGACGCGCCAGGTCCGTAAGGAGCGCCTGGTCTGTCGGCGTGAAGCTCTCACCCCGGCTGCGCGGCCCCAGCACCAATTGGCCGATCGGCTCGCTCTGATAGGCCAGTGGCACAGTCAGCGATCCCTCTACCAGTGCCCCATAGGTAGCGGCAACCTGGAAGTACTCCCCCTGCTTCAAGGCAATCGCCGCATAGGGGAGCTTGAGCGCCTGAGCGACCGTCTCAACGATCGTCGGCAGCACGGCATCGGGCACCAGTGTGGCTTCCAGCCGCTGTCCCAGCCGTGAAATCACCCTGGAGGGCTCGTCACGCTCACCATACATCAGGCGGTTGATGCCGCGTTGCAAACGTTCACGTAGAGGTTGGAAGAGAACTGCAATCAGCCCCGTTACCAGCAGCGAGACAACAAGGTTGCTCCCAATGCGCAAGAGTGCTCCCAGGTAGCCGACGACCAGCACATAGATACCGATCACGCTGGCAGTCAGGAGACCGTAGACCAGCGTGCGGTTGATGAGGATATCGATGTCCCACAGCCGGTAACGGAGAATGGCGATCCCGATAGAGATCGGAAGGATGAGTACTGTCAGCGGCCAGACCAGTTGATACAGCACGTTCAGGAGCGCATGCGGCGCGAATGCCTGTGGAAAGAGCAGTGGGAGTACCAGTGGCCCAATCCAATTAAGGATGAGGTCAAGAACGATGCCAAAGGCCAGCCACTTGATCTGTTGCCGTTCCAGCAAAGTCGCCCCGCGTCGATAGCGGTAGACCATGGCTCCGGCCAGGCAGGTAAACAAAGCCAGGAGCAGCAGAAAATTGACCAACCCGAGTGGGGAAACAGATGGAATAAACCCATTGAGAAAATCGGTCACCACCAGGCCGATGGTCGACCACACCATCCAACGCGGCACAAACCGCCCATTGGGAAAGAGCGCCATGACCGGAAAGGCCAGAGATTGGCAGAAATAGTAGAAGAAGACGAACCACACCGGGGCCGTCTGAGTAGAGATGGCACCTGAACCCAGGCTGTTTGAGATGAAGCCTGTGAGGTTCGCAGAAACCTGAAAAAGGATCAAGAAGAGCGAGACGAGCAAGGCCATCCAGTCGTCAGACTTGCGCCAGGCGAGAAACAGTCCGGCGCCCACCCAGACCACCAGCGGAATGAGGGCGTAGACCGCGGCGTAGAAAATGGCAAAGGCGTTAGTCGTCACACCCAGGGTGTGCAGCGTGCGCAGCGCGTCCGGTGAGAGGAAGCCGGTCGTACACTGCACATCCGGGCAGGGAGTTTGAAGCTGTGTCAGAAGATGGGGAAGGCGTGGCAAGTTGAAGGCCAGCAGGCCCAGGGTGAACAGGACCAGCACTGCCCAGATGCCGCGCGCCAGCACGAGCGGCTTCCCATGCAGGCGGGTCTCGGCCGTATTTGCTTGACTGGAGCTTACGCTTGTTTGCGCTGACGAAGCATCCATAATTCGCCCTCCGCGCACTTCTGTGCAAAACGGGTTTTGCCAAACCAATTCAACTATTGCTCTTCTATTCTATCCGCTGAGTGACGTGCTGTACAGTGACCCCCGCGTAGCGACAAGGGGGGAGTGGATGAGCGGAGGGACCCTTGTGGTTGTCGCTCGTCCTGCCCTTGGTGCCCGCGACTTGTGAATCGCCCTGTCAGTGCAGCAGGAGAGCAAACGCTCTCCTGCTAGAGTAGCTATCCACGGCAACGAATGCTTAAGAGCGGATCTCGCACTCCTTAGCTACGAACCGCGCCGACGGCAAGCTCAGATTGTGCGCCGACTACTGGCTGTCGGAATCGCAGCACATCCAGAGCCAACCAGGCCATGCCGAGCATGAAAACCAGGAAACCAGGATTAGCAATAGGCAGGTTGAAAAAGTCGCCGGTAAATTGGACCAGGACGCCAACAATCAGCAGTAAACCCGCCCAGCGAGGAAGAACAGCGGCGCGCATGGTCGCGATGCCAAAGCAGATGCCTCCGATGACTTCTAGCAGACCGCCCACGATAAAAAAGAGTCCTAACGCTGGCGGCTCCTGGCGAGCAAGCGCCGGCGCATGGGTTGCTATAAAAGGAAGAATGAGCACATTCAGCGCGTTCCCAACAATTCCCAGCATCAGAACAGCGACTATAATAAGCGCGATGCCGATCAGCCCTATCACGCCTGCGCGTTGAGACTGCCTGGCATACACTCCCGGTAATCCCAGCACACCTAGCGTCCCACTGACAACCTGGACGAAAGCGATGGTTATCGCGAAATTACTGGCCGGATCAGAACTTCCAAACAGTCCTGCAACGGTACTGACAATAGCGAGTACGGCTCCAATGAGCAGGCTGATCCCGCTTAAACGATACAATGTGGTAGACGACATGGTTGATAACCTCCTTGCAAACGATACCTGTATACTTCAAAGAGTGAGGAGCCTGTTCGCTCCCCCACGCCTCTTTCGCAGAAAGCATACCGGTTGGAGGTTTCCCGTGTCATGAGAGAAACTCCTATTCTGCCGGGAAACTTGCCGGGAGTATTTTTATGGCATTTCGATGCTAAATGGTATCAAAATTTACAGTAACCCCAGAGCTTCGATCATCTGCGTGCGCAACTCAAATTTCTTGACTTTGCCACTGGCCGTGAGCGGGTAGGCTGTCACGAAGCGGATATACCTGGGGATCCTGTGTTTGCTGATCGCCTCCCGGCAGTAGTCGCGGATCTCGCCCTCATCGGCCTGTTCGCCAGGTTTGAGCTTGAGCAGTGCCACTAGTTCTTCCCCCATCAGAGGGTCGGGCACGCCGACGACCTGGGCATCAGCCACTTTGGGATGGCGCAGCAAAAACGCTTCGATCTCCGCAGGGTACAGGTTTTCGCCGCCCCGGATAATCAGCTCTTTGACCCGTCCCACAATCGCGATATAGCCCTGGGCGTTCATGGTCGCCAGGTCGCCCGTGTGTAGCCAGCCATCGGCATCAATCACCTCGGCGGTTTTGTCCGGCATGTTGTAGTAACCCTTCATGACGAGGAAGCCGCGTGTGAGTAATTCGCCCCGCTCTCCAAAGCCTACCAGTTGCCCCGTCTGCGGGTCTACCAGTTGCACGTCGATGTGAGGCAGTGGAATGCCCACCGTCGCTGACCGCAGTTCATACGTGTCGGTGAAGAGCGTATGAGAGATATAGCCGCTGGCCTCGGTCATGCCGAACGCGATAACGAGATCGGCCCCCATCTTCGCTTTGATCTGTTCCATCAACACCACCGGCACAGGCGACCCTCCACTGATGACCATGCGCAGTGTGGACGTGTCGAACTCGCCAGCCAGAAAGCGAGGGTGGTTGAGCATGGCCAGGAGCATTGTGGGCACCCCCAGCACAGGGTCGCCTGCTCGTGGCTGATCAACTCCAACTGTTTGGCCGGATCGAAGGTAATCAGCGGGATCAGCGTGCCACCGGTCACCAGCATCTTGAGCAGCCCTCCGACGCACCCGGCGACGTGGAAGAGCGGCATCGCCGACACCATGCGGTCACTGCTCTGGATGCCCTTGCGTGCGGCAAACAAGTAGGCGCTATTGAGATGGCCCGGGTGGGAGATGATGGCTCCCTTGGGGAAACCGGTCGTGCCGCTCGTATACTGGATCTGAGCAGCATCGTCGGGCGCAATGCTCCGCTGGCGAGTCGCGAGCATTTCGTCAGGCACACTGCGGCTCAGGTCCACCATATGCGCATACCGCAAGCAACCGGGCCTGCTCGCCTCACCAAGCAGAATAACGCGCTTGAGGTGGGGAAGAGCTGCACTGTGCAGCGTTTCACTGGCGAGATTGCGCATCGCCCTCAGTTCAGGGACAATGGCATAGACCGAGTCCAGGTAGGAGTTATCACGCAGTTCCTCGACCATGAAAAGGGTGGTAATATCTCCCTGGCGCAGCAGGTATTCGAGTTCGGCGGCGCGGTACGCTGTGTTGACGGTGACCAGTACGGCCCCGATCTTCTCCAGCGCCAGTTCTAAGAAGATCCATTCCGGCACGTTCGGCGCCCAGACCGCGACGTGTTCACCCTTCTCGATGCCCAGGGCGAGCAGGCCCCTGGCAACGCGATTCACCTCATCGCGCAGTTCCCGATAGGTGAGGCGCAGGTCGAGTCCTCGCTCTGGATAATGATAGACGAGTGCCTCTTTGTCTGGGAAGACGGCGGCCTGCTGGTCAACCAGGTCGCCGATAGTCGTGTGCAACAGCTCGATGTTTGCGCTTTCAGCCTGCCAGAAAGCCCGGTCTGCCGTGATACCCATGGGTATTTCCTCCTCTTGTCTGAAAACGGCGTTTTCATTCTGGGTGGTGTATTCTCTACATGAACGTCTCTTGAGCTCGACTTTGTACATTTCCAACTTACTAACAGACGGCCAAAGAGAACCGCTCAAGAGTAGAGCGGGGCACTAAAACCGCATCAGGATCAGTCGGTGATGTGGGAAAAGTCTCCTGGCCCCACACATGCCGCCTGACGAGAGCGAGCACGGAACGTATGGTGGCGGTCTGCTTGCGATACCAGGCGGCTTGTGCCACTGGAATGTGCCCATCAGGATGCAAGGCTTGCCCAAAGAGGGTCACGAGACTGTAGAGACCAAAGAGCAGAGGAGTCGAGCGCTCGATAGCGCGATCCGACCATTGGCGTTGGGTCTCGATACCCAAATGGGCGCGTCCCTCCTCAAAGGTCACCTCCAGACTCCAGCGCTTCATGAAATCGCTGACGATCTGTTCTGCCGGCTGGGCAGGGTCGGTGGAAAAAATGGCCTTGGGGGGACGCTTGCCCGCTGGATCACGAGTGAGGACCCAGCGGATGGGCAAGGGATCATATCCATAGCGATACCACAGGGCTGTGCCGGTGCACATCTCTAGCGGTCGCTCTCCTTGGCCATACCAGTCCAGAGTGAGTTTCTGCCAGACCGTTTCCGGGTCCTGTAAGACTTGTTCCAGAGCTGGCAAGCGTTTGCCGACGACGCGGGGACGGCCAATGGTGTGCTGGGTGCGTTGGGGAGGGGGCTCATGGAGCACGGCATCCAAGCGGCCAGTGGTAACGAGAGTCACTTGCTGAGCCTTCGCATGCAGACCCAGTTCCAGCACACTGTAGGCGGTATCACCCATCAGCTTGATAGAGCGATCAGGAAGCCAACGGCGGACCAGGCTGACCATCTGATGCGCCCACATCCCTACGGTCTTGTGCCGCTTGCCCAGCTGTTCACTCACCTCTGGGGTTGTAGCGAGTACGCACAAGAAAGGCAAGGCGCAGCGTTGCTTTGTCCAGGGAAGCGTCACGACCACTGCCATCACGATCCACCGCAAGCCTGGACTGCTGGTACAAAGGTCTCGACAATGAGAAGCAGGAGTTGGCGACTCACCGCTAAGGGCGACCAGCGGGCTCGGTTGAGCACTTGATGGAAGCTACTCCAGTTGCCCGCCATACCGTGGCCTGTGTGGCGCAAGGCTGTAGCGACTGTTCGGCGTCCGTGAGCCAGCAGCGTACCCGTGAGCAAGATCATCAATTTCCTCCAGGTGGGAGTAGTAAACAATGGGCGAAAAGTCATCAGAACCTCTATAATGGGATCGGGAAGGGGCATGAATATCCTCCTGAGTAAGATGGTGCTTTAGTCAGCTTCTATCTTACCTCAAGAGGCTTTCATGCCTGGTTCTTTCCCCCAAATGTACAAAGTCGAGTTGAGAAAACGTTGGAGAAGAGATTTTTTTCAGCACCATGAGAGACAGCCCTGTATTCAAATGATTCTGCTCCTTTGAATACAGGGCTGTATCCTGCCGTTTTCCTATGTAGCTGGGCTGAGGGATTACACCCGGAACGTCACCTCATAGGCTTCCCGAACAGGTGGTGCGGTAAGAAGAGAGGCAACTTTGGCGGCCTGTTGCTGATAATAGCCACTGGCCTCGCCTGCCTTCATATCAGCTTCCGTCTCCCACAGCGTAATGACCATAATCTTGTTCGCGCTTTCGTCTGTGAGGACCAGTCCACTGTTGTACCCCGGCTGCTGTTTCACCACTGCGATGACAGAATCGCGAGTAATCTGAGTCCATGTGTCGATTTGCCCTGATTGCACCTGGAAGGTTGTGACTCGTGCATACAGGAGTGTTCCTCCATTTCTGAATCCATTCAAGTTCATGCGTGTTTTGTACATTACACTGGTCAAATTTCGGGGAAACGCTCCATCGAGTTGTCGCATACTTTGCCAGTCTTCGCCTCAAGTATAACTGACGAGCCATTCCCATGTCATGGGACAGAGACCCTGATCTGCCGGGAAGTTTTTCCCGGTTGCGCCGGGAAAAGTTCCTGATGGGAAAGATGCCCTGGCTGCTGAGAGGATACCCGAGGAGGTGTCCCAGTGTGATGGGAGGAGAGTCCCAATTCTTGTCCTGACCGCAACAGGACAAGAATTGGGAAAACAAAGGCAGGAGAATGACATCTGTCACATTGTAATCATGACAGGAATCGTGACACGGCTCCCATCACACTGGGACACCTCCTCGGGTATCCTCTCAGCAGAACGTGTAGTGTTCATCATGCTGTACAAAACGCAGGAATTTCCTGCCAGGAGGTTTTCTCTCATGTCATCTCGAACCTTGTATCGCTTGAGCGGGGGCACGCTCATCGCCAGCAGTCTGCTGATTCTCCTCAGTTCTATCGTGGGGGCCGTGCTGTTTCCCGGCCATAGCAGCACTCCAGCGCAGGTTACGAGTGCTCCGTGGGTCCTCGTCACGCTGACGATCCTGATCAGCTCGCTGCTGTTTGTCATTGGGCTGCCAGGGATGTACCTGCGCCAGGCTGGACGCGCAGGCGTGTTGGGACTGATCGGCTTCATCCTGCTCTTCTTTGCCATTCTGCTGCAAGGAACCGCTTTCTCGTCCGTGCAGGTCGTTGTCCTGCCCCTTCTCGCACAGAAAGCTCCGCAGCTTCTGGGAGGAAATAGCTTACCTATCAGCGCGTTTCTCCTGCTCATTGTCTCCGGCCTCATGCAAATGATCGGAGTCATTCTGTTGGGGATTGCCACCATGCGCGCCCAGGTGTTCTCGCGTTCGACAGGGATACTCCTGATCGCCTCTGGAATTGCCTTTCTTCTCACGATTCCTCCCCTGCCTTCGCCTCTCAGCGATATCATCGAGGTGGTCTCGTTCATCCTGTTAGCGGTGGCGTTTATGTGGTGCGGCTACACACTCATAGCTGGGGAGGGCAGAACGGCGGAGACAGCGCCATTTGCCACTAAAGCTCAGACGAGCCGTTGAAAGCGATTTTGGGAATGTGATTTTGTAGAAGGGCGAGCGAGCAGCAAGGGGGGGCCGCTGGTTTCCAGAGGCGTCCCCTCGCTGCTCACTTCCAGAAGAACAACATATCGGGTAGAATAGAAGAGCACCATCCATTGGTCGCGTTGTGTTCTAGCTTGCGTCTCCATAAAAGGACTAAGGAGCACTCAGATGAATCTGGAGTATGCGCAGAGAGCCGTGAGTTCTCAATCATCCGACCAGACCAACACGCGCCTACAGGGAGGTCGGCTTGCTCTCGCACGAGCGGTTTGGGGGGTACTGGTTCTCTTTACTCTTGGTGTGTTCATCGCCAGTCTGCCCGCGAGTTTTGCGACCCTCAAGATGCCCTGTACCGCTGTTGCGTGCAGTGAAATTGTGGGACAACTCACCGTGGTCGATGTCCAGGCACTTCAGAAGCTTGGCCTGTCTCTGGACACCTATGCCTACTACTGGATCACACTCAATGCAGTTGTAGGCCTGGCCTGGTGCCTGATGGGTGGCATTCTGGTCTGGCGCAAATCAAACGACTGGCTGGTGCTCCTGGTCGCACTGATGCTCATCAGCGTGGGGACCGGCGCCATCACAGACAACTTGCTGCTTCGTCCTTCTCTCTGGCTGATTCCAGAGAATTGGTTGTATCTGATCAAGAGCCTCGCCGTTCTGTTCAGCCTGGCCCTCTTCCCGAATGGACGATTCGTGCCGCGCTGGACTGGCTGGATCCCGCTGATCTATCCTGCTCAAATGGTGTGCTATCTCCTGTTTTTGCACCAGTTGCATGTGCCAGGATGGTCGCTCTATCGCAACCCACTGAATGCTGTCGCATGGTTTGGTTGCGAAGGGGTCCTGGCAGCGGCTCAACTCTATCGCTATCTCCGGGTGTCTAACCGGGTAGAGCGTCAGCAAACCAAGTGGGTGGCTTTCAGTTTCCTGATACTCCTGCTCGCGGATTTCGGAGAGACAGCAACGGTGCACCTCGTTCCCATCCAACACATCGGCCTGCTCTATGTACTCATCCTCAGTGTCTTCACCTGCATGTTCTTTGCTTTTCCTTTTGCCGTCGGCATCGCCATCCTGCGCTCCCGGCTGTGGGACATCGACATCATTATCAACCGCGCACTGGTCTACGGGTTGCTGACCGTCTGCATCGTCGGCATCTATGTGTTTGTGGTCGGCTACCTGGGCGCGCTCCTTCATAGCAGCGGTAGTCTCCCGGTCTCCTTGCTTGCAACCGGCCTGGTCGCGATACTTTTCCAGCCCTTGCGGGAGCGGCTTCAGCGCGGCGCGAATCGCCTGTTGTATGGGCAGCGCGACAATCCGTATCAAGTCATCTCGCGTCTTGGACAGCGATTGGAAGCGGCGCTGGAGCCGGAAGCCGTCTTGTCAACTCTTGTAGAGACGGTCGCTCAGGCGCTCAAGCTCCCCTACACCGCCATCACCTTAAAGCAAGGTGACGAATTTATCTTTGTAGCGTCCTATGGCAAAGCCGTGGAAACCACGCTCACCCTGCCGCTGCTCTACCAGACCGAGGCTATTGGCCAACTGCTCCTTGCTCCTCGCGCCAAGGGTGAAGGATTCTCCCCTGCCGACCGCCGCTTGCTCGATGACCTTGCGCGCCAGGCAGGCATAGCAGCCCATGCTGTGCGGCTCACGACCGAACTGCAACGGGCACGCGAGCGGCTCGTGACAACGCGCGAGGAGGAACGCCGCAGGTTGCGTCGCGACCTGCACGATGGCCTGGGGCCGACACTGGCCGCCCTCAACCTGCAAGCAGGAGCGGTGCGTCTGTTGATTCCACAGGACCCGGCCGAGGCTACCGCCCTGGTAGTGGAATGGCGCACCACGCTGCGAGCGGTCATCGCCGATATCCGTCGCCTGGTCTACGAACTGCGCCCGCCCGCTCTCGATGAACTGGGACTGATCGGGGCGATGCGCGAACAGGCTGCCCAGTATAGCGCCCACGCGGGAACGAACGGAGTGCAGATGACGGTTGAGGCACCAGATCAACTCCCATCGTTGCCCGCTGCGGTCGAGGTAGCTGCCTATCGTATTGCCCAGGAGGCACTCGCCAACGTCGCACAGCACGCGCAAGCCCACACCTGTCGTCTCCACCTCTGGCTCGACAACGCGTTGCACCTGGAGATCTCCGATGATGGGATCGGCCTGCCGGAAAAACACCGCTCAGGCGTGGGGCTGTTCTCCATACGCGAGCGGGCCGAGGAACTTGGCGGGTCATGCAGCATTGCGTCTGCCGTTTCCAGGGGCACTCGTGTCTCTGCCCGGCTCCCCTTCCCAAAGGACTTCTTTGCAGACCACCTGAGCGAGGGGTACGCCTTCCCGTCTGATGACGCGAAGCCTGGCCACGACCGCGACGTTTCAGACAGACTCTCAAGGAGCCGCGAGAGCGGTGCTGGTGGGCTGGATACAGAAGGAGGGAGCTAATGGATCCACTGCTTGTGCTGATTGCCGACGATCATCCTCTCTTCCGCAACGGTATGCGTGCCTTGCTATCTTCAGTCCCCGACATGCAGGTTGCGGCCATAGCGACCAACGGGGATGAGGTGATCGAACTCTCTGCCTCCTTGCAGCCTGATGTGATCTTGATGGATCTGCAGATGCCGGGGATCGGCGGCATCGAGGCGACACGACGAATTCTCCACGTCAGCCCCCACATCCGCGTGCTGGTCGTCACCATGTTTGAGGACGACCATTCCGTCTTCGCAGCCCTGCGCGCTGGGGCCCGTGGCTATATCCTCAAGGACGCCGACGAGGACGAGATCCTACGGGCCATCCGCGCCGTAGGGCGTGGCGAGGCCATCTTCAGCCCGGCTATCGCCACCCGCTTGATCGATTTCTTCTCCGCACCCCACCCGGTTGCACCTCCCCAGGCCTTCCCCGAATTGACCGAGCGCGAGCGCGAGATCCTCACTCTCATCGCCCAGGGCCACAACAATACCGAGATCGCCACACGCCTGGTCCTCAGTTCGCATACAGTGCGCAACTACGTCTCGAACATCTTTAGCAAATTGCAAGTCGCCGACCGAGTGCAGGCCATTATTCGCGCGCGAGAGGCCGGGCTGGGATAACTCTCGTTATCCGCGAGTATGACAACTACTCCCACGAATTGTCCCGCCCAAAACGGGACATCAACATTGGGACACCACTCACTTCTCCACGGGACGCCCGGGCGGGTATACTCCTTATAGCGACAACGAGAACGGAACCTCTCGTGCGTCCTATTCCAGCAAAAGGAGTCTATTCCCATGTCCGTACCTACAATATCCCAACGTGAGGTCAAGAAGTGGCGCGTGATTGTCTTTGGTGTCTTCACCGTTCTTCTTTCACTCGTTTTTATCGTCGGCTTCAATAACATTTCTCTGCTCCTGGCCCCCTGGACGCTCTTAGGGGCTACTGACAGCCCAACCTGGCATCCGGCCATGCAACGCTGGCACGAAGCTGGGGCAGGCGCGATGTTCGTGTTTCTGCTCTCGGGCTCCTTGCTGTGCCTGTTCTGGCGCGGTCATACCAGGCCACTGCTTGCGCAATTCTTTCTCCTGAGTATCGTTCTACTTATGGTAGCACAACTTCCCTGGGTGGGCATTCTTCAGGCAGGGGTCTTTTTTGGAGGGATCATCGTGCTCTTCCTCCTGGCCTATCCCGCACCTCATGCCCTCTTCACCTTTTCACGGGTCAGCACCTGGAGCCTTCCGTTGCTCGCACTCAGCATCCTGGTCGCCATATGTCTCGCTCCGAATGTCTGGCAGAATATCAGTTTGCAACTGAGTGATACCACGAGTGAAAGTGCTCGGGACTTAGCCTGGGTAATCTTTGCAGCCCTTGATCTGATGCTCATTCTGGGGGGATTTTTGACCTCTACCAAGCGGCCCGGGTGGAAAGCATTAGGGATCATTATCGGCATCAGCTTCCTCTACCTTGGCATTGCAGCACTCGTGGTACCACCAAGCAATCCTGGAAGCTGGGGGTTGTTAGGGGGCATCCTGAGCGTGCTGGGTGGGCTGAGCTCTATTGGCTTGACGTTCTACGAAATGCGAAGAACCGCGACGCATCCGACAGGAGTTCCTGAGCAGGTGACGATAGGAGCAGTCGAAACATCGTCATAGCGGAATATGAGGCATACTCATCTGTGAGCTAAGTTTCGATGGAGGATCATGAACATGCTCTTCTATCGAAACTCATGATTGGATCAGACGAACACATGATATACTCATGTGAGAAGCTGACGTGCGAAGGGGTCTCTCCATGATCTCTCTCCTAGATTCAACCCCGTCGGAGTCAGTGCACTCGATCTGACAGATACTGTCGAGGGAGGAGTTCATGAACCAGATCGTTCCACCACCAAAGACTGGAAGACAGTCACCGACTCTCAGTGATGGAAACGCGCTCCTAGAGAGGCGTTGGCTGGTGCTCATACGGCTCGTCTGGGCAACGCTGGTCGTCTTTGTGCTCATCGTCTTCGCTGCCAGCCTCCCGACCTATGTGGCACTCATGCAAACGGTCTGTTCTCCTACAGGGTGTGTTACCGGGCAATTGACCACCAATAGCGTCCGAACACTGGCAGGGATGGGTCTCTCTCTCTCTGAGTATGCCATTTTTAAGCTCATCATTGCGCTCATCTCTGCGCTTGTGTGGTTTACGGTCGCTCTGGTCATTGCCTGGCGGAAATCGAGCGACTGGATGGCGTTGCTGGTCGCACTCTTTCTTGTTGCGCAGGGATCGCACGCCACCACGAACGTCTTAGAGTTGAGTTCCTCGGCCTGGCAAGTTCCCTCTCAGCTTGTGCAGTCTCTTGCTTTCTTGTTGCTCATCCTCATCTTCTCTCTGTTTCCCGATGGGCGCTTCAGACCATCCTGGACACGCTGGCTTGTGGTCGGGTTTGCCCTATTTGAGGTCAGTAACTTCTTCCCCATCTCACAAGCTACAGGTTCTCTCCTGATTATGCTGATCGAGTTGGGCCAGATTCTTCTTTATGTCGGTTTCTATCTCAGTCTGATCAGTGTCCAGTTCATGCGCTACCGACGCTTCTCTAGCCAGGTGCAGCGGCAGCAAATCAAATGGGTCATCTATAGCGTCGCCATTGTTCTTGTTGGGGAAATTGCGCAGCTCCCGCTCGAACTGCTCTTCCCAAACTCCGCTGTCAGTCAATTGCTCAGCGGCAATGTGACATACCTTCTCCCGATTCTCATTCCCCTCTCGATCGGCATCGCCATCCTCCGCTACCATTTGTGGGACATTGACATCCTCATCAACCGTACCCTGGTCTACGGTGCGCTCACCGCCAGCATCATCGGACTCTATGTTCTGGTGGTGGTCGCCCTCGGCAGCGTGTTCCAGGCGCAGGGCAATCTCGTGATTTCCCTGGTGGCGACCGGTCTCATTGCTGTTCTCTTCCAGCCTCTCCGCGAGCGCCTGCAGCGTTTTGTGAACCGCTTGATGTACGGCGACCGGGACACTCCCTACCAAGTGATCTCGCGCCTGGGACAGCGCCTGGAAGCGACCATTGCACCCGAGACCGTGCTGCCAACCATTGTCGAGACGGTGGCCCAGGCTCTCAAGCTTCCCTATACGGCAATGACTTTGAAACAGGGGGACACGTTTGTCATCGCCGCATCCTATGGCGTCTCGAACGGCGAGTTGACCCACCTTGCGCTCCTCTATCAAACCGAGCAGATCGGTGAACTACTGCTGGCCCCACGCGGGCCTAGCGATGCCTTCACGCCCGCTGATCAGGTGCTCCTGGCTGACCTGGCACGACAAGCAGGCACCGCCGCCCATGCCGTTCGTCTCACGACTGATCTGAAGCACCTGACCAACGATTTGCAGCTCTCTCGTGAGCGCCTGATCGCGGCCCGTGAGGAGGAGCGCCGCCGCCTGCGACGTGATTTGCACGATGGCCTGGGGCCGACCCTTGGCCATCTGACCTTGCAGTTGGACGGTGTCAGTGACCTGATCGTACAGGACCCTTCCGCGGCCCAGGCCCAGGTCGCCCAGCTCAAAGCGCTGGTGCAGGCGACCATGGCCGATATCCGCCAGCTCGTCTACGCGCTGCGCCCACCCGCACTGGACGAACTGGGCCTGGTCACGGCCCTCTGCGAGCAGGCGACGCAGTACCAGCAGGTGGGCGGGCTCCAGGTCACGGTGGAAGCGCCAACCGCGCTGCCACCGCTGCCTGCTGCCGTCGAGGTGGCTGCCTATCGCATTGCCCTGGAAGCGCTGACCAACGTGGTGCGCCATGCTCAGGCCCACACCTGCTGTATCATCCTCACGCTGTCGGATGCCCTCCTGCTCGACATCCTCGATGATGGCCGGGGCTTCCCACCAACACTGCGGGCAGGAGTCGGTCTCGCGTCGATGCGCGAACGCGCGGCAGAACTGGGCGGAACCTGTGTCATTGAAGCGAGGCCGGAAGGGGGAACGCGCGTGTATGCCTGCCTTCCACTGCCAAAGGAGTAAGCGATGGAACCGATTCGCGTCCTGATTGCTGATGATCATCCCCTCTATCGCGATGGCTTGCGGGCCATGCTGGGTGCCGCTGCGGAAACCGAACTGGTCGGGGAAGCAGCGACCGGCGATGAGGCCATCGCACAGGCGGCGGATCTGCAGCCAGATGTTGTCCTGATGGACTTGCAGATGCCTGGAACGAACGGCATCGAGGCCACGCGCCACATCCGGCAGACCAGCCCGCACATGGCTATCCTTGTCCTGACAATGTTTTCCGACGACGACTCGGTGTTCACGGCCCTGCGCGCGGGAGCCCAGGGCTACATCCTGAAGGGTGCGGACCGTGCTGAGCTGCTGCGGGCCATCCTGGCGGTGAGCCGTGGCGAGGCCATCTTCAGCCCGGCCATCGCCAGGTGGCTGATGCTGCACTTTGCCACCCTCTCCGCCGAGCGCATGCCAGCAGTCTTCCCAGAGTTGACCGACCGCGAGCGGGTGATCTTAGAGCTGATCGCGCAAGGACGCAGTAATACCGAGATCGCTACCCGTCTGGTGCTCAGCCCCAAAACGGTACGCAACCACATTTCCAATATCTTGAGCAAATTGCAAGTCGCCGACCGTGCGCAGGCCATTATTCGCGCGCGAGAGGCCGGGCTGGGATAACTCTCTGTTATCCACGAGTACTGGAACGTCTTCTCACATCCTCCTATCCCAGTCTCCCTGGGACAACTTCCCAGTCAAAGTAGGGCCGTAGTCACCTGACGGTGGGATAGTTTGCCGGCTACTGTATGTGTAGACATGGATGATGAGCATGGCTCATCTTTCTGATTACATTACACTGAAAGGAGTCTCTTTGTGGCTGGACCGATCCGATCACTCACCTATGCACAGAAACGAGAGTCTCTTGAATGAGGAGGAAACAACGATGACATCCCAAACGATCTATCGCTTGAGTGGAGGCATCCTGATCGTAGGAAGCCTGTTCACGATTATCGGCTTGCTGCTGCATCCCAGCGGCAATACGCCTGTCAACTACCTCAGTCCCATCTGGTTTCCTGCTAACCTACTCATCCTGGTGGGAGCACTGCTGGTAGCGCTAGGACTGCCGGGGATGTATGCTCGACAGGCAGAGCGTGCAGGCAAGCTGGGTTTAGTCGGATTTACCCTGACCTTCTGTGTTGTATTGCTGTTCAATATCGCCTTGGGAGCCATTGAAACCTTCCTGTTTCCTACGCTCGCTGCCAATGCGACCACCCGCTCACTCTTGACCGGACCGCTGCCAGCAACGTATAGCAGGTTTATACTGGTCGCTGTGCTCCTGGAACTGGTTGGCCCCGTCCTTCTGGGCATTGCAACGCTGCGCGCCAACATCTTTCCCCGTTGGACCGGATGGTTGCTCATTGCCATCCCGGCTCTCGTTCTTATTGGCTTCTTTGTCTCGCTGCCAGGACCGTTGGCTCAGCTCGATGCGGTCGTTCTTAATCTGAGCCTGGCGGGAATGGGCTTCTCGCTCCTTGCTCGACGGGGGGAAACCGCGCAGGTCCAACCTGTCGTCTCGCCCACTTCCTCGTAGGTGCGCCGTGTCCGGCGCTGCTGGCTCGTTCTTGGAGCAAGAGTGCGAGTTGGGGGTGTTCTGCCTCAACTCGCACCTGTTCTGGTCTCTTCTTGCAGAGAGATTCTATGGTATGATAGCACTACACACCGGTTTGCTTTCTTCTGGTTCAGGTCCCTGGTCCTTCACAACGACCTGCCTGAGGCAATGAAGAGGGAGGAGGCTTATGCCACCATCATCCTGGTCCACTGATGCCACGATGTCCTTTGATTCGTCTCACTCAGGTGTTGCGGATCTTTCAGGCCGCTGGCTCCTCCTCGCACGTCTGGTCTGGTGGGCAACGACGCTACTGGTGGTGGTCTTTTTCGTTGCGGCTCTTCCGGCAGCTTTTGCTCACTTGCAGACACCGTGCCGTTCATGTAACGGCCCACAATTGACGTCTCAGCAGGCAAACCAGCTTCAGTCCCTCGGTCTCTCGCTCCCTTTCTATGCCGTGTATTTTCTCGCGCTCAACAGTGTGTTCTTCATGACGTACTTTGTCGTTGCCTGTGTGCTCTTCTGGCGCAGAGCTGACGACCGCATGGCATTCATGAGCTCGTTGTTCCTGGTCACGTTTGGCGGTGCGACCTTCCCCGGCACCCTTGATGCGCTGGCTTCGCAGAGTCCAACCTGGGGGATGCTCGTCGCCATTGCGCGTTTCCTCGGCATTGTCTGCCTGAGTCTCTTCAGCTATCTCTTTCCCGATGGGCGCTTCGCGCCATCCTGGATACGCTTTGTTGCCCTGATGGGGCTGCTGGTGCAGGTGCCAGATACGTTTTTTCCAGGTTCCCCTTTGAGCTTCAGTCACTTGCCCCGGCTGCTGGTCTTTGCACTCTTTCTCGCTTCCCTGGCCTGCCCTGTGGTGGTACAAGTCTATCGTTACCGGCGCGTATCGAATGCAGGGCAACGGCAGCAGACGAAATGGGTGGTCTTTGGTCTCACAGTTACCATTGTCGGATTCCTTGGACTCCTGCTCCTCACTGCTACTTTGTTGCCTGCGCAGAAAAACAACGGTGTGCTCGTGCAATCGATCATCGTGAGTGCCTACTATCTCTTTTTCCTCTTGATCCCGCTTTCCATTGGTTTTGCCATCCTACGCTACCGACTGTGGGATATCGACATCATCATCAACCGCACGCTGGTCTACGGCGGGCTGACTGTCAGTATCACGAGCCTGTATGTGCTGGTGGTGGTCTCGCTGGGAACGCTCTTGCGGGCACAGGGAAACCTACTGCTTCCACTGCTGGCGACCGGGCTGATCGCGGTCCTTTTCCAGCCCTTGCGTGAGCGCCTCCAGCGTGCCATCAACCGCCTGATGTACGGCGAGCGCGACGCTCCCTATACCGTCATCTCGCGCTTAGGGCAACGTCTGGAAGCGACGCTGGCGCCAGAGGCGGTGCTACCGACCATCGTGGAGACGGTCGCCCAGGCGCTGAAATTGCCCTATGCCGCCATTAGCTTGCAGCAGGAGGGGGAGTTCGCCATTGTGGCCTCTTATGGCCCAGCGCAGAATGGGCTGCTGCACCTGCCGCTCAGCTACCAGAGCGAGCAGGTTGGTGAACTGCTCCTTGCGCCACGCGCCCCTGGTGAGACCTTCACGCCCGCTGACCGTGGCTTACTCAATGACCTGGCACGGCAGGCGGGGATCGCCGCCCACGCCGTGCGTCTCACCATTGATCTCCAGCGTTTGACGGGCGAACTCCAACAGTCGCGTACCCAGCTGGTCACCGCGCGGGAGGAGGAACGCCGCCGCCTGCGCCGTGATCTGCATGACGGACTCGGCTCGATGCTGGCCTCGCTCAACTGGCGCGCAGGCGCTATCCGCACACTGCTCGCGCGCGATCCAGCCGAGGCCCTGACCCTCGTAACCGAGCAGCAGAGTACCATTCGCTCGGCCATTGCTGATATCCGCCGCCTGGTCTACGAGCTACGCCCCCCTTCCCTCGACGAACTGGGCCTGGTCGAGGCCATTCGCGAACAGACAGCTCACTACGGCACGCAGCAGGGGATACGTGTGGAACAGGGTGGTACGAACGGGCTGGATATCGAAGTTCTGGCACCCGACTCGCTCCCGGTGCTGCCTGCCGCGGTCGAAGTTGCCACCTATCGCATCGTGCAAGAAGCGCTCGTCAATGTCACACGCCACGCCCATGCGCGCAGGTGCATTATTTGCCTCTCACTTGAGGACGGTTTGCTTCAGGTCGAGATTACGGATGACGGGGTGGGCCTGCCAGAGCCATTGCGTGCAGGTGTGGGATGGCTCTCGATGCATGAACGCGCGTGCAAGCGCGTCTTCCACTCCCGAGTGAAGAGAAAATATAACGGAGAAGGAGTTAAGCATGCCACCCCTGCGCATTCTGATTGCTGACGATCACCCGCTGGTGCGGAGTGGTATGCGTGCGCTGCTGAACGCGGCGGAGGACCTGGAAGTGGTGGGAGAAGCGGCAACTGGCGAGGAGGCGGTCACGCTGGCCGCGGCCTTACAGCCGGATGTGATCGTCATGGATCTGCGTATGCCAGGCATCAGCGGCATCGAGGCGACCCGCCGCATTCTGCAGGACAGCCCATCTACCCGCATTCTGGTTGTCACGCTCTTTGAAGATGACGACTCGCTCTTTGCGGCCCTCCGGGCTGGCGCTCGCGGCTACGTGCTCAAGGATGCCAGTGAAGTCGAGGTTCTCCGAGCCATCCGGGCGGTGAGCAGCGGCGATGCCATCTTCAGTACCACAATTGCTCAGCGCCTCATCGACTTCTTCGCCACCCCCCGGCCAGCCATGCAGCCCCTGCCCTTCCCCGATCTGACCGAGCGTGAACGCGAGATCCTCGCCTTGATCGCGCAGGGACAGAGCAACGCCGAGATTGCGCAGGCCCTGGTCATTCGTATGAAAACCGTACGCAACTATATTTCAAGCATCTTCAGCAAGCTGCAAGTCGCCGACCGGGCGCAGGCGATCATTCGCGCGCGGGAGGCTGGATTGGGCTAGCGAATGATCGCCTGCGCCCGGTCAGTCACCTGCAACTTACTGAGGATGCTCGAAACATGATTACGCACCGTCTTTTCGCTCAAGACCAGCCGCTGAGCAACCTCAGCATTTTTATCAGACCGCGCCGTGAAATCCTGTGGCTTCAGCCCTAGAGGTGTAATGGGATAGAGAAGTATTTAAGGATAAAACAGCAAAACAGTGAGGAAGAGTACATTTGTATTCCAGTTGCTCTGGTTGCTACTGTCATATGCTCTGCGGGTACGACCGTGCTCGAACGATAAGCAAAGAAAACGAACGTTTTTCTTGTGCTTTTTCTGCAATGAAAATCACCGGTATTTTTGTTCAGTTTCGTGTAAGATAAATGCCAAAGAAGGGGTTTTTATTGCAGGCAGCTGTCTGCACCACCAGAGCGAGGGAAAGCGTGTCGGGACAAACCTTTGCCTACCTGCGAGTCTCCAAAGCGGAGCAAGACCTGGAAAAGAATAAGCTGGATATTTTGAAACTGGCCCATGAGCAACACCTGGGCCACGTCGAGTTTCTTGAAGAGAAAGTCTCCGGGAAAGTCTCCTGGCGCAAAAGGCAAATCGCTACCGTGCTCGAAAACGCGCAACCAGGGGACAGTCTTATCGTCAGTGAACTCTCCCGTCTGGGCCGCAGCATGCTTGAATGTATCGAGATCCTCTCCATTGCGACCGAAAAGGGATTGCATATTTACGCCGTCAAAGGAAATTGGCAGCTCGATGGCAGTATCCAGAGCAAAATCATCGCGATGGCCTTTGCTATTGCAGCAGAGATTGAACGTGACCTGATCTCGCAACGCACCACGGAAGCGCTCCAGGCACGCAAACAACAGGGAATGCAGCTCGGACGTCCCAAAGGCGTCGGCAAGAGCAAACTGGATGAGTATCGGACAGAAATAGAGGCCCTGCTCAAGAACGGATCAACCAAAACCTGGGTGGCGAATAAATACCAGACAACCGTCGGGAACCTTCGCCACTGGATGAAACAACACGGGATCAGCGTAAAATAACAGTTTTTTCTGTAGAAAACCATGCCTATCTTTTTTATAAAATTGGAGACATCAATTGACGAAGAGCAAACAAGAAAGTGTAAAACATGCCGGTTGAATTTTTGACAGAGGAGCAACGACAACGCTATGGAGCCTACACTGCCGAACCGTCCGACGCGCAATTAGCCAGCTATTTCTACCTAGACGACACAGATCGCGAACGGCTCGCCACCAAGCGCGGAAGCCACCACCGCTTGGGCTTTTCCCTTCAGATCTGTACAGTTCGCTTTTTAAGTACTTTTTTAACAAACCCGACGCTCGTTCCCGATGGCGCTGTCCGCCATGTTGCCAGGCAATTAGACATCGATGATGATCCCACGCCCTTATTGGCCTCCTATGCGACGGCCTGGCAAGCCCGTGAACACTCCCGCGAAATTCAACAGCTCTATGGCTATCACGATTTCTCGGAGCAACCCAACCACTTTCAGCTCATCCGGTGGCTCTACCTCCATGCCTGGCTCACCGCCGAACGCCCCAGCGTGTTGTTTGATCTGGCGACAAAGCGTCTCGTTGACCAAAAAGTCCTCTTACCCGGCGTCAGTGTCCTGGAACGCCTGGTTGCCAGCGTTCGGGATCGCGCGGCTAATCGACTTTGGCAGGAACTTGCTCGTCAACCCACTGCGCAACAACGTTTTTTGTTGGAAGATCTGTTGAAAGCTCCAGAGGGGAGCAGCCAATCTCGCCTGGATCATCTTCGTCGTGCTCCAACGCATGTCAGTGGTCCCGGTCTGATTAAAGCCCTCCGGCGGCTGACCGATATCCGTGCAATTGGCGTCCCAGATATCGACCTGTCCTTTGTGCCCCCCGGACGATTGAAGCAGTTGGCCCGCTACGCTGCCGCTTCTCGTGTCACCCAGATTGAGCGCATGGCTGATGATCGACGCATTGCCACCCTGCTGGCGTTTGCCCGGGTGTTTGAGGCGACCGCTCAAGATGAGGCATTCGACCTCCTGGATGGGTTGATGCGCTCCTTATGGACCCTTGCCACACGTGTGGGAGAGCGGGAACGATTACGCACGCTCCGTGATCTCGACACAGCAGCCTTGCAGTTACGAGAAGCCTGCCTGGTGCTCTTGGATAGCACGCACCCCGATCCGCAGGTCCGCGAGAAAGTCTATGCGCAGATTGCACAGGAGGCGCTGACCCAAGCATGCGCACTCGTTGGGGAACTGGCTCGTCCTCCCGAAGAGGAGCAGCAATACCAGCAGTTGCTGAGGAAATACGCCACGGTACGCACGTTCTTACCGACGCTCTTGCGCATCGTGACCTTCCAGGCAACCCCTGTGGGGCGTCCCATTCTGGAGGCAGTGACCTTTCTCACCCCTTAGGAGGGGCGCAAGAACCCACCGATTGACGAGGCTCCGCGCAAGGTCATTCCACGCGGTTGGCAACGCCACGTCATTATGCGCGAGGGCAAGGAAGAACATATTGACCGGAAGGCTTACACGCTCTGTGTGGTGGAACGCTTACAAGAGGCTCTGCGCCGTCATGAGGTGTTTGTGGCTCCTTCAGAACGCTGGTCAGATCCCCGCGCGAAACTCCTACAAGGAGCTGCCTGGGAAGCCGTGCGTGGGCAGGTCTGTCAGACGCTTGGGCGGAAAGAGAACGCTGCCGAAACCCTTGCAGCTCTGCATACGGAGTTGCACACCGCCTACCACCAAACCAGGGCGAATTTCGCCACCAATACCGCCATTCGCATCGAGCAGAAAGAAGGTCAGGATCACCTGGTCCTCACGCCCCTGGATCGTCTTGAGGAACCGAAGAGCCTGCTGACCTTGCGTCGGCGGATCACCCAGCGTTTGCCTCCTGTAGACTTACCAGAGGTGGTTCTGCCTTTACGCATGCGAGTGATGGCAATGCCCGCGCCGAGAATCTTCCCCTCTCCATTTGTGCGGTCCTCATTGCCGAAGCCTGCAATATTGGCTTGACGCCGGTCGTTTCTCCGAACAATCCCGCGCTAACCTATGATCGACTCACCTGGG
>WNEZ01002788.1_pt1 | contig 26272 bp, 20 predicted proteins | sample 5400521 | NCBI WGS metagenome assembly WNEZ01 (sample SAMN13153339, study PRJNA577476) | soil metagenome | isolation source: 120 cm saprolite under Douglas fir tree site 2 hole 1 replicate 1 | place: USA:California | collected 2015-04-18
CACCGCCATCATGCTGAGATATCCGCCGTAGCTCCCGCCCATCACGGCAATCTTTTTCGGATCGAGATGCCCCGTCTGCTTGATCCAATCGACACCGGCCAGAACATCCTGCAAGTCGCCGCCGCCCATATCAAACAAATTCGCCTGCTGGAATTCTTTTCCGTAACCCGTCGAACCCCGGTAGTTCGGCGCAAGGACCATGTATCCCTGATTCACCGCGTACTGCACGAAGCGGTTGAACGAATTCATGGTCTGCGCCGTCGGCCCGCCGTGGATGTAGACGATGGCGGCATTCTGGCCGTTGCGCGCCATGTTGAACGGCACATAGAGAAATGCAGAGATCGTCCACTTCCCGTCCCGGCTGGGATAGTGCACCAGATAGGGCTCGACCATGTCCTCCGAACGCACGCCAGCCACCAGCGAGTGCGTGACCTGCTGTGACTGCCCCGTGGCCATGTGATACACCCAGAGATCACCGGGAGCCGTCGGGCCGTTGTGGTAGTAAAGCAGGTGCGAGCCGTCTTTGGTAAAGGCGGAATGCCCGCCAGCCGGCTCGTTCACGCCTTTCGGGATGGGTAGAGCGGTCGATTTACCTGTCGCCACATCGTGCAGGTAAATATCTTCGTTGCCATCGACGTTGGGGCTGAACGTAATGTGCTTCCCGTCCGGCGAGAACTCGCCCCCGCGAATTTCCCATTTGTCCTTGGTAAGCCAGGAAATCTTCTTCGTCGCAATGTCGATCAGACCGACATTGTCGTATCCATTCGATGCATTCGACGTGAACAAAACCCGCTTGCCATCCGGCGAGATGTCATTAGCGAAATAGAGTTGCTCTCCTCCGTGCGGCGTAAGCACCGTGCTCTGTCCCGTAGCCACGTCGACGATGAATATATTCGAATCCGTCCCCTTGGCCTGTTCCTGCGAGTAGACGATGTACTTGCCGTCTTTCGACCAGATCGGATTCGAGTTGCGCTTGTCCTGGGGCGTGCCGGTCGTGAGATGCTTCACCTCCCGCATCACCATGTCGTAGATGTCGATCTCATACGCAGCCGAAGTCTTGGGCTTGACCTCGTACGCCAGATAGCGCCCGTCCGGAGACCACGTAGGCGCAAGTTCCGCAATCTCGCGCGTCTGCGTCAGGTTGACGACTTTGCCGGTCTTGGGCGAGACCAGGAAGACATCCCACTGCTCGTCCCCGTCGTAGTCCGACTGATAAGCGATCCACTTTCCGTCCGGCGACCAGGCGGGCGCAGCCTGACGCTGATCACTGACCGTAAGCTGGACAGGCCATCCACCCTCGTTCGGAACCAGCCAAAGATTGTTGCGCCCGCTCATATTCGAGATGAACGCGATGCTCTTGCCATCCGGCGACCACGTCGGACGCCCCACCTGCCGCGTCATGTAAAGCTTCTCAATAGTCAAACTCCGCGGCTCCACCTGCGCGTTCGGCTTGGAGGCAATCTGCTTGGGATCGGTAACAGCCTGGGGCGCAGGAAGGGTCTGAGTGACAGCGGTTTCAGCTAGAACAGTGCTCATAAGTATGACGATAGCAAAGAGTAAGTAGATGCGCATGAGGTTGGAACCTTGGTTGACGTTTGAAGGAGAAAGTCTAGCAGACGGAATCACGCGGCCGATCTCGAACCGTCACAGATTCTTTCTGTCTCTCACGCCCTGTCATCCTGAGCGAAGCGAAGGACCTATGCAATTTGCTGGCTGCGGCTTGAACCAGTAGAGCATGTGCAGATCGCTTTAATCTGTTCGTCAACGGGGAAACACGGTACGTTCTGGGCGCACGCCGGTTGCACAGGTCCTTCGCTTCGCTCAGGATGACAGCGTGTTGATACAGCAATGACGGGACATTGCCCGGTGGGGCAGTGGCCCGCCCTACGCTTCCTCCTGCTCCTTCAGCTTGGCAATGACCCCAAAATCTTCCAGAGTAGTCGTATCCCCCTTCACTTCGCCGCTGGTCGCCAGTTCACGCAGCAGGCGACGCATGATCTTCCCGCTTCGAGTCTTGGGCAGCGTGTCGGTGAAGCGGATGTCGTCCGGCTTCGCGAGTGCCCCAATTTCTTTCGCCACCCATTTGCGCAATTCTTCTTTCAGTTCAGGAGTCGGCTGCCTTCCCTGCTCCAAGGTCACGAACGCGGAAATCGCCTGCCCCTTCAGTTCGTCCGGACGCCCCACCACCGCCGCCTCTGCGACCGCCTCATGCGCGACTAACGCCGACTCCACCTCCATCGTGCTCAACCTGTGCCCACTGACGTTGAGCACATCGTCGACGCGTCCCATAATCCAGAAGTACCCATCCTTATCCTTCCGCGCACCATCCCCCGTGAAATACATCCCCGGAATCTGCGACCAGTAATTTTTCACATAGCGGTCCGGATCACCGTACACAGTCCGCAGCATTCCCGGCCAGGGCCGCTTGATCACCAGAAACCCGCCCGAGCCATCCGGTACCGGCTTGCCCTCCATCGTCACAATCTCCGGCACCACCCCCGGCATCGGACGCGTTGCTGACCCGGGCTTGGTCGCTACCGCCCCCGGAATCGGCGCAATCATGATGTGCCCCGTCTCCGTTTGCCACCAGGTGTCAACGATGGGGCAGCGCTTGCCGCCGATGGTTTCGCGGTACCACATCCAGGCTTCGGGATTGATGGGCTCGCCTACGGTGCCGAGCAGGCGCAGGCTGCTCATGTCGTGTTTGTTGGGCCACTCCTCGCCCCACTTGATGAAGGTGCGAATCGCCGTGGGCGCGGTGTAGAAAATGTTCACTTTGTGGCGGGCGATGATCGACCAGAAGCGGTCGGGCTCGGGAAAATTCGGCGCGCCCTCATACATCAGGGTCGTGGCGCCGTTTTGCAGCGGGCCGTAGACGTTGTAGCTGTGCCCCGTGACCCATCCGATGTCGGCAGTGCACCAGTAGGTGTCTTCGTCTTTCAGATCGAAGACCCACTTCGTGGTGAGGTACGTGCCGACGGAATATCCGGCCGTGGTGTGCACCACCCCTTTCGGCTTGCCCGTTGTGCCCGACGTATACAGAATATAGAGCGGGTGCTCGGAGTCGAGCGGCTCCGCGGGACAGTTGTCCGAGGCCTTCGCCATCAGCTCGTGCCACCAATGATCTCTTCCTTGTTGCATGTTGATGGGAGTTCCCGTGCGCTTGTACACGATCACATGTTTGACCGACGGACACGAGTTCAGCGCCTCTTCGACGGCGGGAAAGAGTTTGACCTCGGCGCCGCGGCGGTACGATCCATCCTGCGTGATGACGGCGCTGGCTTGCGAATCGTGGATACGGTCGATCAGCGCGTTGGAGGAAAATCCACCGAAGACGACGGTGTGCGTGGCGCCGATGCGGGCGCAGGCCAGCATGGCGATCGCCAGCTCTGGCGTCATGCCCATGTAGATGGCGACGCGGTCATTTTTCTTAACCCCAAGAGCCTTTAACACATTGGCGAACTTCTGCACCTCGCGATGCAGTTGCTGATAGGTAAGCACGCGGACTTCGCCGGGCTCGCTCTCCCAGATGATGGCGGCCTTGTTCTTGCGCCATGTATCGACGTGGCGGTCAAGGCAGTTGTAAGACAGGTTGAACTGGCCGCCGACGAACCATTTTGCCCAGGGACAATTCCATTCGAGGACTTTGTCCCACTTTTTGAACCAGTGCAACTCACTGGCGACGCGCCCCCAGAACTTCTCGGGATCGTCGACCGACTCCTTATAGAGGCGCTCATATTCGGCGAGACTCTTGATGTGAGCCTGCTGGCTGAACTCCGCTGGACACTCGAATTTGCGCTGCTCTTGCAGAATCGAATCAATGTTGGGTTGAACAGTTGCATTCTCAGGCATAGAATCCCTCGGGCATTGAAGTCAAGTAGCGCCGCCGTCCCGGCGGCTGTCCGGCGGGCGTCCTCGCCCGCCGCGCCGGCAACAACACGAAAATCGGTCGATTTCAATTCGCTCCGCCGCGCCGAGGGCGAGACGCCCTCGGGACAGCCGGCAAGATGCCGGCGCTACGGCTCGAGGCCGGGGACAATTCTAGCAAGCAATCCCGCCGGCAGGAGGTGCTTACCCTTCCCGCAACAAGAACCAGGCTCGCTCTAGTCGTCAAGAAACAAACTGCGATGCTCAGGGCTGGGCAACATGCAGGTCTCGAATCTCCCAAAGAGCCGATAGCGACTACGCGCGACGAGCCGGTATCCCCACTCGCGGACGGGTCGAGGCACGAGTTGTAACAGAACCCCGGCAAGCCGCCAGATTCTTGTGGGGCCAGATGCATGTGTGGGGACAGCCGCCCCTTCGACAGGCTCAGGGCAGGCTCTCGGCTGTCCGGCCGAGCGAAGCTCGGCTGCTCCCAGCTGCTTCAGAATGAATATGACCGCGTCCGACCGAGGCAGCAGCTGCTCCTCAGGAAGTTCGTAGTGAATGACGACGTACACGGTGTCGAGGTCGCGAGGGTCAGCCCCGTGCCGTGCCAGAATGCGTCCAGCAAGCGCACTCTGCAGCGACGCAAAACGGAAGATGCCCTCCGGATCACGCCGCAGCACAAACTGGTTCACGCGATTGCACAGTCCGCATACGCCGTCGTAGAGAATGATGGGGTGCGGCATGGGTGGGCGACATCGAAGACTTTAGCATTTGGGGCAATCAAAAGCCCGCCCTGTCCCTCCAAAGAACGGAGAGACAAGGACGGGGCACCCTCGAAGATATTGCGGTGTGCGAAAGGCTGGGCTGGCCCCCGCCAAACAAATCAACGTCAAGGGCGGCGGACAGGAGTGTCCGCCCCACACGAGCCCAGACGGAGAAGTTCGTCGCGGAGGCGAGGATGGTGCTGGGTTCGGCGCAGGTAGCGCATTTCGTTGGGAGCGGCCTGGGCACGGATGATCTTCACCACATCCTGTTTTTCTTCGGTCGACCAACGGCGGAGATCGGGAATCAGCGCCAGCACCAGCGCCCAGTTTTCAAACGCGCGTCGTTCGGTGGGACTCCAGCGCGCGGGCGTGATGGCAAGAGCACGACCGACTTCGGCGGGCGAGGCTTGGCGGATCTTCGTGCTATCGCCTTCGAATTTGTCCGCCATGCGGCGGTTCACCCGCAGCCCGAGGTTGCGCGTGGAAAAGTTATCCCAGGCGCCCGGTTTGCTTCCGGACAAGTCATATCCGCACAGTTCATAGAACACATGTGCTGCGGCGAGACGTTTCAGAGTGCGAGGCGGCGTTCTGTACCGCGGATCGGCGGCGATCTTCTGCTCTTCCCTTCTGGCGAGTTGTTCGAGGTCGGGCCGGCCGGAGCGGAAGCCGAGTTTGCGGTAAAACCAGAAGGCTCCGGAGTCGATGCCTTCGTCGTTGTTCTTACCAATCTGGTAGGGGTAAACGGAGAAGGTTGTGGCGCCGGTCAGTTGGCGGAGACTGCGCAAGACCTGGGCGTAGATCCACGCGGTTTCGCCCTGGCGATAAGTGTAGAACGTGTTGAAGCCGATCTCGATCCAGTCGCAGAGCCCCATGGCTTCGATGTAGTTGATGGGTACGCCGTTCTTCAAGGTGAATCCGGCAACATAGGCGCGCAGGGGAAGACGGCGATGCGGGGGCAGATTCCAGAAGTGGAGGACGACGCCGCGTCCCACATCGACGCGCACGACGGAGTTGGGATCTCCAAGCGTGGTGCCGTAGAGTTCGCGGTAGCGGACCGCCATCACCTCGCGGATGGTGTGCATGACGGCTTCACCATCTTGAACCGAGAGCCTGGTGAGTTTTGGGGCGGACTGCGCGAATTCTTTGGCGAGAGAGACCTGGCTGCGCGTGATGAGGGGCTCGGTGTGGTAGTAGAAGCGGCGCGGGCGGGTCCAGTTGCGAGTGCGGGAGAAGCGCAGATTGTCGAGATTCCAGCGGATGGGCACGCATAGAGAGTTGTACAGTTCAGCGCGCTCGCGGTCGGTGACCGGCAGCTGCTCGAAGCGGCGGATCAGAAAATTGAGTGGACGCTCACCGCCGCGGGCGGCGTCGAGCCAGCGCTGCCAGGGAATGTTGGCTTCGACGTCGGCATCTTCTTCGAGTAGCGGAATAAAGCGGGGCCAGATGGATGCCATGGCTCGTTCTTCTTCATAGGTGTCACTTTCTTCTTTACCCCAGGCGATTTCTGTGTTGCGCGGGATGCGACGTGAGAGCCAGCGGACGACGTCGAAGGTGAGTGTGTCCTGCATGGTGGTGCCGGCTATGCCCGACGTGTCGAAGTCGTCGAAGACTGACATGTCGGCGCCGGCACTACGCAGTTTCGTGCTGCGCTCGTGAAAGGTGTTGAGCAGCTTCTCCGCTCGCGAGACCACGGATGGTCCCTGGGGAAAGGCGCGGAGGAAGAGCAAGGCTTCGTGGAAGTGGAGCAGCGACTTGGGATCGCGGAACTGTTTACGGGAAAGCTGGCGCAGCACCTTCTCGTTGTGCGCGGCTGCTCCGGAACCGAAGCGGTTCTTGGCGGCTTCCAAGCGGGTGAGCAGGGCGTCCAGAGTGTTGGGCATGAAGGTCTGCGGCTGGCCAGTGTAACGTGTTCGATCAGCTCCGGGAAGAAAATCAGGCATGGCTTTGGCGGACTGGGGCGCAGGCTGGACAGCCGAGGCGGCTGTCCCTACGCGAGCGGTTCAGGGGACTGGGAGCCATGCTTACCAAGGGAACTTGCCGCAGGCCGGGCAATCGTGCGAAAAAGAGGCATGCGCCTTTGCGTGTTCATGATGCTGACCTGCTCCACCATGCTGTGCGGAGCGGGCTTTACGGCTGCTCAGGAGAAGTCCGAGGCTTCCATCGTTCTCCGTCACGAAACGAAATGGACCGAGGCCTACAAACAGCGGAATATCAATATTCTGTCCTCATTGCTGGCGGAGAATTTTGTGATCACCATTGAGGACGGCAACACGTTCAGCAAGGCGGGCTACATCACGCACAGCGCCGATACCTCGGTGCATGTCGAGGTCGCGGAACTGTCCGATCTCAAGGTACGTGTCCATGGGAATGTCGCCGTCGTGACCGGCGCATATCATGAACGCGGAGAGTCGAATGGCAAGCGGTACGAGTATCACGACCGCCTGACTGATGTCTGGATGAAGTCCGGCGCGACGTGGCAGGTCATCTCCTCGCACTACAGCGTTCCCGTCAAATAGCGGTGCGGAAGCGTAATTCCTCTCAATTCACCTTGTCCCGCCCGCGCAAAAAGAAAACTCCTTGCACCCTAAAGTGCATCTGAAGTCCGGACACTTTTCGCCGATCTGGCAGCACCCCTGTGACGTGTGCTGCCTTACTAAGGCGGGTTATAAAGGCGGACTATGCGGTTTCATGCCAAAAGCGCTCTGTTCTGTCTTCTGATCTGCCTGGCCGCGATCCCGGCCATGGCAGCGCAAGAAGGGCAGAGGGCAAGCAGGTCGCGGCCACTGACTCAGAGTGAGGGCTTGGCGATTGTGAGTGCTGCGCTGGATTCCCGTCATCATGCGCGTTTTGCTTCCGATTGCTCCCATTTTGTTTTTGGACTCTATAAGCGCGCCGGTCTCCCTTACAGGTACGCGAACTCTTCGGAACTGTACGCGGGGATCGACGAATTTCGGGAGGTGGCGAGTCCACAGACGGGCGACCTGGTGGTGTGGCGCGGACATGCTGGGATTGTGATCAATCCCGCTGAACATTCCTTTTTTAGCCGGCTGCGTTCAGGCCCTGGGGTCGATTCGTACGATTCACCGTATTGGAAGAAGCGTGGACGCCCCCGCTTCTTTCGTTATCTCAAAGTGATTCCAAACGGCGTTCTTTCCAGTTCGATCCGGACTGTGAGTACGCGCGAATCCGCTGAGGAGCCAGGGCTTGATGCCCCGGAAGAGCCCTCAAGGGAGACGAGATCTCCTGCCAGGCCTGCGAACGACCAACCGGTGAACTTTTCGACTCCTGTGACAGTGGTGAACGCCGCTCGGCCCAAGCCCGATCAGGTAGGCGCAGCCTTCCTTCAAAGCTGCACAGACTCGGAGGCGAGTCTTCGCGGGCGCGACTTCTTCAAGTCAGCTCAAACGCTGGTTGTGTTCGACCATTTCAAAGTGAGGAAGGTGCACATTAGCGGGAGCGTGGGCTGGGTGGACGTTGAAATCGATGAAATGGTTTCTCTCACCGGCAACAAGGCGGACATGCACAAGCGTTCGGAGCGGCAACGATGGCTTTTGAGTCGCCGCGACAATAGCAGTTGGGAGTTGACGCCTGCGCGGGACACTATCTACCTGCCTCAGCCCATCGCCGCGCGCATCCTGGCGCACGAACTCGCGCAGCTCACCGAGGATCGTTCCGAAACTGTCAGCAGGACCGAGGAGAAGGCGGAGTTGGCGCGAATGCTTGACATGCTTCTGGAAAAATAGCTGCCCCTTTGTCACTCTTTCCACCGCATTAGTGATGAGTCGCTTCTAGTGGGGATTGCCGCCCTCGACAGCTCCGAAGGCCGCGGGCGTTCGCCCGCCCTCGGGCCGGCGGGACGCCGGCGCTACCTTGCGGTCCGACGCCGGCGCTACTACTTCGTCGTCCGCTGCTGTTTCCTTCCGACGTCTCAAGTTGTTCTTGATCCTGCCGATGAGCCCAGAAACGGGACGGAGTGGGACCATGGACGAAATTGTCAGGGACTTCCTGATCGAGAGCAATGAGAACCTGGAACGGTTGGACCAGGAGTTGGTGAAACTGGAGGCAGAGCCGTCGTCGAAAGAGCTGCTGGCGAGCATCTTCCGCACGATCCATACCATCAAGGGCAGTTGCGGATTTCTAGGGTTTGCGCGGCTGGAAAAAGTGACACATGCGGGCGAGAGCCTGCTGTCGCGTCTGCGGGATGGCGAGGTCGCGCTCACGGAAAAGGTGACCAGCGGACTGCTGACCATGGTTGATGCGGTACGTCACATGCTGGGCGAGATTCAGGCCACCGAATCCGATGGCGGGAATGACTATCCGGAGTTGCGGGAAGCACTGAAGCGATTGCAGAGTGCACAGGTCGGAGAAGAAAGCAAAGCGATGGCGGGTATGAAGCCCGATTCCTCCGGGAATGCATCGCCAACTTCGGCGCCCGCGAGGGCGGGGGTCGAGCTGCGCATTCTTGAGGTGACCGAGCCCACGGCGACGTTGTCTCCCGCGGCCTCAACGGCGTTTGCGGACGCGGAGCAAGTCGCGGCCGCAGCGCCGCCCGAAGCAAACACGAAGCGGGCGGCGGCTAGCAGCGGCGATTCGCGACATCGTCCTGCTGCCGGAAAAATTGGCGGCCTGCTGGTGGAACGAGGCAGCGTGACGGCCGAGCAACTCGCCGTAGCCCTTCAGGAACAGGAACAAGGAGACCAGAGGCGCCTGCGAGAGATCCTGGTGGCTCTTAGCCTGTGCAAGCCGGAAGACATTCTGGCCGCAGAGCAGGTGCTCGAGTCGCGCGGTCGGGAAGCGGGAGTCGAAACCATCCGCGTCGATGTCCACCTGCTGGATAAGCTGATGAACCTGGTGGGGGAGTTGGTGCTGGCGCGCAACCAGCTGCTGCAATTCTCCAATACTGCCCCGGACACGGGCCTTTAAGCCGTTTCCCAGCGCATGAACCTGATTGCCACCGAGTTACAGGAAGAGGTTATGAAGACCCGGATGCAGCCCATCGGCAATATCTGGCATAAGTTTCCGCGCACCGTACGCGATCTTGCGCACAGCTGCGGCAAGGAAGTGCGGCTGGAGATGGAAGGGCAAGGCACGGAGCTCGACCGCACGATCATTGAGGCGATCAAGGATCCGCTCACCCACCTGGTGCGCAACTCCATGGATCACGGAATTGAGACGCCGGAAGCGCGGAAGAAGGCGGGAAAGGAACCGACCGGGTGCCTGAAGCTGCGCGCATTTCATGAAGGCGGGCAGGTCAACATCGAGATCAGCGACGATGGAGCGGGACTGAACCGCGAGCGCATTCTGAAGAGGGCGGTGGAGCGCGGGCTGATTCCTTCCCCACAGGCGGAGCGCATGCCGGACCGGGAGATTTTCAACCTGATTTTTCTGCCGGGATTCTCCACGGTGGAAGAAGTCACCAACGTTTCGGGCCGCGGTGTAGGCATGGACGTGGTCAAGACCAACGTGGAGAAGATCGGAGGAACGGTCGATGTCCAGTCCACGCCCGGACGGGGGACTACGGTGCGAGTCAAGATTCCTCTGACCCTGGCCATCATTCCGGCATTGATCGTGAGGTGCAGCGGAGAACGGTTCGCGATTCCTCAGATCAGCCTGACGGAACTGGTCCGCCTGGAGTCGAGCAATGGCATCGAGATGGTGTTTGGGTCGCCAGTCCACCGGTTACGCGGGCAATTGCTGCCGCTGATTTATCTGAGTCAGACGCTGAGAACATGTCCGACGGGACAGGACAATCCATCACAGGTCGTATCTCGGGCCGCAACCGGGTTGCAGAACGTGAACATTGTCGTGCTGCAGGCTGAAGGCCGGCAGTTTGGGGTGGTGGTGGACGACATTCTGGACACTGAGGAGATCGTGGTCAAACCGTTAGGGAAGCAACTGAAAGGGATCAGCATGTATTCGGGCGCGACGATCATGGGAGACGGGCGCGTGGCGCTGATTCTGGATGTGCTGGGGCTGGCGCAGCGGGCGAAGGTAATTGGGGAAACGCGCGAAACCCCTCGCGAGAAAAACCATGGCGAGGTCCGCAAGCAGGGGCGCGACGACGAACACGCTCTGCTGCTGGCCAGGAACGGCCATGATGGACGAGTAGCAATTCCGCTGTCGCTGGTGGCACGCCTCGAAGAATTTCCGGCGACGGTGGTCGAGCGCACCGGGAACCAGGAAGTGATGCAATACCGCGGGCAGGTTATTCCGCTGATTCGGCTTTCGCGGGTACTGGCCTCGAGCCACGCAGGGCAGGAAATAGCCGAGAGCGGTTCGATCCGGGTGGTGATCTATTGTGAGGGCGGACGCACGGTGGGCCTGGTCGTGGATGAGATCGTGGACATTGTGGAGCAGCACACGGCGGTCGAGTCGCTGGCTCCGCGGGCTGGCGTGGTCGGCTCGTTCGTGACCCAGCGTCGCATCACCGACCTGCTGGATGTTCCCGCCATCGTGCGGGCGGCGGTTCCGGGCCTGCTGAAAACGGCGGAGCCTGAAGCGGGAACGGTATAGGAGCATTTGGTGATGGGCGCATCGCAACAATTCTGCACATTCTTTCTGAACGGCAAGTTATTCGGCGTGCCGGTGCCACAGGTCCAGGAAGTGATCCGCTTTCAAGAAATGACTCGAGTCCCTCTGGCGCCGGCGGTAGTGGAGGGAATGATCAACCTCCGGGGAGAGATCGTGGTTGCGATCGATCTGCGGCGAATCCTGTCGCTGCCGGATCGGCCGGCGGGAGAGCAGCCTATGAATGTGGTGGTGCGCACCGAGGATGGCGCGGTCAGCCTGCTGGTGGATGAGATCGGAGACGTGGTCGAAGTCGGAGAGTCCACGTTTGAACCTCCGCCCGAAACTATGCTGGGCGCGGTCCGCTCGCTAATTCTCGGCGTGCACAAGCTGGAGGGGAAGCTGCTGCACGTGCTGGACACCGAAAAGACCTGCCAGATCCCGGGCATGGAGACGGTGGCGGCGTCCTAAACCCTGCACCATAGGAGACGACACTCTTGGTCATCTCCTTTTGAGTGTGCCAGGTAGGGACGCTCTCCGGGTCATCCCTTAGTCGCCAAAACAGAGCAAGTCTGATTAAAGGCTGGGCCACGTGTGCCGATGAAACTGATGTCGGTGGCTCAGTTTGCTCCCTCCAGCGGTGCGAGTGAGAGTTTCCCCGAACCGGACCAGGGCACACAAGAGAAGAATTTATGAATAAGTTAAGCCTGAAGATGAAGCTGGGCGTGGGCCTGGGCAGCCCGTTGGCGATTCTCATGGCCATGGGAATCGTGTCCTATAAATCAGTTGGCCAGCTCGAAGAGCTATCGCACCGTGTCGAAGAAGTCACGTCGAACAGGGACATGTCTTCCAAGATCGAAACGGCGGTTGAGAAACAGACCACCGGGGTTCGTGGCTTCCTGCTCGCCGGGAAAGAAGACCGGCTCAAACCTGACGAGGAGGGGAAACAGGAATTCACCGACAGCATGTACAAGCTGGCGCAAAGTCTGGACACGGAAGAGGGCAAGAAGCTGCATGCGACGATCGGTCGAGCCTATGGCGAATTCCGCCTCGCAGTGGACCGAGAGATCCGGTTGCGGCGGGCGGGTAAAGGACATGAAGCGATAGCCCTGGCGTTCAGCCCGAAGACAGACGAGATGCGTACGCAGTTGCACAATGCGGTCAAAGACCTGGTCGCTCTCGAAGACAAGTCGCGTGGCGAGATGGTGAAAGACCAGAACGCGGCCGAATCCCGCGCACGCTCCGCGGTGATGATTCTCGCCTTCGCCGGCATCGCTCTTGGCATGGGCGTAGCTATTCTGATCATTCGCTCCATTACCAGGGCCATCTCCTGCATGCTGACCGTAATCCAGGAGATCGCGAACAAGAACCTCAGCATCGGGGACATGGAGATCACGAGTGAGGATGAAATCGGCAAGGCGGGCATCGCGCTCAATGGGATGAAGAACAGTTTGCGCGAAGTGATCCATGCGATCGCGGATACGGCGGGGCACGTGGCCAGCGCCAGCCAGCAACTCTCCTCCGCCAGCCAGCAGATCACGGCTAACTCGGAAGAAACATCGGTCCAGGTTAACGTTGTGTCGCAAGCCACGCGCCAAGTCAGCCAGAACCTGCAGAGTGTCGCGACCGGCGCCGACGAGATGACTTCGACCATTCAGAGCATTGCCACGAACGCCCACGAAGCCGCCATCGTGGCCTCAAACGCCGTGCAAACCGCTCAGGCCGCCAACGCTACCGTCGGTAAGCTGGGTGAGTCCAGCGCGGAGATTGGCGAGGTTATCAAGGTCATCACTTCGATTGCCCAGCAGACCAACCTGCTGGCGCTCAACGCCACCATTGAAGCCGCGCGCGCCGGGGAAGCCGGCAAGGGTTTCGCCGTTGTCGCCAACGAAGTCAAGGAACTGGCCAAGCAGACGGCCAAGGCGACGGAGGACATCGGCCGCAAAATCATGGCGATTCAGACCGACACGAAGGGGGCGGTGGAAGCGATCAGCACGATCAGCGCCGTGATCAATCAGATCAACGACATTTCCAGCACCATCGCCACCGCGGTAGAAGAGCAGAGTGCGACGACCAACGAGATGACCCGCAACGTGGCGGACGCGGCCAAGGGGTCAGGAGCGATCTCGAACAATATTGAGGGAGTGGCAGAAGCGGCGCGGGGTACCTCCACTAGCGCGCAGGAGTCGCAGAAGGCGGCTGACGAGTTGGCAGAAATGGCGATGCAACTCCGCAGCCTGGTGGCGCAATTCAAGATCGATGCTTCGGAAAGCGGGCGCCCGATGGCCGCCGCGCCCCGCGTTGCCAGGAGCATGGCGGCCCACGCCGGAAAGTAAAAAGGCACTCGGGACAAGGTAAGGATGCCCGAACTGACGAAAAAGCGGGTGCTGATCGTCGACGACGCCGTGGTCGTCCGCAGAACGCTGGCCGACGCAGTCTCCAGGGACTCAGCTCTGGAGGTTGTGGGAACGGCCGGCAACGGCCGTATCGCGCTGGCTATGTTTGCGGCGCTCAAACCCGACATCGTTTTGCTCGACATTGAGATGCCAGAGATGGACGGTCTCGAAACGGTGCGCGAGCTGCGCAAGATCGACTGGCGTGTTCCCATCCTCATGTTCAGCACGCTCACCGAGCGCGGAGCGTCGGCTACGCTGGAAGCGCTTGCCCTGGGCGCGACCGACTATCTCACCAAGCCGAGCAACACCGACATGGCGGCCACGTCAGAAATGGTGTCGGGCGAACTGCTCCCAAGAATTCGTGGGTTGTGCCATTTACCCGTAGCTTCGGTGACTGCGGCAGGGGAGCAAGGGGCTCCCAGCATGCCGCCGACGATACTGCGTCCAAAACACAAACTGCGGCTGATGACTCCGGTGCAGATCGTTGCCATCGGGGTCTCAACCGGAGGACCGGACGCTCTGGCCCGGTTGCTTCCTTCACTGCCCGCGAATCTTCCGGTACCGGTCGTGATCGCCCAACACATGCCAGCGATCTTTACATCCCTGCTGGCAGCGCGGCTTTCGGCAAGGTCGATGCTTCCGGTGCGCGAGTGCAAATCCGGAGAGACCCTGACCGCTGGCTGTGCCTTCATCGCCCCTGGCGATTTTCACATGGTGACCAGTAATGAAAACGGAGTTGTCCGGTTGAAGACGCATCAGGGACCCAAGGAGAATTTTTGCCGGCCCTCCGTGGACGTGCTATTCCGATCCGTCGCCAAGGTGTACGGCGCGAAAGCACTGGCAGTAGTTCTCACCGGCATGGGACAGGACGGACTCAAAGGGTGTGAAGTGCTGTCCGGACTGGGCGCGAGAATTATCGTACAGGATGAAGCCAGCAGCGTGGTTTGGGGAATGCCGGGATTTGTTGCGCGCTCCGGGTTGGCTGACAGAGTTCTTCCCTTGGATCAGATCGGAGCCGAGATTGTCCGGGCCACGACCTTGCAACTTGCAGCCCGGCCCTAGGAGAGAACTCGAAGTTCCGTTCCCTTTGCTCCTGGGAGTCCGTGGAAAGCTCGGCCCAAGATGAGGATCAGCTGTGAATCTCGAGCGCGATGACGACGGGCTCGCCCTCGAAGAGCAGAACCGCGCGGAGCGCGCCAGCGTTCGCGAAGGAGTGGAGGCTGTAGTCCCCGCCGGTGATCACGGTGGGCACGGAGAGCACGCATGCATCGCCCAGGCCGGTGATTTTGTTTTTGAAGTTGCCGGCGGTCATGTTGCAGACTTCACCGACCGCGTCCCACAATTCCGGTCCAGCCTGATCGGCTTCGATGCCCAGCATCTCCGAAGCCATGCGGACCGCCGATTTCGCATTGCAGCGCAGCGTCAGGATTCCGCACAATTGCCCGGCCAGTCCCATATCGAGTCTCTGCTCCGCGGGCGGCTCGGGCGGAACCTGAAGAGGACAGCCCAGCATCAGTTCGAAAACCTCTTGCGCCGCGACCTGCAGCAAGGGCACCCAGTACTCCCGCCCTTGCACGGAGGCCAGAGTTGGAGGCGCGCTGCTCATGGTTTCTCTGCCAGCAGGGGCAGTACGTGCTCTTTCACCTGCTCGGGAGTGAAGGGTTTGCGAATGTAGCCGCGTGCGCCCGCCGACAGAGCCTGTACCACCTGCCCTTCGCTGCCTTCGGTGGTGATCATCACCACCGGAACGCCCTTGGCATTCTCCACGCCCGGCAATTGCTTGACAAACTCCAGACCATCCATGACCGGCATGTTGATGTCGCAGAGGATGAGGTCGACTTTATTCTGCTGCAAGGTGCCGAGCGCTTCGGCGCCATTGCCGGCTTCGAAGACCTGCGCCAGTTCAATGCCGGCCCGAAGCAAGGAACGCTCCACGATTTTTCGCATCACCGAAGAATCGTCCACGATGAGCGCGCGTATGTTGGCCATGGTGCGTTTTCTCGGATGGGGTCTCGGAATAGAGGCAATCCTTCCTCTGTGATCGTCCACCGTAGTTCTAATCGGCAGGACAGAAAGCGGACTTTAGAAGGCGGAAACGTGGGGTCCGAACCGTATCGTGGATGAAATGACCTCGCCCCAGAGGGTCTGCTCCGTATCCAACAATTGCAGGCAGATCCTGCATTGCGCGTTACAATCAGCGATTCAGGAAAGGTAGGTCAGGCCTCTATGCCTCAGGTCGTTCGATCCCTCAAGCCTTATGACGTCTGCGTTGTTGGCTCCGGAGCCGGAGGAGGTATGGCCGCCAAGGTCCTGACCGAGGGCGGGCTGAATGTGGTGTTGCTTGAGGCGGGCCCGCCACTCAATCCTGACGTGGACTACAAGGAGCATGTGTGGCCCTACGAGTTACCGCACCGCGGCGCCGGCATCGGCGGCAATGCTATTCAGAACGACAACGGGTTGGAGAATGAGTTCCTGGCACCGAACGGCGCGTGGACCATTGAAGGCGAACCCTACACGGTAGCGCCCGGTTCGAAGTTCCGCTGGTTCCGTTCCCGCATTGTGGGCGGACGCACAAACCACTGGGGCCGCATCGCACTGCGCTTCGCGCCCGTGGATTTTCGATCCAAGACTCGCGACGGCCTGGGTGAGGATTGGCCGATCTCCTACGAGGACATTGCTCCTTACTACGACAAGGTTGAAGGCTACATCGGCGTGTTCGGTACGAAGGAAAACATTCCCAGTGCGCCCGACGGCATCTTCCAGCCGCCGCCAAAACCACGCTGCAGCGAAGTGCTCTTCAAGCGCGCCTGCGACAAAGTTGGGATTCCGTGCATTCCGTCGAGAATGGCGATTCTCACCAAGGCGCTCAACGACCGCCCAGCCTGTCATTACTGCGGGCAGTGCGGGCGCGGCTGCCGGCTGGCTTCCAACTTCAGTTCGAGCCAGGTTCTCATCCCGCCTGCGCAGCAGACCGGACGCCTGAAACTCATTACGGGCGCCATGGCCCGGGAAGTCTTGGTGGGCAAAGACAGCAAGGTGGAGGGCGTCTCCTACGTCGATAAAGCCAGTCGCTCGGAGAAGCGTGTCCACGCGAAGGCCGTGGTGCTGGCGGCGAGCGCCTGTGAGTCCGCGCGCCTTCTGCTCAACTCCAAGTCCTCGCTTTTTCCCGACGGCCTGGCGAATTCGTCGGGCATGGTCGGTCGCAACCTGATGGACTCAGTGGGCAGCGATGGCGAGGGCCACTTCCCGCAGATGGAGAAAATCCCTCCGCACAACCACGACGGAATCGGTGGCATGCACGTGTACGTGCCCTGGTGGAAGTATGACTGCCAAAACGATTTCCCGCGTGGTTACCACATCGAAATGGGGGGAGGCCGCGGCATGCCCGGAGTCGGAATGTTTTACGACGTTTGCGATGAAGAGGAAGGTTACGGCGCGAGCCTGAAACAGACGTGCCGTAAGCGCTACGGCACCTACATCGGTCTTTCGGGACGCGGCGAGATGATCCCCAATCCAGACAGTTATTGCGAAATCGATCCTGTCCAGGTGGACCGATGGGGTATCCCCGTACTGCGTTTCCACTTCCGGTGGAGCGACCACGAACTCAAGATGGCCAAGGACATGCAAGAAACATTCCGCGCCATCACCGAAGCCGCCGGGGGCACGTATGTTACAAAGAGCCGCCCGAGCGATAATCCTCACGGGATCGCCGACGGCGGTGTCATCATCCACGAAGTCGGCACGGCACGCATGGGCGCTGATCCGGCAACATCAGTGCTGAACGGATATTGCCAGGCGCACGACGTGAAGAATCTGTTTGTGGTCGATGGCGCGGGCCTGGTCACGAACCCCGACAAGAATCCGACGCTCACGATCCTGGCGCTGTCATGGCGCGCCTCCGAGCACTTGCTCGACGAGGCCCGCAAGGGAAATCTGTAGGAGATTAGGAGATAAGGATGGCGAACAACCCGATCACTCGCCGCGATATTCTGAAAACGCTGGCCTTGGGAGCCGCTGGAGGCTCCGTCCTGCAGAGTATTCCTTTGCAGGCGGCCCAGCGCGTACATCAGATGATCGCTCAGGAGAGGTCCCACAGTCCCAGCAGAACCTACCGGGCCAAGTTCTTCTCCGTGCACCAATACCAGACGCTTTCCTCGCTTTGCGATGCCATCATCCCGGCGGACGAGCACTCCGCAGGCGCGGTCAAGGCGGGGGCGCCGGAGTTCATCGATCTGCTCACCAGCGAAAACAAGGACTATCAAGTGTCGCTGGGTGGCGGAATGATGTGGCTCGATGGCCTTTGCGCCGATCGTTTCGGCAACACTTACCTCGCCTGTTCATCGGCTCAGAAGAAGCAAGTTCTTAACTTGATGGCCTATCGCAAGAATGCCGACAAGGACGCTGCCCTCAGCCAGGGCGTGGAGTTCTTTGCCTTCCTCCGGCGCTTAACCAGCGACGGTTTCTACACCAGCGAGATCGGCGTCAAGGACCTGCAATACATCGGCAACACGTTCGTTAGTGAATTTCCAGGCTGCCCGGCCGTTCCCGAGAGTTAGAGACTAATACTAGATGGGTCCACTCAAGACCTGCATTGCAATCACGATCACGCTAGCATTATCTACGCTAAAGAAGGAGTTTGGCTGCCCCCCAGGGATTCGAACCCCGATAACCTGCTCCAGAGGCAGGTGTCCTAGCCGTTGAACGAGGGGGCAAGCTGACTGATCCTCGATTCTAGTGAGCGTCGGTGCACCCGTCAAATTATGTGCCGGATGGAGGCTGCCCGGCACAAAAGTGGCATTGCTCTGGGGAAGGGGTCGATATATTCTTCTTCCTTCTCCCCCACGTGTGTGCGTGACGACGCAGTTGTAAAGCACGCTTTTCCAATCAGTTACAAACGTCGAGGATATTTGGATTCCAGCGTTTGCTATTTTGCCTGCCTGGAGTTTGCGTGCGTAGGTAAAGCTTCCATTTTTTGGTCCGAAGCAAACACCGGTCAACCGAAAGAGGTTGAGACCGGGGAGGTTGTAAGAAACAGGATGCCAGACACTCAGCAGATGAAAACCGAATTGCGATTGCTATCGTTGGCGCTGCTTGTGCTCGCGACCATCAGCCTCACGACGATCAGCGTGGCGCAGACAACCACGGTGACCCTGACCGCAGACCTTAGCTCGAAGCTTCCTACGGGCACGGTATTCACTGCCAAGGACTCTTTCGGAAAGATCTACGAAGGCTATTTGATCACGCACCGGGCGCGGCGCATGCTGCGCAGCGGATCGATGGTCCTCGTGTTCACCGATCCGGTTGTGCCAGTCATGAAGGACCCCGAGGGCGTGATTCACGGCGGAAACAAGATGAGGTTGCTCAAGCTGGGCGGATCGCTTGCGGCGGCGAAGCTGGCAGACGATGCAGTTGACGGCGCGCTGGGGGCAACCAAGGCACGGTACTTCGCGGTTGGCGTTTCCGCGATGCTGATCGCTCTGCAAAAGGGTCAAGAAGCAAAACTCCACGCTGGAGATACGATTGAAGTGGTGCCGCGCAGGGCGCCTTAGCTCGCTCGCGGACACTTGTGCGCATCTTATATGCGGCTGGCTATCTTGCCAGGGGTGTGCCCCTCCTCTTGACGAACAGTTCCCCTCAGACTACAGTCATCGCTTAATTTGCAGTGGGCAAGGTCCTCCGGATGAGGGGTCGGAGGTGCACTCCTGGCTCGGGCAAATTTCTTTCCCCAACGACGAGTCCGTCAATACCGTACGGGCCCGAGTAAACGGCAGGCTGCAGAGACCGCTGCAGTCCCATGACTGCAGGCGCAAACCTCGTTTTGCTTGCAGCCAAGGGGCGTCCCCTGTCGGCTCACCTGCGTACATTTTTCTCTCTTTTGTTGTGCTCGTTCTCTACTCTCCTCGCTAACCTTCCGGCCCGTGCTGACGATTGGTTGCCGGTCACACAGGACGAACTGAAGATGACCAGCGAGCCCAAGGCGCCCGGAGCCCCTGCTGTTTACCTCTACCGGCAAGTCGACCGCGACGATCGGGACAACCGCGAACGCATCTACGCTCGCATCAAGATCCTGACGGAGGAAGGCCGCAAGTACGCCGACGTGGAGATCCCCTTCCTCAAGGACCACGGCAACATTAAGGAAATCCAAGCGCGAACCATCCGGTCTGACGGAAGTATCGCGAACTTTGACGGTAAGGTTTACGAGAAGATGATCGTCAAGGCCAAGGGAGTCAAGTTTCTGGCCAAGACCTTCACCTTGTCTGAGGTGCAGCCGGGAAGCATCATCGAATATCGCTATACCCGCAACTTCGAGGGAGGCTACGTCTTCGATTCGCAGTGGCTGCTGAGCGAAGAATTGTTTACCAAGCACGCGAGGTTTTCCCTTCATAGCAGTGACCGATTCGCCTTGAAGTGGAGTTGGCCGAGTGGCCTCCCCGCAGGGACCAACCCTCCCAAGGAAGACCACCATGTCATCCGTCTGGAAACCGAGAATGTGCCGGCCTTTCAGATTGAAGACTACATGCCGCCACAAAATGAAATGAAGTTCCGTGTCGACTTCATGTACACAAGATACGAGGAAAAGGATCCCGACAAGTTCTGGAAGGAAGAAGGCAAGCTGCTGTATAGGGGAATTGAGTACTTCACCGACAAGCGCAAGGCGATGGAACAAGCGGTCTCGCAAATCGTGTCGCCCGCCGACCCGCCGGAGATGAAGCTGCAGAAGATCTACGCACGAGTACAGCAGATTCGTAACACTTCGTTCGAACGGGAGAAAACGGAGCAGGAACTCAAGCGGGATAAGGAAAAGGATACCGAGAACGTCGAGGAAGTGTGGAAGCGCGGCTACGGAAACGGCTGGGCCATCACGTGGCTATTCATGGCGCTGTCTCGAGCGGCCGGATTTGAGGCCAGCCCGGTTCTTCTGTCGACCCGGGACGAGCATTTTTTCAAGCCCAAGCTGATGAACCCCGACGGCCTCAACACGAATGTGGTCGTCATCAAGCTCAATGGCAAGGACCTTTACCTGGATCCGGGAGCCCAGTTTACTCCCTACGGTATGTTGCCCTGGTCCGAAACAGCGGCTCCGGGGCTACGGCTGGACGAGGACGGCGGCACGTGGGTGACTACCTCGCTGCCGGCACCGTCTGAGTCACGAATCGAGCGCAAGGCGTCCCTCCAGTTGACCGATTCCGGATCCCTCGAAGGAAAAGCGATCCTCACATTTACGGGACTCTCCGCTCTGCGGCGAAGGGTTGAGGAACGAAACCAGGACGATACTCAGCGTAAGAAGTTTCTCGAAGATGAGCTAAAAGAGTACATCCCCGTTGCCGTCGATGCGGAACTGACGAACAAGCCCGACTGGACGAGTTCCGGGCCCACGCTGGTGGCAGAGTTCGATCTGAAGGTACTCGGTTGGGCGAGCGCTGCGGGACACCGCACCTTGCTGGCGGTCGGACTGTTCGGTGGAGGGGAAAAGCACCTCTTCGACCATACTGCCCGGGTTCATCCTATCTACTTCAGTTACCCCTACGAAGACCTGGACGATGTGACCATCGACCTGCCGCTAGGGTGGCAGATCAGCAACCTGCCGCAGCAAAAGGACATCGACGTCAAGGTCTGCACCTATCACTCCGAGGCGCAAAACAAGGGTGGCTCTCTTCATATAACTCGGCAACTGATGATGAATGTCCTCATGCTCGATCCGAAGTACTACGAGGCCCTGCGCAACTTTTATGAACAGGTGAGGACGGGAGACGAACAGCCGGTCATTCTTTCGAGCAGCGCGGCCAGTGCGCAGAACTGAGGCCATCCGGAATCCAGCAAAGCGTTAGAATCAGACAGCACTCGACTCGGCGCGAGGATATCGTCATGGTTACGGCTCTGAATCACATTGCCCCGGCTGATTATGCGGAGATGGCTCGACGGCAACTGGAGGCCGACCAGTGCGCCCTCATCGTGCTGGATATTCAGTCCAAGCTTCTGCCGCCAATTTTTCAGAAGGAGCAACTGGTCCGCAACTCGCAGCTGTTGATCCGTGCGGCCGGCATTCTGAAGATTCCATCGCTGGTCAGCACGCAATACGCGAAAGGACTCGGCGGAACGGTTCCGGAGATCGCTTCCCTGCTTCCGCAAACAGAACCCATCGACAAGCAGCTGTTTTCCTGCTTCGGCAGTGACGTGTTCTGCACCATGCTGAAGCGACTGCCGGGTAATCGCAACACGCTTCTGCTGTGCGGCATGGAGAGCCACATCTGCGTAATGCAAACGGCACTGGCCGCGCTGCGCGAAGGATACCTGGTGCACGTTGCTTCCGACGCGGTCAGCTCGCGCACGGAATGGAACTGGAAGATTGGCTTGGACAGAATGCGTGCGGCAGGTACTGTCATCTCGTCTACCGAGATGATGATTTATGAGCTTATGCGGTCTTCGGGATCGGCTGCGTTCAAAGAGTTGTTGCCGTATCTCAAGGGATGACGCCTGGTGTCGTCCCTACGGGACTCGCTTGAACTTCCCACGCTTACCCGGCACTTCCGTGCCGGGCTCTCACATGCCGCCGCTTCGCGGCTGTTTTAAGGTTGCTCGATGCAAGCACGTGCTCTGGACAGCCCACCCCTAATCCTCCAATGGTCCCCTCGTCCCCTGGAAATTCAGGCGGCACGGGAAGGTTAAGGGGGAAAGCTTGCGGCTTAGTCGGTAGCTTCCTCTTTCTTCTTCACTCGCACCACCGTGATTTTGGCGAAGCCTTCGGTGAAGGCCGGGGCTTTCAGTTTGGCTGCCATGCGGCGCATGACGTCCTCGGGGACGACGCGGTCGCGGCGGGAATGGCGCTCGATGCAGACTTCCAATGGCACATCGAAATACACGGCGTGCACTTCGTAGCCGTAGTCCTTGGCGAGTTTTATCCAGTGCTGGCGCTCTTGCGGCGTGAGGTTGGTAGCGTCCACATAATTCGTGGGACGTTTCGCGATCAGCCGCGCCTTCAGCATGGAACGCAGGTTGGAGAAGACGAGATCCTGGAAGCGCTGTTCGCGCACGTCGTCAAACAGCAAGGAGCGCACCATATCGCTGGAGAGCGGCACCACGCTGTGCCGCTTGAACCACGTACTCTTGCCCGAACCGGGCAGCCCGATCGCCAGCACCACTATCCCCTTAGGCGGTCGCTGTGGGGCCGGAGCAGTGGCGGGGACTTTTGGAACCTCGATCATTGGGGCCGCGGCTGCTTCCGCGTCGCCGGCTTCCGGCGACTCTTCTTCTACCGGCGAGGATGGAATCGCCCCCTTTACGGCAGCTGGCGTGAAGGCTTGAGCTACTGCCTGCTCGCGACCGCGACCACCTCTTCCTCGTCCGCCGCGACGGCGACGGGTGCGGCCGCCTCGATCGGCGGGTCCTGCTGACCCGGGCTGCCGTCTTGCGCGCGGCATATTATCTTGTTGCTCGGAGGACTCTGCGCCAGATCGTTCCCGGGAAGGAGGGCGGGACTCCATCTCAGCTGCTGCAACGGGAGGCTCGGGCTCCCGAGTGGCTTCCGGAACCGAAGCTGACGACGCTTCCGCCTCAAAATATGCCGGCTGCAATGGCGGGGGTGCCGCCGCGCTTGCCGGTTCAGGATCCTTCTTCTTGCGACGCTGTAAGCGGTCGCGCATCCATTTGCGCATCTCTGGCTTGTAACACAGATCGCTGGACCGGAGCAATCTGGCAAGCCCGGTTACGAACCATAGGTGACAGCCGAGGGAGAAAATCGCGGAGAGGCTTACAATCGGGGAATGCCAAGCCCTATTCCGGCAGCGATCCGGGGACAGAAATACATTTCCTTGACTACGTTCAGGAAGAACGGTACCCCGGTGGCGACTCCGGTGTGGTTCGGCGAAGAGGATGACCGGCTTTACATCATGACTCGCTCCGACTCGGGCAAGTACAAGCGAATTCGCAACAATCCCAAAGTGCGCGTCGCTCCCTGCACGATTCGGGGCGTGATCACGGGACCACTACTCGACGCCATCGCAAGAATGTTGCCGCCGGAGGAGCACAAGCACGCCCGCGAGACCATCAACCGGAAATACTGGGCGGCACGGATTCCGTTTCTGTGGTGGCGAACCGATGCCTACCTGGAAGTAACGTTCCCATAAAAAACTGACGATCGGTGCGACTTATTGCGATGCCTTTCGGCGTCTTGTCGATAATCTTGCGCATGTGCTTCGGTGACGGGAACACAATTGAGTGCAGGATTGCAGAGGTCTTACACTGCGCCGCGCGATTCCGCGCGTCTTCGTTCAGGATGACAACGGGGGATGAGCTCTAAATACGTGCCGATGACATTTACGCAACTTCCACTTCCCTGCTAACATCGATTGTTTGTAGCTTGGCCCTGAAACAATTCTGATTCTGCCTTCATAAAATCTTACGGAGGAACTATGGCAATCAAAGTCGGCATCAACGGTTTCGGACGAATTGGACGCAATGTGTTGCGCGCGTCGCTCAATGACTCGAATCTCGAGTTCGTCGCGGTCAACGACCTGACCGATCCCAATACCCTGGCGCATCTGCTGAAGTACGATTCGATCCTCGGCAACCTGCCGCACAACATCAGTGCGGGGGCCGACAGCATCACGATCGATAAGAAGACCATCAAGGTTTTTAAGGAGAAAGACCCGGCTGCGCTGCCCTGGGAGTCGGTAGGTGCGCAGGTGGTGATCGAGTCCACCGGCCGATTCACCGATGCCAGCGATGCCAAGAAGCATCTGCGCGGGCCGGTGAAAAAAGTCATCATTTCCGCGCCGGCGAAGGGTGAGGACATCACGCTGGTGCTGGGCGTCAACCACGAGAAATACGACGCGGCCAAGCATCACATCATCTCGAATGCATCGTGCACGACGAACTGCCTGGCGCCGATTGCCAAGGTCGTGAATGATGAATTCAAGATTGTCAGCGGAACCATGACTACGATTCACTCTTATACCAACGATCAGGTGATTCTCGACTTTCCTCACAAAGATCTGCGCCGTGCCCGGGCTGCGGCGATCAACATGATCCCCACTTCTACTGGTGCGGCGAAGGCTCTGAAGCTGGTGATTCCGGACTTGGATGGAAAGCTTGATGGATTCGCGATGCGCGTGCCGACGCCGAACGTCTCCGTCGTAGACCTGGTGGCCTGGGTTGAGAAAAAGACTTCCAGGGGCGATGTGAATGCGGCGCTAAAGAAGGCATCGGAGTCAGGGCCGCTGAAGGGCTATCTGGGATACGAGGAACACGAACTGGTCTCGTCCGATTTCAAGGGCGACTCTCGCTCCTCGATCGTAGATTCGCACATGACCCTGGTGGTCGGCGGCAACTGCGTCAAGGTGATCTCCTGGTATGACAATGAGTGGGGATACTCCTGCCGCGTGCGCGACCTGATCAACTACCTGGCAAGCAAGGGCCTGTAACTTCGTGGCGCCGGCATTTTGCCGGCTGTCTCGAGGGCGTCTCGCCCTCGCAGGTGGCGGCGAGGACGCCGCCACGACAGCCGCCGGGACGGCCGCGCGCTACCTCCGAACATCTCCACGAAAAGGACGACCAGCCATGTCCAAGCTTTCCATTCGTGATCTTCCCCTCAACGGAAACCGCATCTTCATGCGCGTCGACTTCAATGTGCCTCTGGACGACGGGCGAGTCATGGACGACACGCGGATCCGCGAAACTCTTCCGACCATTGAATATGCGTTGCGCCATGGCGCTCGGCTTATCCTCGCGTCGCATTTGGGACGTCCCAAGGGCAAGCCAAATCCCAAGATGAGTCTGAAGCCCGTCGCCGAGCGGCTACGCATGCTGCTCGACAAAGAGCTGGCGCGCGGCGAGAACGTCGGATTCTCCCCCGACTGTGTTGGCCCGGAAGCTGAGGAGGTCGCTGGTCAGCTGGAAAAAGGACAGACGCTCCTGCTTGAAAATCTGCGCTTTCACGCAGAAGAAGAGGCCAATGACGAGAAGTTCGCACGGCAACTGGCGAATCTGGCCGATTATTACGTGAACGATGCCTTTGGCACCGCGCATCGCGCTCATGCGTCAACTGTGGGGATCACTAAGTTCGTGCAGAAGTCGGCTGCCGGACTCCTGATGGAAAAAGAGTTGAAGTATCTGGGCAAGGCACTGGAGCATCCGGAGAAGCCGTTTGTGGCAATCCTCGGCGGCGCCAAGGTCGGCGACAAGATTGGCGTGATTCGGAACCTGATGAACAAGGTGAACTCGCTGATCATTGGCGGCGGCATGGCTTACACGTTTCTTAAGGCTCAGGGACAGGAGGTCGGCAAGTCGCTGGTCGAGGTCGACAAGCTCGACCTTGCCGCGCAGTTGCTGGCGGAAGCGAAGAAGCGGAGTCTGAAATTCCTTCTGCCAGTCGATCACGTGGTCGCGATCAAACCGGAACCCAACGCCGTGATCCAGCAGATCGCTGAAGGACAGCCCATTCCAGCCGACCGCATGGCGCTTGATATTGGGCCGAAAACGATTGAGCTGTTTACCGAGGAAATTTCCCGCGCCCGTACGATTGTGTGGAACGGTCCCATGGGCGTTTTCGAGGTGCCCGGCTTCGCGAAGGGAACCTTCACGATTGCACGGGCCGTGGCGGAGAATGCGGCGGCTACTTCGATTGTCGGCGGTGGCGATTCGGTCGCTGCAGTTCACGCTGCCGGTGTGGCCGACAAGATCACGCACATTTCGACTGGCGGGGGCGCTTCGCTGGAGTTTCTGGAAGGAAAGAAGCTG
>WNEZ01003883.1_pt1 | contig 26233 bp, 27 predicted proteins | sample 5400521 | NCBI WGS metagenome assembly WNEZ01 (sample SAMN13153339, study PRJNA577476) | soil metagenome | isolation source: 120 cm saprolite under Douglas fir tree site 2 hole 1 replicate 1 | place: USA:California | collected 2015-04-18
GACGAGCTGGCTGTGGACAAGGCCCTCGGGACCAAGGCGGCGTTCATCGGCCTCATCGCCTCCCGGAAGCGATCCAAGGCGGTCATGGACTGGCTGCGGGACGTCGACTACACGGACGAGGCGCTCGCCCGGGTGAAGGCTCCGGCAGGACTCGACCTCGGTAGCCTCAAGCATGAGGAGATCGCGGTGGGTGTGCTGGCAGAGCTTGTCCAGTTCAACGCCGCGCGGAAGCCGTCGGTCGTTGCGGAGACGGTTCCGCAGGCTCCCGTGCAGGCCACATCCACGACTCCCGAACCCGCCCCCGCAGGCGACTCGGTCCCCCTCGTCGATTCGCCGGTGGACGCCGTCGACCCGGTCTGCGAGATGCTCGTCGATGTCGCTACTGCCCGGTTCGTCTCGGAGCACGAGGGCCAGACGTACTACTTCTGCTGCCCCGCCTGCAAGAAGAAGTTCGAGGCCGACCCCGCGAAGTACCTGACGCCGGCGACCGCCTGAGGTACCTGCTGTGAGCAGCGAGATCGCCGACGTCCTGGAAGCCATCGAGACCCTCTCCGATCGCGGGGAGAGGATGGCGCTCGCCACCGTCGTGGCCGTGCGGGGCTCGACGTACCGCCGCCCTGGGGCCCGCCTCCTCGTGCGCGACAGCGGCGAGCTCATTGGCAACATCAGCGGTGGCTGCCTCGAAGGCGATGTGCAGGAACTCGCCAAGGAGGTCATGGGTGGTGGGAAGGCCCGCCTCGTGGACTTCGATCTCACCGCCGACGACGAGGCGGTGTGGGGCTGGGGCCTCGGGTGCAACGGGGCGGTCGAGCTGTTCGTCGAGCCGGCGGAGAAGGCGGTCGAGGTAGCCGGTGACCTCCGGCGGGCGCTCGAGGAAGAGCGCGAAGTCTCGGTGGTCACCGTGATCGAGTCCTCCGTCGACGGGGTCGAGCGCGGGAGCCGGCTCCTCGTCCACCCCGACGGCCGGCGGGAGAAGACCCTCGGCAGCCCCGAGGCCGACGACGCGGCGGCAACCGCCGCCTCCGAAGCGCTCGCCCGGGGCGTGTCGATCAAGCAGGACCTGGACGTCGGCCCCGATGCAGCCCTGGGCGTGGTCACCGCCTTCGTCGAGGTGCTCGAGCCCTCCCCCAGGCTGCTGGTCTGCGGCGCAGGCCACGACGCCATCCCGGTCGTCCGCTTCGCCGCGGCCCTCGGGTGGCGACCGGTGGTCATCGACGACCGCGATCGCTTCCTCACGAAGGAGCGCTTCCCCGAAGCCGAGGGCTTCATCCCTCTCACGCGTCCCGTGGAAGCCGCAAGGCGGGCAGGGGCGGACCGGCGGACGTACGTCGTGATCATGAGTCACAACTACCTGCGGGACAAAGACTACGTCCGCTCGTTCATCGGCACCGACGTCGCCTACATCGGCTCGCTCGGCCCCCGCAAGCGCCTCGACAGCATCCTCGTCGACCTGGCCAAGGAGGGCGTCGAGCCCACCGACGAGGACCTCGAGAAGATCTTCGCCCCCGCCGGCCTCGATGTCGGCGCCGAGGGCCCGGAGGAGGTCGCCTGGGCGATCATGGCCGAGTTGCTCGCCGTCCGCTCCGGGCGCCGAGCCGGCTTCCTCCGTGACCGCAAGGGTCACATCCACCCCCGTGCCGAATCAGCCCCCGACGCTCCGTCGGGAGCATCGGTGGGGGCTGCCTGACTGTCGATTCACGACAGACAACCCCACCTCGCCGTCACAAACTCAACTATCCGGACGCACCTGCGCGCCGGTAAAACGCACGGTCCATCCGGTATTGCAACCTGCCCCTCCGGGGGGGTGTATTGCCTGGTAGTCATGTGGACTTTGTGATTCCGGACCAGATAAGGTTTGTTCCCGCTAACCCAGCGGGGCGTCGCTAGAGGAGGGGATTGGCAGTGCTTATTGAGAACGAGTTCTCGATTCCAGCACCGGTCGACACGGTCTGGAAGTACATGAATGACTTTCCGCGCGTGGCGCGGTGCATGCCCGGCGCCGAGATCGTCTCGGCGACCGACCGCCAGGTGAAGGGCCGCGTCAAGATCAGCATGGGCCCGCTCAAGCTGGCGTTCTCCGGTGTCATCGACATCCTGGAGAAGAACGATGGGGCCCACCGGGTGGTCATGAAGGCCACGGGCTCGGAGGAGAAGGGCAAGGGCCAGGCCTCCGCAACGGTGACGTCGACGATGCAGCAGGCTGGCGGCGGGACCCGGGTGATGCTCTCCCAGGACATCCAGATGACCGGTGCCATCGCCCAGTACGGCCGAGGCATGATGCAGGACGTCATCGGCTCACTCATGAAGCAGTTCGCGAACTGCGCAGCCGGGGAGATCGCCAGGCCCGGGGCCGCCGGCAAGGCCGGCGGTAAGCCCAAGGCCATGAGCGGTTTCTCGCTCATGCTCATCTCCGCCAAGGCCTTCTTCAAGAACATCTTCAAGTTCGGAAAGAAGTAGGGCTGACTAAGTAGGGGTTCCGGAGTCCTCGTGCGTTTATATAGCGTCGGGGCGTCGTACTAGGAGAAGAAGGAGGGTCCATGGGTGGTCCAGGAGGGCTTTTCGCAGCAGGGCTTTTGGTCCTTCTGCTGGTGGCAGCAATCCCGTATCTCGTTTCGTTGCAGCGGGTGATGAGCGCCATCAACAGCATTCGGGGCCATGTCGATGGCATCCTCGAGAACGGCGTCATCCTCACCGGCGAGCTGGACGGGGTGCCGGAGCTGCTCGAGATCACGGACGCCGTGGTCAAGGAGGTCGCCGTCGGCGCAACTCGTTACGCCAACGCCGTCGACCGTGTGGTACGTGGCGGTTAGGAGCAGCCTCTCCTGTCCTGAGGTACCGGTTTCACCAGAGGAAGCAAAACCTTTGATGGAGAGGAGGAAGGCCTAGATGAGCATTTTCGGATGGCTCGACCTGGTTCTGATCGCCGTGGTCGTCATCTCGCTGACCAGCTATCTGTACCGCATCATCGTCCAGCTCAACCACGTGACATTCACCCTGGGCACGATCATCGCCGGTGTGGCGGCGATCGCCAACCAGACCCAGACCGTGCCGCCGGTGGTGAGCAACGTCAACAACAACCTCGCTCCGGTTCGTGCAAAGGCCGATGCCCTTGCGGGCAGGGCCGGAGGGTCACGGCGTGGACACACGTAGAACAGATGGTTTGCAGCGTGTCATGACGTCCGCGGGGACGTTCTCGGGAGAACCAAAGGAGGCACCGGTATGAACGGAAGGAGGTTGAGCGCATGCATCCCATGATCTCCAGCGTGATGGCGAGCGTGGCGCATGCCAATCTCACCGGCTGGTACATCGGTTTTGTCGTGACGACGGTCGCGATTGTCATCGTGGTCATCGAGGTGCAGGCCATCCTGGTCCTCGCCCGCAACATCGGGGTGCAGGCGCAGGAGGCGATTCGAGGTCTGGAAGCATGCTGGACCAACACCGCTCCGCTGTGGGATCTGCAGACCACCATTGACCATGCGTCAACCATCGTCAATGACCTGCTCACCGTTCGAAAGTCTCTCGGGGGGTGATGGGAGGAATATGTTCGCACTCGCAGCTCTTTCGCATCTCCCGGCAGCCTCGTCGGTTTCGGGGTACGCCCCCGAGGAAGTGACCTGGTGGTGGATGTCCGTCGGTCTCGGCCTCGTCGTCGTCCTCGTCGTTATCGGCGTGCTGACGTTGCTTATCCGTCTTGTGCAGGACATTGACCGCGGTGTGGAGGGCGTCGTCGAGACGCTCGGCCAGACCGCCCGCAACACGGGGACGAGCTTCCTCATTGCCGACACCGCCGGTCAGGTCGACGCGGTGCTGGCCGAGGGCCTGAACCACCACCTGTTCCTCACCCGGGTTCTCTCGGGATCTGGCAAGAAGGCGGTGCCGCGCTAATGAGTACACTTCTCGTCGCTTTCGCACTGGTTGACGTCATCCTGCTGGTCGGCGTCCTCCTGATCTACTTGAACTGGGTTGCTGGCCTTCTGCAGAAGATCGACAACGGCCTGGCCACCACGGTGGACCTCGTCGTCCAGATCGTCGGCCACGCCGAGCCCATCATCCCGGGCCTGCAGCAGATCAACCGTACCCTCGGCATCATCTCCGGGGCGCTCCCCCTGCTGTATCGACTTGCCGAGCGGATCGAGGCAGTGAGCCAGGGACGCGTTGCCATCGGATCAAACACCGCAGGCACCGCAAGCGGCACGGGCAACTACACCGGGGCGGCCGGCATCAGGTAGTGGGATTGGCAGCTGATCGTGCAGTGAGTAGTTCCGTTGCAAAGAGGGTCGGTGATTTTGGGGATCCGGCACTCGCAGGAAGGTAGTGATGCGGACGGGATGCGAAGGCGGTGCGGGGACCGCCTTTTCGTCCCGGACGCGGGTTCGCTTTCGTGGTTCGCTTTCGTAGGGGGCGTCACCAGAGTTTCTAGATGGGGCAGGGTCCGGACAAGCTTGGATGGGGCCCGGACCTCTACAAGAGGAAGGTGAAGGGGGTCAACGTTGGAGCGTATGCGCAGGCTCATGAAGACCGAGGGAGGCCAGGGAGCCGTGGGCCTCATCGTGGTCGTCGTGGCAGTGGTTGTGTCGTTCTACCTTCTGTTCAGGACTGTTTCCGTGGCCGACCGGATCAACGCCAAGGCCTCGACGATCCAGTCGGGTGCCACCAGCATCAAGGGTGACACCTCCGTGATCACCCAGCTCACGCACACGAACGACATCGCAAGCTCGATTCTGAAGACCGCAGGAGGCAGCGCACCCGACGGCAGCCAGTCGCTCGTTGCCAAGCTGAACACGATCATCGCCACCGCCAAGTCGATCGACGGATTCGCAGTGTCGGTCAACGGCACGGCGAACGCCATCAACGGCACGGCCCACGCCATCAACGGCACGGCCGCTGCCATCCTCAACACCGCCAACGCCATCAACAGCGATGCCACGGCGATCAAGGCGGGTCTGGACCAGGCGGTCAGCCTGGCAGGCGCTATCAAGGGCGACGCGGACAAGATCAAGGGCGAGGCGCAGTCGATTCGTATCTCCACCTGCCGGATCGACCATGCCGTTGCAAACATGTGCGCGGGCTAGAAGCCGAAGCCCGTTTGCCTAGACGAGACAAGAAGGAGAACTGAGGATGGCGCAGCGTCCAGCAGCATATGCACCGGACATCGCCGCTCCGCTGATGAGCGCGTCCCGGTGGCTGAAAGTGTGGGTCTCCATCGGGGTCCTGGTGGTCCTGGTGGTTATCGGATTCCTGCTTGGCATCATCTCGGCGCTGGAGGCGATCGACAAGTCGCTCGCCACCACGACCGGCAACGTGACGGGCATCAACGGCGACGTGAACCCGCTTCCGGGCCACGTGTCGAACATCAATGGCACCCTGGAGAAGATCGACGCCTCGCTGAAGCCGATTCCGGGCCAGGCCGACTCGATCATCGCCTCGCTGAGCGACATCAACTCGCAGCTGACCACGATCGACCCGTCCCTGAAGGACACCGAAGGCACCCTGGTTACCACCGAGAGCGGCCTGAACGCCATTGAGAGCGTCCTAACCAACATCGAGAGCCCGGTCGCCAAGGGCATCCTGAGCGACGTCAACGCAATCGTCGGCAACTCCGGCGGTGGCCTGATCGCCATCAAGGCGGACCTCGACGACGCAGAGTTCCACCTGAACGACAGCGGCAACATCACGGCACACGCACGTGACATCTGCAACAGCGCAGCTGTCAATCTGCTAGGCGGCTCCCTGCCCTGCGGGACGTAACCCGAACAGCGCCTTCAAGGAGGAAATGCATGAGAGGCTTTCGCGGCGGTGACCGGGGGCAGGCAGGTATCGCCCTCATCATCGTGATCGCCTGGGCGCTGTCTGCGGTGCTGATCCTGACCCGGACGCTGGTGGCTGCACAGGAGATCAACAACAAGGTGACCGACATCACCTCGAAGCTGGCGGGCGCCAAGGGGGACACCTCCTACGTCTCGCAGCTGAACAAGACCGAGAACACTGCGAACTCGATTCTGACGGCTGCCCAGCCGTTGACCGGGCAGATCGCCATCATCGACACGACGGCCAAGCACATCGACCAGCAGGTGGACGGGATCACCCCACCGGTGCAGACGATCAACGCGACGGTGCACGTGATCCATGACCAGGTCGGTGCGATCCTGGCGACCGCGCAGAACATCAACGCCACGCTGACGGCGGTGCGCAACACGCAGTCCAGCGTGATCCTGAAGGACGTCCTGGCCATTAAGGCAGACACGACCTCCATCGTCCTCAACGTGCAGACCATCGACGGGAACCTGTGCCACGCGAACAACGCGGGGATCGGTGGGCTGGCTCTGCACGCCGGGGCCGGTGGGGACCCGAGCTGTGTTAACGGCTCGTACCACCCGCTGTCGTAGTCCAGCCGGCGGACCTGCTTCTCCGGCACCCCCCCTCGTGGGGGGTGCCGGCGTTGTGGGGTCCGCTATCTTGTGCAGCGTGATCTCAGGCATCGTGCTGGCGGGCGGGACGTCGTCCCGGCTCGGCCAACCCAAGCAGCTGCTGGACCTCGGGGGCCGCCCGGTCCTGCAGCACGTCCTGGACGCGGCAGCCGCGGCCGGCCTGGGCGAGCTCGTGGTCGTCCTGGGGCACCGGTCGGAGGACGTGGCAGCCGCCCTCGTCCTGCCGCGGGGGGCCCGGTCGGTCCTGAACCCCGACTACGCCACCGGGCAGGCAAGCTCCCTGCGCAGTGGCATCGATGCCGCGGGGGTCGGCGCCGAGGCGGCCCTGATCCTCCTCGGCGACCAGCCGGCCATGCGGCCGGAGGACATCCGGGCGGTGGTCGACGCCTACCAGGCGGGAGCCGGCCCCATCGTGCAGGGCAGCTACCGCGGCACGCCGGGCCACCCCGTGCTCTTCGACCGCAGCGTGTGGCCCGACCTCCTGGCCGTCGAGGGGGACCGGGGGGCCAGGGACGTCATCAAGGCCCACCCCGACTGGGTCGTCCGGGTGGAACTGGACGCCGACGTTCCCCCCGACCTCGACACGATGGAGGACTACGAACGGATGAAGGCGGCCGAGCAGTAGCCGCCGCCCAGGGCTCCGAGAACCACCACCCGGCGTACCCGCGTGCCGCCGGAGTCCCCTTGGCCGGGTGAGTCGCCCTGGCCCGGCGGCCACTGCCCGGCCTTGGCGCACGCGGGATGGGTTAGCGGCCCCGGAGGGCTTGTTCGATCTCGGCGAACTCGGGGTGGCGTTTCGTCGCCTTCTTGGAGAACACGAGGTCACCGTCCATCATGACCTCGAAGACCCCGCCTCCCGACGGAATCAGGGTGAGCTCACTAATGTCGCGTGCGTGACCTGCGAGGAGCTTGGCCGCCAGACCGACGGCCCTGTCCGTGTAGTTTCAAACGACGCAGTATTCGATGCTGATCTTCACGGATACCCCCTTCAGAAGCTTGGCCGGGTGGGCGGGTTCTTTTCCATGGTACCGACCGCCTCGAAGACCCAAGGACCTCAAGGGGGGTCCAGGGGGGAGTAGCAGCCCCCCGCAGCGTTGCGGAGGGGGATGAGCTGCGAATCCCCCTGGGCTCCTTGATGTGGTCCGGCCCCCGGAGTTCGACCTGCAGGGACACCTCGACGTCGTTCAGGCTGGAGTGCAGAACCCCCTCCCGGCGGTGCTCGACGCCGACAACGTTGACCCCCACCCCAGCGATCGCCCCCGAAAGGCGCTGGAGCTCGCCGGGGCGGTCCCGCAAGCGGGTCCGGAAGGAGAAGTACCTGCCGGCCGACGTCATGCCGAAGCGGATGACCCGCATGAGGAGCAGCGGGTCGATGTTGCCCCCGGAGACGATGACGACGGCGGGGAAGGTGATGGGGGAGCGGCGCCGCATTGCCCCGGCGACGCCGACGGCCGCGGCGGGCTCGACCATCAGCCTGGCACGTTCCGTCATCAGGAGGAGCCCCTCGGCGATCTCCTCCTCGGTCACGGTGACGACGTCGTCGACCAGCTTGCGCACGTATTCGAAGGTGAGGTCGCCGGCCCGCTTGGCGGCGAGGCCGTCGGCGATCGTCGAGATCTCGGGCAGCGTCACCACCTCGCCGGCCTCGAGGGACCGGGTGAGGGTTGCGGCCCCGACCGGCTCCACCCCGACGATGCGGATGCCGGGGCGCAGCTCCTTGGCGGCGGCGGCGACCCCCGAGATCAAGCCCCCGCCCCCGATGGGCACGATGATGGTCGCCGCGTCCGGCACCTGCTCCAGGATCTCCAGGGCGATCGTGGCCTGGCCCGCGATCACGTCCGGGTGGTCGAAGGGATGGACCATCACGGCCCCGCTCTCTTCCGCGAAGGTGCAGGCGGCGGCGTAGGCGTCGTCGTAGACGGAGCCCTCCAGCACCACCTTGGCGCCGTACTTGGAAGTCGCCTCCACCTTGGGCAGCGGGGCGCCAGCGGGCATGAACACGGTGGAGTGGACCCCGAGCAGCGAGGCGCCGAGGGCCACGCCCTGCGCGTGGTTGCCGGCGCTGGCGGCGACGACTCCCCGCGAGCGCTGCTCGGCGGACAGGCGCGCGATTCGGTTGTAGGCTCCTCTGATCTTGAAGGAGCCGGTGCGTTGGAGGTTCTCGCACTTCAACACCGTGGTGCCTCCGGCCATTCTCGAGAGGATCCGCGACGGCCAGACCGGGGTCCTGAGGCAGACCTCCTCCAGGCGCGTGCCCGCCTCCCGGATCTCGTCCAGTCCCACAAAGCTCATGCGCCGATTCTGCCATCTCCTGGCGTTGGCGTTGCTGTTCACAGCCCTGGTCACGGCCCCTCCCTCGGGCGCCTCCCCCCGGCAGCAGAGCCCGACCCCGGCCCCCCTCGGCCCCGTCCGCTTCGTCTCCACCGGCGCGGGGTCCAAGCTGACCATCGATGCCGCCTTCCCTCCCCAGCCCGGCGTATGCCAGGCCAACCAGCCCCATGACCTCCAGGCGGCGTACCCCGGCACGCTGGAGGTGGGCCGCCAGGCGAACGGCAACCTGTACCTCATCACCGAGCTCACGTTCCCCGAGTACCTGAAGGGCATCGCCGAGATGCCGACGAGCTGGCCGCAGCAGGCCCTCGAGGCCCAGGTGGTCGCAGCCCGCACCTATGCCTTCTCCCACATGGACGCCGGGGGCTCGCCGGCCAGGGCGCTCAACTACAACCTCTGCTCGACCGACGCCTGCCAGGTGTACCGGGGCCTCCAGTTCTCGGGCGGCGCCTATGCCCAGGACCCGAACTGGGTGAAGGCCGTCGACGGCACCGCCGGCCAGATCCTGGAGTACCAGGGCAAGCCGATCGACGCCTTCTACTTCTCGACGTCCAACGGCCACACCTATTCCGCCGCCGACATCTTCGGGGGATCCGCCGTCCCCTACCTGAAGCCGGTCACCGAGTCGGACGACACGGCCTCGCCCACGTCAAGCTGGTCCGTCCGGATGCCGCTCGGCGACCTCGCCGAGATCCTCCGGCTGTCGGGGGTGTGGGGCAGCGGGCCGATCGACACGGTTTCGCAGCAGGGCGACACCATCAACCTCGCCGGGGGCGGCACGTCGACCGCGATGCCGCTCAGCTCCTTTCGCAACCGCCTCAACAAACAGGGGACGTGCCTCACCCCGAAGCGCTACCCCACCCCCGCCAGCGGCGGCGGCAACCTTCCCCAGGTGGTGCCCTCGGTGTGGATGACCCTGACCCAGGACGGCACCTCAATCGTCATGACCGGCCGCGGGTGGGGCCACGGCGTGGGGATGGTCCAGTGGGGTGCCAAGGGCAAGGCGGACCGGGGGCTCACGTACACGCAGATCCTGGCCTCCTACTACGGCGGCCTCACTCCCGTGAAGGTGGCCGAGCCGGGCAGCATCCGGGTGCTGCTCGCCTCGGGCGTCCAGCAGGTCACGGTGTCGCCGACCGGCCCCATCCGCGTCGACGGGGGCTCCGGCGCCAGCGGGACGGTGAAGATCACCGGCGGCTCCTCGATGACGATCACCTCGTTGGCGCCGGCCCCCGCACCTTCGGCGCCCCCCGCCCCGCCTCTGCTGGTGCTGACCGGCGTCACAGTCACCGCCACCGCGATGCCGGGCAAGCCAGCCGGCTTCTCCTTCAACCTGAACCACGCGGCGAACGTCGGGATCACCTACCAGCAGTCCGGCGTCACGGCGACCGCCTCGGTCCCACCGGTCCCGATCGCTGCCGGCGACCAGACGCTGGCATGGGACCCCTTCGCCGCGGGCCTGCCGGTCGGCACCTACGACGTTGCCCTCGTTGCCGACGACGGGGTGTCCCGCGTGGTCTCCCCGTCGTTCCAGATCGTGGTGGCGAACCCGCCCTCGCCCTCACCGTCGCGCTCAGCGCTGAGCGCCGGCGGTTCCCATGGCGTCAAAACGAAGGTGCCCCCCTGGCTGCCGGTGGGGGTGGGGGCGGTGCTGCTCGTGGTGTTGCTGCTCGCCGGGGCTGGCATCGCCGCCAAGCGCCGGCAACCGCGCCCGCCGACCCAGGCCTGGAAGCCCTAACCGAGCACAGGAGGAGCGCTGTGAGGATTCTGTGAGTACAAAGCGGTGTTCTACACCATCTGGTACTCACAGAATCCCGAAACTGCCACCGCGAACGAGTTTGCACCCGGACGCGGCACCGCCAGGGGGTCGCCCTGGCGGTGCCGAAGTGATGGAAGTGTGGCCCCCAAGACCGGAGGCCGACGTCCTGAAAGGTCTAGTACTTGATCTTGGTCTCCAGGTAGTTCAGAACTGTCTTCGTCGGAGGACGGACGTTGTGGACGTTGATCAGGTGGTCCACAACCCTCCGCATCAGCTCTTCCTTGGTTGGAGCCGAAATCGGGACCTTACAGGTCGCCCCTGCATCAGCTCAGCAAAGTGACGGCATCGTCAATCACCTCCCCTCGGCGCGGATTTCGCATCGTGCGAAGCCTGCTGATTCTCGCGCCGGGGTGGCGGGCATGGGAAGGGGCGCGCGTCGCGTTTGGGCTGCTCAGCCATGAAGTTTTGGCATGACGGTCCGCGGCCGGTGGCTGGGCATGCCAGCCACGCATCTCGGCCGCACCGGCCCGGGCCGCGGCCGAGCCCGGAAACTCGGGCTAGAGGTAGAGACCGGTGTTGGACTCGGTGCGCTCCGAGGCCACTGCGTGGATGTCCCGCTCCCGCAGGACGAGGTAGTCCTCCTGCCGGATCTCGACCTCGAAGGCGGCCTCGGGCGCGAAGAGGACGTGGTCGCCGGTCTCGGCCGCCCGGACCATGGGGCCGACGGCGACCACCTCACCCCACATCGCCCGCTTCGCCTCCGACTCTGCGGTGGCGGGGATCAGGATCCCCCCACGGCTGCGGCGCTCCCCCAACTCGGCCGGGGGGACGACGAGGATCCGGTCGGCGGTCATCCGGATGGACTGCTGCGCCTCGTTCAGCCGGCGGGGCAGTGTCCGGGCAGGGGCGACCTCAGACGGAGACGTCATGGGCCTCCCGATCCGGCGGCGGCCCTTGCGGCCCTTGCGGCCCCGGAGGCCCCGCCGGGCTCGGCGCGGTCGCCTTTCGGAACACGAGACCCCCGTCGGGAGCGGCGTCCACCTCGACGACGTCGCCCTCGGCGTAGCCGCCCTGCAGCAGCGACAGCGAGATCTGGTCGGCAAGCTCCTTGGCGATCAACCTGCGCAGCGGCCGGGCCCCAAAGGCGGGGTCGTAGCCCCGGTGGGCGAGGTAGGCCTTGGCGCCCTCGGTCACCCTGAGACCGATCCGGCGCTGGGCCATCCGGGCCTCGAGCCAGTGGAGCTGGATCTCAACGATCTTGGCGATCTGGTCCTCCGTGAGACGGCCGAAGATAACGATCTCGTCCACACGGTTGAGGAACTCGGGCTTGAAGGTTGCCCGAACCGCCTCCATGACCTTCTCGGACACCTTCTCGTCGTCGGTCCCCTCCTGGAGCCCGGAGAGGATCCACCCCGAGCCGATGTTCGAGGTCATGATCAGGATCGTGTTGCGGAAGTCCACGGTGCGGCCCTGACCGTCGGTCATGCGCCCGTCGTCCATCACCTGGAGCAGCACGTTGAACACGTCGGGGTGCGCCTTCTCGATCTCGTCGAGCAGCACCACGGAGTAGGGCCGCCGGCGTACCGCCTCGGTCAGCTGGCCGCCCTCGTCGTAGCCGACGTAGCCGGGGGGTGCCCCGTAGAGCCGGGAGACGGAGTGCTTCTCCATGTACTCGCTCATGTCGATGCGGATCACGGCCCGCTCGTCGTCGAACAGGAACTCCGCGAGCGCCCGGGCGAGCTCGGTCTTGCCGACCCCGGTGGGGCCGAGGAACAGGAACGACCCGATGGGTCGGTTGGGATCGGCGAGGCCAGCCCTCGACCGGCGGATGGCATTCGCCACCGCGGAGACCGCCTGCTCCTGGCCGACGACCCGGGCGTGCAGCGCCTCCTCCATGCGCACGAGCTTCTGCAATTCACCCTCCATCAGCTTGCTGACCGGGATCCCCGTCGAGCGGGCGACCACCTCGGCGATGTCCTCCTCGTCCACTTCCTCCTTCAGCATCTTGGAGGTCTTCTGCAGCTCCGCAAGGGCGGCGTTGGCCTCCTCGAGCTGCTTGGTCAACTCGACGAGCCTGCCGTAGCGCAGCTCCGCCGCTTTGGCGAGGTCGCCCTCGCGCTCGGCCCGCTCGGCGCCCGCCCGGACCTCCTCGATCTGGGACTTGATACCACGGATGCGGTCAATCGCCTCCTTCTCCAGGGTCCAGTGGGCCTTGAGACCGCGGGACTCCTCGTTGAGGCGTGCCAGTTCCTCCTCCAGCTTGGCGCGGCGCTCCTTCGACGCTGGGTCCTTCTCCTTGCGCAGCGCCGCCCGCTCGATCTCCAGCTGCTTGATCCGCCGCTCGACCACGTCGATCTCCATCGGCATCGAGTCGATCTCGATGCGCAGGCGGCTGGCCGCCTCGTCGATGAGGTCGATGGCCTTGTCCGGCAGGAACCGGCCCGTTACGTAGCGGTCCGAGAGGATCGCCGCGGCAACGAGCGCAGCGTCCTGGATGCGGACGCCGTGGTGCACCTCGTAGCGCTCCTTCAGGCCGCGCAGGATCGCAATCGTGTCCTCCACGGACGGCGGGTTGACCACCACCGGCTGGAAACGACGCTCGAGGGCCGGATCCTTCTCGATGTGCTTGCGGTACTCGTCCAGCGTCGTGGCCCCGATCATGCGGAGCTCCCCGCGCGCCAGCATCGGCTTGATCATGTTGCCGGCATCGACCGATCCCTCGGCCGCGCCGGCCCCGACAATGGTGTGCAGCTCGTCGACGAACGTGATGACCTCGCCCCCGGACTCGGCGATCTCCTTGAGGACCGCCTTCATCCGCTCCTCGAACTCCCCCCGGTACTTGGATCCGGCGACCATCGCGGCGATGTCGAGGGCGATGATGCGCTTGCCGCGGAGGCTCTCCGGGATGTCCCCGTCGGCGATGCGCCGGGCGATGCCCTCGACGATGGCGGTCTTGCCCACGCCGGGCTCGCCGATCAGCACCGGGTTGTTCTTGGTGCGCCGTGAAAGGACCTGGATGACCCGGCGGATCTCGTCGTCGCGACCGATGACGGGGTCGAGCTTGCCCTTGCGGGCTAGCTCGGTCAGGTCCCGCCCGAAGCGCTGGAGGGCCTGGTAGGTCCCCTCCGGATCGGCCGAGGTCACCCGCTGGGTGCCGCGGATCTCGACGAGCGCCGCCAGGACCTTGTCGCGGGTGATGCCGAACTCGGCGAGGAGGGGGGCCAGCCGGCTGTGCCGGGAGTTCTCCACCAGGGCGAGCAGCAGGTGCTCGGTGGAGACGTACTCGTCCTTCAGGCCTTCGGCCTCCTGGAACGCCTGTTCCAAAACCTTCGAGAGGGCGGGCCCGATCCGGCCCTGGTCGCTCCCGCCGTAGACCTGCGGGATGCGGCCGAGCAGCTCGTCCACCCGGTCGCGCAGGGTGGTGGGCACCGCACCCAGGCGCTGCACCACGCCGAAGACCACCCCGTCGGACTGCGACATCAGGGCGTGGAGCAGGTGCTCGGGTTCGATGACCTGGTGGTTGCGGTCGGAGGCCAGCCGCTGTGCCGCGGCGAGCGCCTCCTGGGACCGCCGGGTCAGCTTGTTGAGATCCATATTGTTGGGGGCCATGGGGGCATCACCTTCCCTGTCCGTAGATTTGCCGCACGTCGTCGAGGCGGGCCAGCACGCCCCAGTGGGGCCGCCGGGCGGTCGTGCGCTCGGTCTGGCGTTCGGCGTCCGCAACCCGGCGGCGAGCCCGGTCGAGCTGCGCCTGCGCCTCGTCGAGGCGGCGTTGCATGTCCATGATGATGCGGACGCCGGCAAGGTTGACCCCCTCGTCCTGCGTCAGGCGCTGGATCTGGCGGAGCTGCTCGACGTCGCGCTCCGAGTAGCGCCGGGTGTTGCCGGGCGTGCGCTGCGGCGACAGCAGACCCTTGCGCTCGTAGATGCGCAGCGTCTGCGGATGCACGCCGGCCAGGTCGGCCGCCACGCTGATCACGTACACCGCGCGCTCCTCGTACCCGCTGGGGGCTCGCCGGCCCCGCTCCGGTCCGTGGCCACCTCTGCCGACCGTGCTCATGACCTCAGCCCCTCGCCGACCCCAGGTGCTCTCGAGGCGACTCCGGCTGGGCCTCGGCGAACTGCTCCAGCAGCGCCTTCGACTCCTTCGAGAGTTTCTGGGGGACCACCACGCTGACCGTCACAAGCATGTCGCCCGCCTTGTCGCCCAAGCTGCCGTTGAGCCCGCCACCCTTGCCCCCGACCTGACCTCGGATGCGGAAGGTTTTCCCCGGCTGCGTCCCCGCCGGGATCTTGAGCGTGACCGTCCCCCCGTCGAGCGTGGGGACCGTGACCTCGGCACCCAGGGCCGCCTCGGTGTAGGTGATCGGGAGCGCGAGGGTGAGGTCCTTGCCCTTGCGGCCGAAGATCGGGTGCGGGACCACCGTCACCGTCACGTAGAGGTCGCCCGGCTGCCCCTGGTTGGGCGAGGGGTTGCCCTTGCCGGGGACCCGGATGCGGGCCCCGTCGCTGACACCGGCAGGGATGCGGACCTTGATCGAGCGCTGCGCGCCCGTCCCGGGGTCGGTCAGGCGGAGGCTGGCGGTCGTGCCCTCGAGCGCCTCTCGGAATGGCAGGGAGATCTCGGTCTCTGCGTCCCTCCCCTTGGTCGCACGCCCGCCTCCACGGTTGAAGATCGACCCGAAGATCTCGTCGGTGAAGATGTTCCCGCCGCCGCTCGCCGACCCGGCGGCACGGGTGAAGATGTCGCCCAGGTCGCCCAGGTCCTCGAAGCGGATCCGCCGGCCGCCGGCCCCAGCCCCACCGGGGCCACCGGGGCCACCGAACCCGCCGAAGCCCGAACTGAGCATCTCCCGAAAGTCGTCGTACTCCTTGCGGGTCTTGGCGTCGCTCAGCACGTCGTAGGCGTGGGAGACCTCCTTGAACTTCTCCTCGGCCGCCGCGTCGCCGGGGTTGGCGTCGGGGTGGTACTTCTGCGCCAGCTTGCGGTAGGACTTCTTGATGTCGGCCTCGGCCGCGCCCTTCTGGACGCCGAGGGTGGCGTAGTAGTCCTTGTCCGCCCACTCGCGCTCGGGCATGGTTCCTAGTCGCCTCCTCGCCGCGCGACCTTCACCATCGAGGGCCGGAGGACCCGACCCTTGTAGGTGTAGCCGCTGCGCAGCTCCTCTGCGACGTACTGCTCACCGTTGCCGTCCCCGTCCACCTGGAGGGCAGCCTCGTGGAAGTTCGGATCGAAGGTTTTGCCCTTCGCCCGGATAGCGGTCAGGCCCTCCGCCGCGAGCACCTCCTTCAACTCCCCGAACACCATTTCGATGCCCTTCAGCATCCTGTCGAACTCCCGGCTCTCCTCCGCAGAGGCGACGGCGAGCTCGAAGTTGTCGAGGACGGGCAGCAACCGGTGCAGCAGGCTGGCCGATGCCCGTTCGATGAGCCCAGTCTGCTCCTTCACGATGCGCTTGCGGTAATTGTCGAACTCCGCCTTGAGCCGCTGCAGGTCGTTCAGGTAGCTGGCGGCCTCCGAGCGCGCCGCGTCGAGCTGGGCCTCCAGCGGGTTGGGCTCCTGGGGGGCCGGTGGCGCCTCCAGCGGGTTGGGCTCCTGGGAGGCCGGTGGCGCCTCGGGCGCCGGTGGCGCATGGGGAACCGGGGGGGCCGCTGCCTGCGGGTTCACGTCGTTCTGCATGCTCGTTGTGGTTGCGGTTGCGGTCTCGGGATGCAGCTTGCGCCGGTCGTTGATCGTGATGCGCCGCGGCGGCGGCTGCTCCCCTGCGTCCGGTCGGTACTGGTCCATTGGCTATCCTCCTGACGCCGACGTGGCCGCCGGAGTACTTGTCGGTCCCGCTTTCACAGCAATGCGGACGGGCTGGGCCTGGACCGCCTTCGCCACCTCGATGAGGAGCAGCCCATCGGACATCGACGCCTCGATGTGCTGGGTGTCCGATCCCTGCGGGAGGGCCACCCGCCGCTGGAACGGGCCGAATCGCCGCTCGATGCGGTGGAAGGACTCTTCCGGCGCGTCGTAGAACTTGCGCTCGCCGCGGAGGGTGAGGACGTTGTCCTCGACCACGATGTCGATGTCACCGGTGGTCATCCCGGCCAGCTCGGCCGTGATGATGTAGCGGTCCTTGGTCTCGTAGACGTCCAGCGGCGGCACCCAGGTGCCCTGGGTCTCTGCCTCCGCGGACTCGCCCGGGCCGTAGGTGCGGCCGAACAGGCGGTTCATCTCGTTCTGGATGCCCAGCAGGTCCCGGAACGGGTCCCATCTGCGAACAGCCATCTCGGAGCCTCCCTTCTGCTCATGCGGTTGGGCTCAGTGGCCCGAACCGCCCTCTTCAACGATCTCTGCGTCGACGACGTCCTCGTCGGACGAGCCCTTTGCCTGGTCGCCCGTGGAGGTGGTCGAGCCTGCCTGCTGGGCCTGGCCCGTGTTGTAGATCTGCTCGGCCAGCTTGTGCGATGCGGTCACGAGGGCGTCCGATGCCGTCTTGATCCGGTCGGCGTCGTCACCCTTCAGGGCGTCCTTGACCTCCCCGAGGGCCTGCTCGACGGCCCGGCGGTCGGCATCGTTCAGCTTGTCGCCGTGGTCCTTGAGGGTCTTCTCGGTCTGGTAGGCGAGGTTGTCCGCCATGTTGCGGGCCTCGGCGACCTCGCGCCGCCGCCGGTCCTCCTCGGCGAAGCGCTCGGCCTCCTTCATCATCTTCTCCATCTCCTCCTTCGGCAGGGCCGTGCCGCCGGTGATGGTCATGGCCTGGGCCTTGCCCGTCCCGAGGTCCTTGGCCGCCACGTGCACGATGCCGTTGGCATCGATGTCGAAGGTCACCTCGATCTGGGGCATGCCCCGCGGTGCGGCCGGGATGCCGACGAGCTGGAAGCGGCCCAGGGTCCGGGCGCCGGGAGAGAAGACGGTCTCCGCCTCCCCCTGCAGCACGTGGACCTCGACGGAGGGCTGGTTGTCCTCCGCCGTGGAGAAGACCTCCGACTTCTTGGTCGGGATCGTGGTGTTGCGCTCGATGAGCTTCGTGAAGATGCCGCCCTTGGTCTCGATGCCGAGCGACAGCGGCGTGACGTCGAGGAGCAGCACGTCCTTGACCTCGCCCTTCAGCACACCTGCTTGGAGCGCGGCACCGATGGCGACGACCTCGTCCGGGTTCACACCCTTGTGCGGCTCCTTGCCGCCGGTGAGGCTCTTCACCAGTTCCTGGACCATGGGCATCCGGGTGGAGCCGCCGACCAGGATGACGTGGTTGATCTGCCCGACGGGCTTCCCCCAGTCCTTGACCGCCTGGTTGAAGGGGTCCTTCAGGCGCTGCACCAGGTCCCCGGTGAGCTGCTCGAAGGCCGAGCGGGTGAGCTTCATCTCGAAGTGGATGGGCCCGGTGGCCTCGGTGGCGGTGAGGAAGGGCAGCGTGATGGTGGTCTCGGCGGACTGTGACAGCTCGATCTTGGCCTTCTCGGCGGCTTCCTTGAAGCGCTGGAGCGCCATGCGGTCGTTCGACAGGTCGACGCCGTGGTTGTTCTTCACCTCTTTGATCATGTGGTCGATGATCCGCTGGTCCCAGTCGTCGCCCCCGAGGTGGGTGTCACCGGAGGTGGCCTTGACCTCGAAGACGCCCTCGCCGATCTCGAGCAACGACACGTCGAACGTCCCGCCGCCGAGGTCGAAGACGAGGATGGTCTCGTCGGTGGACTTGTCGAGCCCGTAGGCCAGCGACGAGGCGGTCGGCTCGTTGATGATCCGCAGGACCTCGAGGCCGGCGATCTGGCCGGCTTCCTTCGTGGCCTGGCGCTGGGCGTCGTTGAAGTAGGCGGGGACGGTGATGATGGCCTGGGTGATCTTGTCGCCCAGGTAGGCCTCGGCGTCCCGCTTCAGCTTCATGAGGATCTGGGCGGAGATCTCCTGCGGCCTCCACTTCTTCCCGTCGATGCTCGTGGACCAGGATGTCCCCATCTCCCGCTTGATGGAACGGAAGGTCCGGTCCGGGTTCGTGATGGCCTGGCGCTTGGCGACCTCCCCGACGAGGATCTCACCCGTCTTGCTGAAGGCGACCACGGACGGCGTGGTACGGTGCCCTTCGGCATTCGGGATGACGACCGGCTCGCCCCCTTCGAGGACCGAGACCACGGAGTTGGTGGTCCCAAGGTCGATTCCAACGGCTTTCGTCATAGCAAATCCTTTCTTGTTGCGGCGTGCCCTCAGGGTAAAGGTTGAGCGCCCTACTGTCAACTTTTATGACAGCCTACCTTCAGCTCCCGGGGAATCGCATCGTTCGGTGGTCCCATCCTAGGCAGGTAAACAAGTATAGAGTAGTGTTATGGAGTGGCAAGCTGTGGCCAGGAGGCGTTCGGGATAGACCGAAGAGTTTCTGTTTGACCGCGTTATGCGCGGTCAAACAGAAAAACATCGCGACAACCTCCCTCGTAGCCCCCTGGCCGCGGCCGTAGAATCGTCGCCGTGGTCACCAAGCTCCTCATGGCCCTCGTGCTGGCCGCGGCGCTGGGGTTGTTCACCCGGCGGGCCCTCCAGCTCCTCGCCCTGCTGCGCCTCGGCAAGCCCGAGCAGCGTTGGGACAACATCGGGGCCCGGATCGGCCGGGAGCTTCGGGTGGTCTGGAGCCAGCAGAAGCTGCTCCAGTGGCCCTTCCCCGGCATCATGCACGCCCTCATCTTCTGGGGCTTCGTCATCCTGTTCACGACCATCGTCGAGGCGTTCGGCTCCGCCTACTCGGCGTCGTTCGCCCTCCCGCTCGTCGGGCACTGGGGGCCGCTCGCCGCACTCCAGGACACGTTCGCCGGGCTGGTGCTCGTCGGGATCGCCATGGCGTTCTACATCCGCAAGGTCCTCCGGCCCGGGCGCTTCCGGGGCTCCCACCTGCGGGAGGCGGACCAGATTCTGATCGCCATCTCCTGCATCATGCTGACCGTGATCGGGCTGCGGGCCACGGGGATCGCCCTCGGACGGTTCCCCTATCCGAGGTCGGCGGCCTTCCTCTCCTCATTCGTGGCGGCCCATCTGTTCAACGGCCTGAGCCACGGCGCCCCGGAGGCCTGGAACGGCGTCTTCCTCTGGGGCCACTCGCTGATCGTGCTCGCCTTCCTCGTGTACCTCGGGTACTCCAAGCACCTCCACATCATCACGGCCCCCTTCAACGTCTTCTTCTCTTCCGCGGCCAGCCGCCCGAGGGGAGCGTTGAAGCCGGTGGACGTCGACTTCGAGGAGATGGGCGACGACGACGTCATCGGGGCAGCGACGATCACCGACCTCACCTGGAAGGGACTCCTGGACACCTACACCTGCACCGAGTGCGGTCGCTGCCAGTCCGCCTGCCCGGCGTGGAACACCGGCAAGCCCCTGTCACCGAAGCTGCTCGTGATGGAGCTCCGGGACCACCTGATGGCGGCGGGGCCGGGGCTGGTGGCGGCGAGGAAGGCAGGGACCGCAACGGAGAACACAGCCCTCAACCCCGACGTGCTCGATGACGAGGTTGTCTGGGACTGCACGACCTGCGGCGCCTGCGTCTACAACTGCCCGGTGGACATCGAGCACATCGACCACATCATCGACATGCGGCGCAACCTCGTGATGATGGAGGCCCGCTTCCCCCGCGAGATGGGGGGTGCCCTCACCAACATGGAGAACGCCGGCAACCCCTGGGGCCAGCCCGCCCGGGCCCGGCTCGACTGGGCACAGGGCCTCGACATCCCCGTCGTCGGCCGCGACGTCGCCCCCGGCGAGTTCGACGTTCTGTTCTGGGTGGGCTGCGCCGGCGGAGGGCTGCAACGGCGACCCCGCCCGGCGCCTCGGCCACGAGTACCTGTACCAGACGATGGCGAAGGCCAACATCGAGACGATGACCTCCGGCGGCGTCACCAAGATCGTGACCGCCTGCCCCCACTGCTTCAACACCCTCGCCAACGAGTACCCCCAGCTCGGCGGCAACTACCAGGTCCGTCACCACACCGAGTTCCTCGCGGAACTGGTCTCCGAGGGGCGCCTCCCCATCGAACGGGACTTCCCCGACAGCGTCGCCTACCACGACCCCTGCTACGCCGCCCGCCACAACGACATCCTCGAGGCGCCGCGCAGGATCCTCGCGGAGGCCGGTGCCCCCACGAAGGAGCTGCACCGCCACGGGCGCCACACCTTCTGCTGCGGTGCGGGCGGGGGCCGGATGTGGATGGAGGAACGCCAGGGCAAGAAGGTCAACCTCGACCGGGTGGACGAGGCGCTGGCGGTCGGCACCGACGTCGTGGGCGTCGGGTGCCCGTTCTGCCACGTGATGCTCGGCGACGGCATCGCGGAGCGGGGCGCCGACGCGGACATCAGGGTGCGGGACATCGCGCAGATCCTCGAGGAGGTCGTCGCCCCTGCGGCCGCCCCGGTGCCCGGTGGGGAGGCCGCCGAGCCGATCCAGGATTAGAATGGGGGGCCGTGCGGATGTAGTTCAATGGCAGAACGGAAGCTTCCCAAGCTTCAGGCGGGGGTTCGATTCCCCTCATCCGCTCCAACGATCTGCCCTGCCTCCCCCGCGTGGGTGAGAGGAAAATGATCCAAATAAACCATGTAGCTTGGCCGCCGGATGACCGAAACTATTAGCAGTTCGACAGTCCGATAGGAACGGGACCGGGTCAAGGTCTGGAACCTCAACCCGATCCGCCCCCAACAGGATCCGCTTCTCGGTCCGCTTCCTTGACGTCTGGTAACTCTGGCGCCTGGCGACCACCCCCCCCGGTGGCCGGCGCGAAGTACCCGCCAGCCACCCACCCCCCCGGGTGGCGGCGCGCCCGGACGGGCGCAGCGCTCAAAGACCCCGCTGCCGGATGGCTGCCACGACGGCGTCGCCGATCGCTCCCGGGCGCTCCCCGATGCCAGTGACGAACCGGACCTCGCCCCGCGGGTCGACCTCGATGCACTTCGCCCCACGCTCGACGACCACGCCGTCGTGGGTCAACCCCCGGAGGATCCCGTCCAGCGGGGCGGCCAGGTCCTCCCCCCCGAGCGTGGCCACCACCTGCCCGGCCCGCACACGCTCCGCGATCCGGGCACCGGTCCGGAACAGTCCCGCTCGCGGGGCATAGACGAAGCGGTCCCTGGCGTGACCGCCGTAGGTGCGGGGCTCGCCGGCCAGCGGCGCCGTCGACCTGTCCGTGATGATGGTCCCGAGGCGCTCGCCCCAGCTGGTCTCCACCACGAGATCGGTGGTCTCCCCGGCGACGAAGTTGGGGCCCAGGCCGATGGTGAGCGGGGCGAGGCCCCGCTGGGGCTCGGGGATGGCCCGCTTGCGCATCCGGGCGTCGACGAGGACGGCGGGACTCACGGCGGCGAGCACGTCCTCGAAGGCGGCGACGGCGACCTGGATCGTGGCGGGGTCCACGTGCCCGGCCAGCTCGTCGATCCCCACGCGCCGGGCGGCGACGCCGTCGAGGACGGCCGATCCGTCGAAGATCGCATCGGTGAAGGCCATCCCCCGGCGAGGTGCCGCCGGGGAGGCAACGTCGTGGAGGACCACCCGGTATCCGGCCCGGTAGAGCCGGTGGGCGACGGCGGAGCCGACATCGCCGCTACCGCGCACGAGGACGGGAATTGGGTTCACGGCAGCGGAAGTATAAGGCGCGGCCGGTCCCGACCCCCGTCCGAGGTGCGCGTGATGCGGGGCACGTTCCTCGAACTCGACCCGCCCCACCGGTTGGTTTTTACATTCGGGTGGGAGACCGACTTCCGGCGGGACCGTTGCCCCCCGAGTCTACCCGGGTCGAGGCAACCCTGACCCCGGCCGAGGGCGGAACGATGCTCGTCCTGCGCCACTTCGACGTGCCAGCCATCCAGGTGCCCGACCACCGGCTTGGCTGGAGCATGTTCATAGGCGAGCGCCTAGTGTCCTGAGTCAGAGATTCGCTCAGCCACATCCACTCCCAGCTCATCACGGGCAGCGTCGAGAAAGGCGCTTTGGGCTTCTGCTCTACGGGCATGAAGTGTCTCCCACTCGGTGCTTGCGTAGGAGTTCACGCCGTCAATAGCCAACTAACCGGCTTGCCTGAACAAATCGTGGATAGTTTCGGCCAATATGCGAACGGGAGTCGAAGCTGTCAGAATGACCTCGGCGTAGGCCTCTGAGAAGGCCGCCCATGGCGTGTCCAAAGAATCCACAGCCGAGATTCCCCACTGCTCTTCGTCGGTCCCCACGGCTGATCCACCATATTTCCCGATTTGTACACTCGTATCGGCAGCAGCCCACACGTATGCTTCGAACCTTGTCAGGAGCCCGACGTAGGCGAGCCGGCGTTCTTGTTGCCAGCGGGTCGCTCGATCCTCCACCGGATCCAATCCGTAGCAATAACGCCCACGAGGGTTATCGCCCCGCCGACCACGACCGCCCACAGATTGCCCATGTCAGCCAGTCTCGCAGTCTTCGACCCGGGCTGGCCCGAGTTTCACCCCAGGCGCGCCGGAGAGACCCTGGCTACTCCAGATTCAAAGTCCCGGATCACCGACGGATCTGCCCCTCAGCCCGCGCTTGGCGCGGGGCGACAGTCTGGAAGTGAAGACTACACGGCATCACGCCAATGCTTGTTTCCTACATCGCGGCAAGGGCGGCCGCAAAGTCGTCAGGAGAACATACAGAAATGCCTGCTCGTTGCGCAAAATTGCGTAGGCGTCGATCGTTTGTCACGAGGACTGCGCCCTCACACGAGGCAGTAGCAGCTATCAGTAAGTCATGGGTGTGCGTCATTGGGTTTGGACCACCCTGCAAGGGATAGTTCCGAATTTGCTCAATGAGAGCATCATCATCGAGCTTCGCCCTGTCTAGGCGTGAAGCGTCTAGATCTAGCGAGCGATCCTCATACCGCCGAGGCAAGACCTCCAAACCGCGCCTGGCTTTTGTGGGTAATCGCCGAGCGCAGCATGCGCTCGGCGCCTGAGAAGCCCTCCCGCGGACGGTGGCCGAGGGCTACCTTCGAGATCCCACTCTTGAAGGAGGGCCCATGGCCACCACCTCGATCCTACTGGGATCACGTCAGCCTCTCCGTCCGCTCGGTGGACCGCGTCTTCATGCACGCCTACGTGCCGGGCCTGATGACCAAGTACTAGGTCATCCGGTTCCTCTTGCACCGGGGCTACCCCATCCCCTCGCCCGCAGCGCTCGGCAAGATCGGCAAGGGCTTCGTGAAGGACATCGAGCGCTTCGTCGCCGACAACGCCATCCCCGTGGTCCGCTTCGCCAAGGGCCAGTGCAAGGAGGACGTTGCCGCTCCCTACCTGGCGGAAGCCCGGACGCGGGGCTTCCACGGCGTCGTGCTCGTGGGGGTTGCCCAGGAAAAGGAGAGCGCCTGGCGGGGGTGGCGGGACGGGGGAAGCGATGGCCATCCCCACTTCGAGTTCGCCCGCCAGTCGGTGTTCCCGAACTTCTACTACTTCTACATCAACGACTCCCAGTTCGGGTCGTGCTTCATCAAGGTGTGCAGCTATGCCCCGTTCTCGATGTGGGTCTACTGCAACGGCCACGAGTGGGCCAAGGCCCAGGCGGAGCAGGAGGGCCTTGGCTACACCGCCCTGGACAACGGCTTCGCCTCCTGTGAGGACCCCGCCCCGCTGCAGCGCATCTGTGACCGCTTTGGGGCAGTGTCAATGCGCAACCTGTTCGAGCGCTGGAGCCATCGTCTCCCGTCCCCCTTCACGGCTGCTGACCGAACGGCGGGGTTCTTCCACCAACTCGCCTTCCGCCAGATCGAGTTCTCCGACACCCGGGTCTTTGACCGTCCCGGCTCCGGGCGGGCATGGTTCGAGCAGACCATCCGGGAGCACCTCGACCTCGGCCGGCCGGACCAGGTGGCGCTGATCTTCGCCCGCCGGATCACCTCCCGGACCCCGGGGCGCTTCCGGACCCGGGTGATCACGAGAGGCGTCGACCCCTCGATCCAGATCTACCTCAAGTCCGCCAAGCAGAAGCAGTACTTCAAGGAGGCCCAGGCACTGAGGACCGAGCTGAGCATCAACGACACCCGCGACTTTGGCATCGGGCGCCTCGTCACCACGGAGAACTTCCAGGGCCGAGGCACCCACATCTGTATGAATGCTCACGGATTTGCTCACGGGACGCTGGGAAATCGGGTCATACCGACCGGACATCTGTCACGAGATACGCCGCGAGGGTTCGTGCAGCGCACAGGGCAGTTTCGCTCTTTGGGGACAAGGGCAGCAGACAGCCCCCGCCTGCCTTCAAAACCAGTGCTCTGGCGAGAGTCGGTGGGCGGGTTCGATTCCCGTCCGCCTCCGCAAAGGGGCTTCTACCTGCAGAAACGAGTTGCCCACCGCCTTGACGGCCACGGGCTATGAGGGCCGCAAGGGGCCAAATGCTAACGATTTGCTAATGATCCTCTTCGGATCCCCACTTGAGGCGTAGCTGGGTGTACGCTGACGGCAGATCAATAAGACCAGCCTTGGCGCTGGATGAAGCCGATGAGGTTCACGCACGGTACTTGTAGGGCCTGGCAGACATCCGGGATACGAGGCTTCGCCAGGTTCCCACTCAGGCTTTCCTCGGTGACTACTACTCCTACACGGACACGGGCCAGGCCGATGACGAATGGGTCGGCGGCGTTGCGGCCGCCACCGCGACCCATCAACCTCGGATGCTCAGCAAGCACGTCTCTCGTCGCGTGTTGGACTTCCGGACCGAGAGGCAAGTAGAGGTTCGGTTGCTTACTAGCCCATTTGGATACCCCGTCGTCTCGGCGGTTCAGCTCGTCCCGCACGACTTCGACAGCCCTTACCTTGCCCTCAGCTATCGCCTCCTCGATGTTGCGCCAGACGGTCTTGAAGATCTCAGGGGGCAGAAGGTCACGACGCCCGTTGAGGAAGGCGCTGGTGTCGAACGAGTAGAAAGCCATAGCACTACCCCGAGACCTGCAGGGCGGCCTCCTGTGCTAGGCGGGGAATCTGCTCGACCTTCACGTTCAGATATGAGGCTGCCGTATAACTGTCAATTACCCTGCGACGATGTGCATCGGCCACCCGCCGCACGTAGCCCTTGCCAAGATCGCGCGCCGTTGTGCGGTACCAGTTCCCCCCCCCGCTGCCTGTCAGAACCTCTTCGCGCTCGTACGCATCCAGGAAGTCCTGGCGCTTGGCTTGGTAGAAGGCGCGACTCACCCGACCAAGGGTCAGGAGACGGCGAAGAAACGCCTCAGCGCTCACGCCGAAGGGAGCGGCCGTCGCCCGAAGCGAGTCGTAGTCCCAGGACTCAGGCGTGCGCTCCCGGGCCACGACAGATGGTAGCGTTATGACTGCCTCGCCGGGCATGAGAATGGCCGCAGCGATGGCGTTGCAGCGCGCTTCCAGCCGCCGATCCGGGGTCGTCGCTTGTAAATCGGTCACCGTGTCGCAGAGCCCACCGGTGCGGAGCAGGAGATGGGCGTACTCATGCAGGAGCGAGAACAGCCGGCCGCGGGGCGCGTCGGAGCCGTTGACGACGATCACCGGGAGCACCTCGAAGTAGAGGGAGAAGGCCCGCATCTCGCTGAGCGCGACCCCGCCACCCTGGGTTGCTAAAACAAGCACTCCCGCTTCTTCCAGCGCCGCGACCCATGTATTCAGATGGTCATAGGGGGTTCCTGCGCCACCCGGTAACAAAAGGGGGCCCTGGTCGAGCAGCCGCCTCCTTGCCTCTCTCGCCAGCGCCTCGTCCTCGGCAGGAGAAGGCTCCAGCCGCCAGGTCTTGGG
>WNEZ01000767.1_pt1 | contig 26228 bp, 26 predicted proteins | sample 5400521 | NCBI WGS metagenome assembly WNEZ01 (sample SAMN13153339, study PRJNA577476) | soil metagenome | isolation source: 120 cm saprolite under Douglas fir tree site 2 hole 1 replicate 1 | place: USA:California | collected 2015-04-18
CGCGACCAGCACCGCCGGTTGCCGGGCGAGCGCTCGCCCGGCAACGACCTTCTGCTGGTTCCCCCCACTCAGCTGTCCGACCCGCTGGTCGAGGCCGCTGGCGACGATACCCAGTTGTTCCACCAATTCGGCCGCGACCGGGTCGCGGCCGGAGCGCGAAACGATCCCCCAGCTCGATAGACGGTCGAGGATAGATAAAGTCAGGTTCTCGCCGACCCCGAGGTAAGGAACGAAGCCGCGAGCATGACGATCCTCAGGTACATACGTAACGCCTTGCCGCAGGGTTGCATCCACCCTGCCTACATGGATCGGTTTGCCGTCCAACCTGATCTCGCCCGATGCCGGCTTCACCAGGCCGACCACAGCGTCCGCGACGGTCGCGCTGCCGGAGCCCTGCAACCCGACCAGGCCGACGCACTCGCCCGGACTCACCGAAAAGCTCACATCCTGCACTGGGCCCAATGTGGCCGGGATACGCAGGTGTAAAATTTCGAGCCTCGGCCGGGCCGACGCGATGACTCGCATCGGGGCGGCAATCTCCGTTGCCCGCTGCGGGGCGACTCCGACCATAGCCTCGACCAGGAGATCCTGCTTGATCTCGCCGACCGGCGCGCTCAGCACGCGCTCGCCGTCGCGCAGCACGGTGACCCGGTCGCACACCTCATAGATCTCCTCCAGGTGATGGGAGATGTAGAGGATACCGACCCCACTCCCTTTGAGTCGGCGAACCCTTTCAAACAAGCGTTCGATGGCGGCCTTCTCCAGCGATGCTGTGGGTTCGTCGAGGATCAGGAAGCGCGCACCGACTGAAAGGGCGCGGGCAATCTCGACCACCTGTCGCTGCTCAACAGTGAGGTCCTGTGCGAGGCGGTTGACGTCCAGGTCAAAGCCCCAGTCGAGCATGACCTGGCGCGCGCGGGACCGCATGGCACGCCAGTTGATGATACCGTGGTCATCCCCTGTCGCGCGATTGAGGAAAACGTTCTCGGCGACCGTAAGGCTGGGCACCACCATCGACTTCTGGTAGACACACGCGACCAGGCGCTGCCAGGTGGCGCGATCCGCCAGGGTCGGTGCAGCCTCGGCCCCGAGTCTGATAACGCCGCGATCCGGCCGGATCAGGCCGGTGAAAATCGCCACCAGGGTGGATTTCCCGGCGCCGTTGCGTCCAACCAGCCCGTGGCATTCACCGGCCTTGACGTCGAGTGATACGTCGCGAAGCGCCTGGGTTTCGCCAAAGGCTTTCCAGACGCCCTGCGCCACGCCAACGGAGAGCCGGACTGCGGCAGGCCCTCCGTTCACAGGTTCCGTCACGATCCTGACCCTCCGTTCACAGGTTCTAACATGATCCCGAGTGCGATTCTCTCAGGAGCCGGACTTCGCGTTGCCCCAAAGGTTCGGGTCGTTGACGTTGGTATTGTCCACGACGGGCGCCGGAAGCGCGTCCTCAAGGTTGCCTAGCAGAGTGACGATCGTGCTGTTGTGGTCGGTGGTCTGGTTGACTGAGTAGGTCTTCCCCGCGAGCGCCTGCTGTGCGTAGAAGATTGCGTACTGCGCGTAGGAGTTGGCCGGCTGCGAAATACTCGCGTCGAGCAGGCCGGCGCGGATCTGCGCGTGCTCATGTGGTGTGCCGTCGTTGCCGATCAGGACGATGTGCGATGAACTGCCCACCTTGGTGAACTTGCCGATGGCTTGCTCGGCCGCGATAATGCCGTCCTCGGGTGCGCTCCACTCGACGTAGATGCCCCTCAGGTCCGGGTACGTGCTCAGCGCCGTCTTGGCGTCGCTGACGGCGGTCGGCGTGTCCCATTTCGTTGCATACTCGACGGTCTTGAAGTTCGGATAGTTCGACTTGATGACCTGGTTGCAGCCGTCCGTCCGGTCCTTACCGTTCACGGAGGCGAGATCCCCCTCCAGGATGGCGATGTGGCCGCTGCTGCTAGATGCATGCGTGGCGATGAACTTACAGGAGTTCTGGCCATACGCCACATTGTCGGCGCGTATGATCATGAAAACATGGCCGCTGCTTGGCGCGACGTCCACGCTGGTCACGGGGATGTTCTTGCTGGCGGCGAAATCGAGCGCGGGCGCGATCGCGGCGCTGTCCACCGGGTTGACGATCAGCGCCTGGGCGCCTTCCTGGATCAGCGTGCGGATGTCCGTGCTCTGCTTGGCGGCGTCATTGTTGGCGACCAGCGGCCCGAGCAGCGTGGCGTTGTACTGAGCCGCGAACTGTTTCTCATACGTGATGTAGTTGGTCCAGAAGTCGGTATTGTTGAAGGTCAGCGAAACACCGAGCTTGAAGTTCGCGCCCGGTGCGAGCTTACCTCCTGACGTCGACGTCGATGTGGTGCTCGGCGTGCTACCGCACGCCGCCAGGACTATCGCGATGACGACGCCGAGCGCACCCAGCGCTCGTAGACGACTTGCGAAATTCGATTTCATGGTTTTCTCCTCCCGGGTATCGGATTCCGACTCGCGAACTCTCTACTTCTCTGGGGGCGTTTCGTAACCCGGTTTTCCCGGCCGAATGGTCCTCTCAATTGCGTGTCAACTCAAATAAAAATGGTATCGAACGAGAACAGTTTACCCAAATGAAATTGTTACTGAAGCCGACCCCCTCCTTCCTGCTCGTCTGCTTGACAAGTTCTGACAAAAATAATATACTGTATACAAAATTCAGAATACATTATACACGGGCAAAAGTCAAGAGTAGTAGGAAAATTGCTCGCGGAGTAGCTCTAGTTATATACTAAGATGAGCCGCTAGTCGGCTTGGGGGCGAGTTTGTGCATCTATCTACATAGCTTAAGAAGAACGGAGCCGCTATGAAGACAAAATCACCGGTTGGACCAGGCGAGACGGGTGTAGACTTGAATGCTCAAGTAATTGACGAAAACTTGAGCGATGAGGTATTTGAACTTCTCTGGGGGCACGATCGCAATGCCATTCCTACGGCGGTCGATTATGCCTACGAGCAGACCTGGAAGCAACTGGTATTCTTTAATCAGCGCAAAGAGCAAAGGCTCTCCGATGTCGCTCTCGCTGAAAAGTTAGGTGTGAGCCGCACTCCCGTTCGCCAGGCGTTAGGGCGCCTGGTTCAGGATGGGCTGGTGCGTTCCGACCCACGTCGCGGTTTCTGGGTACGCCTGTTTACTGCCCAGGATATCCATGAAATCTACGAGTTGCGTGGGGCACTGGAGGTCCTGGCTTTACGCCTGGCTGCTCCCCGGCTCGACCCTGCGGACCTCAGATCGCAGCTTGATCTCCTCTACACAGTGCGCGAGCAACTAGACCAGCGCCCTATCTCGCTCTTTCTCCAGTGCGACTTCCGCCTCCATACACTACTCATTCGCGCCTCGGGCAATAGCCGGCTTATTCATTACCTCTCCACGCTCCGCAGCCAGTTCAGTGTCTTCCAGATAAAGGACACGCTGTACCCGCAGCGCATGGAGGCTGCACTCGATGATCATGAGCAGATCCTCTTGGCTCTGCTCGAGGGAAACATTGATAAAGCTGCAGAACTTCTAGCTGCGCATATCTCTCATGCCATGGCCAATGTTTTGGCCGATATCTTTGAGGAGGAAGGAACTACCTTGTAGCGTTGGGCTATCTCGACCTAGAGGATTAGCGCTTGACAGGAGAAGAACCCATGCCCATCACTATTACCGGCTTTATGGCGTACGATATTCGTTTTCCGACATCGCGTACCCTTGCCGGTTCTGATGCCATGAATAACGACCCGGATTATTCTGCAGCCTACGTTGTTCTACTGACCGACCATCCTGCGGGCCTGGAAGGGCATGGTTTGACCTTTACCATCGGGCGTGGCACCGAGGTCTGCGTCGCCGCGATCCGGGCGCTGGCACCGCTCGTCACCGGGCGCACACTGGAGTCGTTCACCGCTGATATGCGCGGCTTTTGGCGGCTTATCACCGGTGACAGCCAGTTACGCTGGATCGGGCCAGAGAAAGGGGTCATCCACCTGGCGACCGCAGCAGTAGTCAATGCGGTCTGGGACCTCTGGGCCAAGGTCGAGGGCAAACCACTCTGGAAGCTGCTCACCGATATGGCACCGGAGCAGCTCGTCTCCTGCATCGATTTCCGCTACATCATCGATGTCCTGACCCCGGACGAGGCGCTGGACCTGCTGCGCCGCCAGGCCCCGGCCAAAGCACAGCGCGAGGCGGAGATGTTAGAGCATGGCTTCCCTGCCTATACAACCGGGGCCGGCTGGTCGGGCTATAGTGATGAGCAGATGCGCCTGCTTTGCCGCGAAGGGCTGGGCAGCGGCTGGCGGCACTTCAAACTGAAGGTTGGCCTGAGCCTGGAGGACGATCTGCGCCGCGCGCGCATCATGCGCGAAGAGATCGGGCCGGAGAGCACCCTGATGTTCGACGCAAACCAGGTGTGGGAGGTGAACGAGGCTATCGCGGCAATGCAGCACCTGGCGGCCTTTGACCCCCTCTGGATTGAAGAGCCCACCAGCCCGGACGATATTCTCGGACATGCCGCGATTGCGCGTGCGATCGCGCCGGTCCGCGTTGCCACCGGCGAGCATGTGCAGAATCGCATCATCTTCAAGCAACTATTTCAAGCCAACGCCATCGGCATCTGCCAGATCGATGCCTGTCGCGTCGGCGGGGTAAACGAGGTCCTGGCCATCCTGCTCATGGCTGCCAGGTTCGGCATCCCGGTCTGTCCACACGCGGGCGGCGTTGGCCTGTGCGAATATGTGCAGCATCTCTCGCTCTTCGACTACATCGCCATTAGCGGCTCGCTGGAGCACCGCATGATCGAGTATACACCCCACTTACACGAGCATTTTGTGCACCCGGCCATCGTCAAAGGCGGGCGCTACGTGGCCCCGGACGCGCCGGGGTATAGCGTGACGATGTATCCCGCGTCGATTGCCGCCTACTCCTATCCCGATGGCTCGGCGTGGGCAGCTGAAAGGAGCTAGTCGTGCACAGAGTTGGACAGCTCATAGGCTTGAGGCCCGACCAGGTCGAAGCATACGAACGCCTGCATGCTGCCGTCTGGCCCGAAGTGCTGGCGATGATTCACGCCTGCAACATTCGCAACTACAGTATTTTTCGCCATGGCGAACTGCTCTTTGCATATTTCGAATATGCCGGCGACGATTACAAGGCAGATATGGCCAGGATGGCCTCGGATCCCAAGACGCGTGAGTGGTGGACGTGGACCGAACCGATGCAGGCGCCACTGGAGACACGGGAGCCTGGCGAGTGGTGGACCACAATGACGGAAGTGTTCCACACAGACTAGCGACAGAAACTATTTCTTCTCACGCAAAGGCATGCAATCAGGCGAAAAATAGCCTGGCATTCACTGTATTGAGCGTAACCTGGAAGAAAGGAAACACAGGTGTTTCGCCTGGACAAGAAAATCGCCTTCGTGACGGGGGCCGGATCGGGCATCGGAGAGCAAATCGCGCGGCTCTTTGCACAGCAGGGCGCGCATGTCGTTCTTGCCGATATCAGACCGGACGCCGCGGAGCGGGTTGCCGGTGATATTCAGGCCTCCGGAGGGAGCGTGCGCGCCGAGCCTCTCGATGTGGCTGAGGAGTCTGAAGTCAAGGTCGCAATAGAGCAGGTCGCCGCTACAGAGGGCCGGCTCGATATTCTGGTCAACAATGCGGGCATCAGCCACGTTGGCACTATTCTGGAGACCAGCCTGGAGGACTGGGAGCGTGTGATGCGTGTGAATGCACGCGGCGTCTTCCTCTGCGCACGCGAAGCGGTGCGGCAGATGCTGGCGCAGTCACCTGCCGGCGGCGTGATCATCAACATGTCTTCGGTTGCGGCCACCATCGGTATCGAACGGCGCCTGCCCTATTGTGCGAGCAAAGGGGCTGTGCTGGCGTTGACGCGCTCAATCGCCATCGACTTCGCCACACAGGGGATTCGCTGCAACGCCATCTGCCCCGGCACGGTGCAAACGCCGTTTGTGGAGGGCTACCTGGCGCGCAATTTTGCCGGCCACGAGGATGAGATGCGTCAGCAACTCCACGCTCGCCAACCTATCGGGCGTATGGGGCGACCGGACGAGATCGCGCACGCCGCGCTCTACCTCGCCTCGGACGAAGCGGCTTTTGTGACAGGCTCGGCGCTGGTCATCGATGGCGGCTGGACGGCCAGGTGAAGTACAAGGAGCGCAGCAATGCAGATTATCCGTTACAAATCTTCTAGTGGCATAACCCTCGGTATGTCTCATAATGGTCAGCTCATTGGTTACTTTCAGCAAAACCCTGAATTACACGATCTCCTTCGTCTAAAGGCTGACGAACTGCGCGTGCAAATCGAGAATAGTACACCCCCGATTTATCGTGGGGTTCAGCCCGGGACAGCTCACAATCTACCCACTCTTATTCTCGCCCCAATTGACGGAGAAACCGAAGTCTGGGCCGCCGGTGTGACCTACAAGCAATCCGAGCAGGCGCGTATGGAGGAGAGCGGAACGCCAGACATCTACGCGAGAGTATATGCTGCAAAGCGACCGGAGTTGTTCTTCAAGGCGACCGCCCGGCGGGTCGCCGGACCTGGTACACCAATTGTTGTGCGTAGCGATTCAACATGGGATGTGCCAGAGCCAGAGCTTGTTCTGGCTGTCAACGCACATGCCGAGATTATCGGGTATGCGATTGGCAACGACGTGAGTTCTCGAAGTATCGAGGGCGAGAATCCCTTGTACCTACCTCAAGCCAAGGTCTACGCCGGCTGCTGTGGCCTTGGCCCGGGCATTACTCCCGCCTGGGAAGTATCAGACCCATATAACCTCGCTATCCATCTCGCTATCGAGCGCAATGGGCAAGTGTATTGGAAAGGCGAAACAAGCACGAGAGAACTTAAACGCCGCTTCGATGAACTGGTGACATACCTCTTTCTCGAGAACGACTTTCCAGACGGGGTGTTTCTCTGCACAGGTACGGCCCTCGTGCCAGAGCGACAATTCACCTTAGAGCCAGGGGACGTGGTTCAGATCGATATTGACCAGCTTGGCACTCTACGCAATCCGGTCGTACGTGGCAAGGTTGAGTTAGGACAAGATCACGTGTTTTCATAAAGGAAAGGAGCGGGGTATGCCCTCTCAGACAGAACCACTCTCACGGCGCCCGCTGGGCTCGACAGGCCTGCAGGTGACGCCGATCTGTATTGGCACTGCCCCGCTGGGGAGTATGCCGGAGACCTTCGCCTACGAAGTCCCCGAGGAGCGCGCCCTGGCAACGATTCGTGCTTTCTTTGCAGGCTCTGTCAACTTCCTGGATACCGCCGCATCCTACGGCGATGGCGAGAGTGAGCGCCGCATCGGCATCGTGCTCCGCGAGCTTGGCGGGCTTCCGCCCGGCTTCGTGCTGGCAACGAAAGCCGACCGCGATTTGCAGACCGGCGTCTTCACGGGCGCGCAGATGCGGCGCAGCGTCGAGCGCAGCCTGCGCCTGCTGGGCCTGGAGCAACTGCAACTCGTCTATCTCCACGACCCGGAGCATATTTCCTTCGAAGAGGCGATGCAGCCAGGCGGCCCCGTCGAGGTACTGCAGCGTTGTAAAGAAGAGGGCCTGATCGCACACCTGGGTGTTGCCGGTGGCCCGATCGAGTTGATGATCCGCTTTGTCGAGACCGGCCTCTTTGAAGCTGGCATTTCGCATAACCGCTTCACACTGCTGAACAGAGAGGCTGAGCCGTTCTGGGAGGTGTGCGCACGCCGGGGAGTCGCAGCAGTGAACGCTGCTCCTTATGGGAGCGGCCTCCTGGCGAAAGGGCCGAGCGCCTACCCACGCTATATGTATGGCCAGGCATCGCCCGAGCTACTTCGACGTGCCAGGCAGATGGAGGAAGCCTGCAAGCGCTATGGTGTGCCACTGGCAGCGGCGGCACTGCAGTTCTCGCTGAGGGACGCGCGCATTGTTTCCACGATTGTTGGCATGACCCGCCCTGAGCGGCTCGCGGAGACGCTGAAGCTGGCGCAACACCCGATACCGGATGAACTTTGGACCGATCTCGATTCCATCTATCGGACCTGATAAAGAGAGGACTTTCCTATGGTCGAAGTGCTTCCCATTGTTGATGCACATGTGCATCTGTGGAATCCTGGGCAGTTTAGCATGCCCTGGCTGGCGGATATCCCCCTATTAAACCGGCCCTATGGTCCGCAAGACTACCGCGAGCAGACACAGGGCCTCCACATCATAGCGATGGTCTATGTCGAGGTAGGCGTAGAGCCGCAGGAGACGCTGCAGGAGGCGCGCTATGCCGCCGATCTCGCCCGCGAGGAGCCGCGTTTGCGAGCGATCGTCGCTGCGGCGCCAGTTGAGCGCGGTGCCGCCGTCCGCGCGCATCTGGAATCCCTGGTAGCCATCTCGCCTCTCATCAAAGGAGTCCGGCGCAACCTCCAGGACGAAACGGAACCCGACTTCTGCCTGCGGCCAGATTTCGTCGCGGGAGTGCGCCTGCTGGCGGAGTATAACCTTTCGTTCGATCTCTGCATCAGGCACTGGCAGTTACCGGGCGTCATTGAACTGGTACGCCACTGCCCGCATACAGCTTTTATCCTGGATCACCTGGGGAAGCCAGACATCAAACAGCAGCAGCTCAACCCCTGGCGAGCAAACCTGCACAAACTTGCTGAGCTGCCGAACGTCGTCTGTAAAATCAGCGGCATAGTGACCGAGGCCAACCACGAACGCTGGCAGCCTGCCGACCTGGAGCCGTTCGTCAATGGCGCGTTAGATGCGTTTGGTGAAGAGCGTATCCTGTTCGGCAGTGACTGGCCTGTCATGCTGCTCGCATCCCAGTACGGCCGCTGGTACGAGACGCTGGAGGCGCTCACCGCGCATTTGCCACTCCCGGCCAGGCGTAAGCTATGGGCAGAGAATGCGCAGCGTTTCTACCGGTTGGATAGATAAATGGGCGCTGCTTCGACGCCTTCGATGAAAGATCGCACGGTCGACACGTACAGCTCTCGCTCCTCAACGTGAGCCATATGAGAGCTTTGCTCAAATATCACCCACTCTGAGCCGGCAATCCCTTTGTGCAGCACATCATTGATGAGAGGAGTTGACTCATCAAACCTGCCCGACGTAATCAATGTCGGGACGCGTATCTCAGCGAGGCGATCAGTGCGATCCCAATCCTTGATGTTGCCAATCACGTGGAATTCGCTGGGGCCATTCATCGTGTAATACACCTGCCCCACCTGGTCCATGGCCCGCTGGACATGCTCTGGTATTGGTTTAAGACGGATAACGTGACGATCGTAGAAGACCATCGTCGCTTCCTGGTATTCGGGGTCGCCGGTCGTACCGGCCTGCTCATGACGTACCAGGATAGCCTGTACCTCGGCCGGCAATGCCTCACGCAGCCGGTTGGCCTCGGCAATCCACAAGGGGATGCTCGCGGTACTGCTGGCGAGTATGAGGCTTACGAGGCCTTGTGGTTGCGTCAAGGCATACTCGATAGCAAACAGACCTCCGAAGGATTGCCCCCAGAGATGCACTTTCTCAAGACCTAATGCACGACGGACGGTGCCTATTTCTTCAACGGAGCGCTCTATGGTCCAGAGGGAGGGATCGTTAGGCTGGTCAGAGCGCCCACAGCCGAGTTGGTCGTAGAAGATGACACGGCGGGTATCGGAGGCCAATGCTGCCATGTCTGTAATGTAGTCGTGTGGGACGCCAGGCCCACCGTGCAGGGTTAATAACGGAATATGCTCGTGATCGGCGCCACCCCCTACGATACGATACCAGACGCGGTATTCGCCTACGGGGATAAAGCCTTCTTGTTCGCGTAAGCTCATCAATGTTGCTCTCTTACTTTTGTTGTGCTTCAATGCGTTCGATAAAAGCCTGCACTGTCGGCAAGAACAATGCAGGTTCTTCGATGTGCGCCATGTGGGAACTGTTCTCAAATATGACCCACTCTGAACCAGCGATACCGTTGTGCAGCACTTCGTTGATACCTGGTGTCGACTCGTCATAGCGCCCTGACGTGATCAGTGTTGGGACATGGATCTCAGAAAGGCGGTCGGTGCGGTCCCAGTCTTTGATGACACCGGTGACGTGAAATTCGCTGGGGCCATTCATGGTGTAGTAGACTTGCCCCACCTGATCCAGGGCTCGCTTGACTTGATCTGGCATAGGTACGACACGGATAACGTGGCGTTCATAGAAGACCATCATGGCTTGCTGGTATTCGGGGTCGTCGGTTGTGCCAGCGGTTTCATGACGTAAGAGCGTTGCCTGTACCTCCGGGGGCAGTTCATTGCGTAGCCTGTTGGCTTCAGCGATCCACATGGGCATGCTCGAAAGTGTGCTGGCGAGTATGAGGCTGATGAGGCCCTGCGGTTGAGTCAGAGCGTACTCGATGGCGAGCATGCCTCCCCACGATTGGCCCAGCAGGTGAACCCGGTCAAGGCCTAGCTCGCGGCGTACAATTCCGAGTTCCTCGACAAAGCGATCTACACGCCAGAGAGAGGTGTCGTCGGGTTTGTCGGAACGCCCGCACCCTAGCTGATCGTAGAGAATTACGCGCCGGGTGTCTGAGGCCAAATCTGCAAGATTTTCGATGTAATCATGGGGGACTCCTGGCCCACCATGCAAAGCGAGAAGTGGGATGTTCTCGTGATCAGCGCCACCACCGGCGATGCGATACCAGATACGGTACTCGCCTACTACGGGAATAAAGCCTTCTTGCTCGCGTAAGCTCATCCTTCGCCTGCCTTCCTTGGCTGGTACGACTGCACAACAATTTTCAGGGAATACAGCCCATCGCTACCCAATCATACCACAAACTCTACCTTAGAAGAGTATTCCGCCGGGCGAAGCAAGCAACCTCTTCAATTATAGAGTATAATTGAGGCACGATCCTCAAGAGCTTATTGGCCGGGATTGCTTACATAGTTTTCTTATGCTTGAGCATGCCAGATTTGGATGCATGTTATTGCTCATAGTGAGCAAAGGAGAAGTGCTATGTCTATCGAGGCGACCCCCCCGCCCGAGCAGCTAACAACGCTGCGATCAAATGCGATTGGTCTCCCTGGCGTCTTGTTCCAGTCAGTCACGACGATGGCCCCTGCAGGAGCCGTGGCGTTCAGTCTAGGAGCCGCTATTCCCTTTACTGGCGGCGCATTGCCCCTGGCGGTAGCTATCGCGCTGGTCGCCTGCGCGCTGGTCGCCTTAAATATCGGACAGATGGCGAGGTACCTGCCCTCGGCCGGCGGCTACTTCACCTACGTCACCCATGGTCTCGGCCCCCAGGTTGGCTGGTTGACGGGATGGTTATTTACGTTCACCTACATCTTATTTCTCCCCCTCACGCTGCTCGTGCTGGGGTCGGTGACCGACGCGTTCCTGAGCAGCACGTTCCACCTCTCGCTCGGGGCGAACGGGTGGGTCCTCTACGCAGCCATCTTCGCCGCAGTCGCCTTCGCCTTGACCTTCTTCGGCATCAAGATTTCGGCGGACGTGGGTGTTGTCCTTGGCTTGATCGAAATCGTCGTCTTTGCTGTGCTCTCCGTTTTCCTGATCGTGCACGCCGGCAGCGGCAATACGGCAGCTACCTTCAATCCAGCCTCCAGTCAGCAGCCCGGCCTGGGCGGGTGGCAGGGCGTCTTGTTCGGCATGCTCTTCGCGTTCCTGGCTTTTAGCGGCTTCGAGTCCTCCGCGATCCTGGGAGAGGAGTCGCACGACCCGCGGCGCATCGTGCCACGCGCTATCCTGCTCGCGACCGTCATCATTGGGGTCTTTTACATCTTCTGTGCCTATGCCGGCGTCGTCGGCTGGGGGTTCAGCAAGATCGCGGCGTACCCCAACGACCCGAATCCCTGGGGTACGATGGCAGCCCTCGTGTGGGGACCGGTCGCCTTCATCGCCATCTTAGCCATCTTGAATAGTGCCCTGGGGAACGCCAACGCCGCCATCAATGCCGGGGCCCGCATGCTCTTTTCGATGGGCCGCATTAAGGCCCTCCCGGGCGTGCTGGGGCAGACGAATCGCTTTCGCGTGCCTGGCCATCATCCTGATGTTGATCCTGGGGAGCGGCATCACGCTCTGGGTCGGGTTGGTGTACGGCCCCACGCTCGGCTTCGCGTTCATTGGCGCCGTCCTTACCGTCCCAATCCTGCTCGTCTACATGGCAACCTGTTTGGCGGTGCCTTTCTTCTACTGGCGCGAGCACCACAGTGAGTTTAACGTGTGGCGGCATGTGATCCTGCCAGCCATACCATTTGTCCTGCTTGGCATTGTCATTTACTTCCAGTTCGTGCCCCTGCCTGCTGCCCCGTTCAACATGGTTGGCCCAATCGATGCCGCCTGGCTCGTGCTGGGGATCATCGTTGTCGTGTTCCTCAACGTGCGCGCTCCCCAGGTTCTGCACCAGGGCACCAGGCTCTTTGCCGAGGAGCCAGAAGCAGTGAAGGAGCCGGCATAGGCAGCGTTTCCACAACGTGATGTACGGGCCCGATCCTGCGGGATCAAGCGCGGTTCGGGCCCTCGAGGGAAGGAGGAGAGAAGCACATGGCTACTCATGCTGAAAATGAGACAGGTGCACCGCAGCCGGTCGTCCGGCACCCACTCGACCCGCTGACGGCAGGAGAAGTCGAAGAGACGACCCGCATTCTCAGGGCATCCGGGCGTATCACCCCCCGGGTGCGTCTCATGGCCTATAGCCTGCTGGAACCCGACAAAGATGTTGTACTGGCCTATCAACCGGGTCAGCCTGTGCCGCGTGAGGTGTTCGTGATCATGCGGGATCACGAACGGCGACTGACCATCGAAGCGGTCGTCTCCCTGGCCCAGGGAACCATCCGAGCCTTCCGCGAACGCCAGGACGTGCAGCCAGCTCTCACCTATCCCGAGGTGTTCGCCGCCCAGCAGGCGGTGCTCGGCGATGCTGTTTTCCAGGAGGCGATGCACAGGCGCGGCATTACCGACCTCTCTTCCGTGGTGATCTACCCCTGGACTGCCGGGTACCGGGGTCCGGAGGACGCGGCCTCGCAGGGACGGTTCATTCGCATGGAGGTCACCCTGTCCGCGGGACCCGAGGATAACTACTACGCCCACCCTGTGGAAGGAGTGATCGCCACCATAGAACTGGATACCATGTCTGTCCTGATCGAGGACCATGGAGTGGTACCGGTCCCCACCTCTTCAGGGAACTATACGCAGGAGGGTATCCGGGCGGCAAACAATGTCCCCTCATTTCCGGATGGTGTCCGCAGCGATGTGAAGCCCATTGCGATCACGCAGCCGGAAGGCACGAGTTTCCAGGTCGATGGGCAGCAGGTTCGTTGGCAGAAGTGGCGTTTTCACGTGGGCTTCACGCCCCGCGAGGGGCTGGTGCTGCACCTGGTGGAATATTTCGACAAGGGGCGCTATCGCCCGCTGCTTTACAGGGCGGCGCTCTCCGAGATGTACGTACCCTACGCGGATCCCACCCCGTCGCACAACTTTAAGAATGTGTTTGACGCGGGCGAAGTGGGCATCGGTGTGCTGGCCAATAGCCTGGAGCTGGGGTGCGACTGCCTGGGGGAGATCTACTACTTTGATGCAACGGTCAACGATGCCGAGGGTCAGCCGATCGTTCTGACGAATGCCATGTGCATGCACGAGGAGGATGCGAGTATCCTCTGGAAACACCTGGAGTACCAGGAGGATGGGTCAACCAGGGCAGAGGTGCGCCGGTCGCGCCGCCTGGTCATCTCCTCCATCTCGACAGTGGGCAACTACGAGTACGGCTTCTACTGGTATCTCTACCAGGATGGGACGATCCAGTACGAGATCAAATTGACGGGCATTATTGCGCCTGCTGCGATTACTCCGGGAGAGCAGCCGGTTTCAGGGACGCTCGTTGCACCTGGACTCTATGGGCCCCACCACCAGCACTACTTCAATGTGAGGCTCGATATGATGGTGGATGGCCTGCAGAACTCACTGGTCGAGGTCAATTGCGAACCGCTGCCCTGGGGGCCGGACAATCCACGTGGCAATGCCTGGGTGGCCCGGGAAACTGAGCTGACTACGGTCGGCCAGGCGCAGCGCTCCATCGAGCCGCGAACGGCCAGGTACTGGAAGATCGTCAATCCGACCGCACGCAATGCCCTGGGCCAGCCAGTCGCCTACAAACTCGTGCCAGCCGGCAATGCCTTTCCTTTCTTCCACGAGGGATCGCCGCAGTGGCTGCGTGGAGGGTTTGCCAGGTGGCACCTGTGGGCCACGCCCTACGACCCGCACGAGCGCTACGCAGCGGGGGACTACCCCAACCAGCAGCCAGGCGGAGGGGATGGACTACCAGTCTACGTCGAGAGGAAGAAGGACCATACGCTGGTGGAAACCGATCTGGTGGTGTGGTATACCCTGGGGTCCAACCATGTCGTCCGACCAGAAGACTGGCCGGTCATGCCGGTGGAGACGGTGGGGTTCCGTCTGCAGCCAGCAGGCTTTTTCGACGGGAACCCGGCCCTCGACGTCCCGCCGTCAGAGCACAATCACTGACCCGGATACCGACCAGTGCAACCGCCCATGCCGGATGAATAGACCAACGGATTGGAGCCGCAGGGGAGCAGGATCACTGATCCGGTGTGGTTCGCTTCTGCTGGGCCGCTGCGATCGCAACACGCGTCACTTCCTGAAAGGTTTTCTCCCTTGCCGTTCTCTGTTGTCATAGTCCGAACGCGCTGCCTGCTCATTCGGCTTGTTCCTTGATCCCGATCAGCCGCGCAGAGTTGGCGATGACCGGAATGGAGGAGAGTTCATGCAGCAGCGCGCCAGTCACAGGCAAGAGAATGCCGGGAATGGCAAGCCCCACCGCAATCGCCAGCACGCTTAGCGAGAAGATCAGATTCTGCTTGATCGCTCGCATCGCCTGGCGCGAGAGACTCAGCAAGTGAGGCAGCTTCGTCAGGTCATCGGACAAGAGCGCGATTTCCGCCGTCTCAATAGCAACGTCAGTGCCACCCAGGCCCATCGCTACACCCACATTCGCGGTCGCGAGTGCTGGCCCATCGTTCACGCCATCGCCCACAAAGGCGACATTCATCCCTTGGGCTTGCAGTTGCTTGACGATCTCCACTTTCTGCGCCGGGAGCACCTCGGCATGCACTTCACTGATGCCCAGTTCTCCCGCGATCCGCTCAGCCGTCACGCGGTTGTCTCCGGTCACCAGCACCGTGCGAATGCCCAATTTCTTGAGGCGCCTGATCACCTGACCCGCCTCCGGTCGCAGCGTATCTTCCAGCACGAGCATACCGACCACCTGACGATTGTGGGCGACCATGATGACGGTGCGTCCCACAGAGGCCAGGTTCCTCGCGCGGACCGCCACCTCCTCTTGGACGGTGATCCCTTGTTCGGAGAGGAGCCGTGGTCGGCCAATGATAACCTCGCCCTCGTCGATGCGCACCTGGACTCCCAGTCCTGGCAGCACCATGAATTCCTCTGGATCAGGCACAGCCACCTCGCGCGCAAGGGCCGCCTGCACCACGGCGCGTCCCAGCGGGTGCTCGCTCAACTTCTCGGCAATGGCAGCCAGGCGGAGCAACTCGGTCTCGGTCATCTCTTCGAGGGGTTGGATGGTGGCAAGCTTGGGCTGCCCAAAGGTGAGGGTGCCGGTCTTGTCGAACGCCACGGCAGTGACTTTCGCCAGGGCCTCGATGGTCGCACCTTTCTTCACCAGGCTGCCACGAAGCGCGGCATTGCCGATGGAGGCCACCAGGGCCGTCGGTGTGGCTAGCACCATGACACACGGGCAGAACACAATCAGAATGGTAATGGCGCGCAGGATATCCCCACTGACCCACCAGACCAACGCCCCCAGGATGAGCGCGGCGGGCGTGTAGAACTTGGCGTAGCGGTTGAGGATGCGCTCAATCGGAGCTTTCTGCCGCTGGGCTTCCTCGACCATGCGGCGGATCTGACCAAGCGTGGTCTCCTCGCCCACCTTGGTAGCACGCACTTCGAGCGCTCCCAGTTCGTTGAGCGTTCCCGCGAAGACAGCATCGCCTCGCTGTTTCTCAACTGCCAGGCTCTCGCCGGTGATGGCAGCTTGATTGACGGAAGCAATTCCCCGGGCAACTACGCCATCTATGGGAATGCGATCTCCCGAGCGGATGAGCACCAGGTCCGCGCTCTGTACCTCCTCAAGAGGAACCACCAGGTCCTCTCCATCACGCCGGACGGTTACCCTGTCTGGGAGAAGCTTGGCCAGCGAGTCCAGAGCATTGCCAGCGCGGGCAGAGACAAATTCTTCCAGCATCCCACCCAGGAGCAAGAGCACAGCGACGACGGCAGCGGCAGAATATTGGCCGATGATGAGCGCGGCAGCCGTGGCAAACGAGACTGGAATATCGGCGGTAAAATCGCGCGCGCGGATACCCTGGATGGCCGACCACCAGATGTAGATCGAGCCCACCAGCGCCGATGCCAGGTAGAGCCAGGTGTGCGCGTGGGCCGAGTTGATGACTCCATCAGGGGCTTGAATAGTAGCAATGACGAGCAGCAGCAGGCTCACCAGGGTAAAGATGGTGCCTGGAGCGAGCAAAAAGTCGCGATAGCGTCCGACGAAGCGCTGCCCTCCACGTATACAGGTCACGCAGGCGCTCTGTAGACTAAGCAGCGAGGTGGATGATGAAGCCATATTATAATTCCTTCTCCAACTGTATAACTGTTCAATTCCTCACATAGGAATGCGAAAATAGGACAGGTAGCAGGCACGCACCGGAGAGAGCCACACCTCAGACGGCTTACAGATAGGGGTGATCGGGTAAACCGCGCCGGACATGATCGACGTGATAGTCGGCCTCGCGGAAGAGTGCGGCGACATGGTGATCGTCGACCGTGTAGTAGGTGGCGTTACCCTCACGATGTGGTTTGACCAGGCGTCGATCACGCAAGAAGCGCAGCTGGTGGGAAACCGCTGATTCAGAGACTCCGGTCAGAATGGCCAGATCACGCACACACAACGGCTGCTGAATAAGCGCATACAAGATCCGAGCACGTGTGAGATCCGCCAACGCTTGAAAAGCCTCAACAAGAAGCAAGAGATGCTCTTCTGGCAAGGCTGCTGCACGAGCCTGAGCCAACGCTTCCGGGTTGATGGGAGTCAGGGTTTCTTCTTTCGGCATGCTTCTTCTCCATCGTTATATGAATATCTGCTCATATGATAACGTAGAAAGAGGCAAGTGTCAAAGGCACGCATCACCCCGATGGGAATTGGCACCTCATTCCCACCTGGTTCCTCCTGGTCTTTCTTTTCCGAAACCATCGTCACCTGTCTCGATTTCCAGGCAATTATAAAAGGGTAATAAACAGAGCAAGCTTCTCTATCAGTCGGGGCTGATATCCCGTGGCTCAATAGGTAGATCTGTAGCGAAAATTCTCTCCCCCACCTGTTTTTGAGGCGTGGGCATCACTTCCTCACGGCGATATGAACCGCTGGCATCAGTGTTCATACCAGGCCAATGAGGACCGTAATTGTAGTGGCCTGTCTCAGCAGGCGAAAGCGGACCTCGCGCAAACTGGGCCACTCCACTGACATCGGGCACGCCATACTCGGGCGATTCTACGTACAGGTCGTCTGGTACCCTGTTTAACTCCATCTTGCGCAGGTCATCTTCGCTCAGGGAGAGGCGTACTACGTTTTTCGTATTACTGCTCACGGCACTATGGGGTACATAGTACGCCTTCCCAAATAAACCGCCTCGCTCAACAAGGATATAATGACTGAATCGGGCCTGCACCTTGCCAAGTTTCTTCCCATCTTTGTCAATTACTTCCTGGCCTATCTCAAACGTCTGGCCAGGTATGTAATCAGGTTTAGGTAAGCTCTGCTCAAACGGCATGCGTCCGCTCCTTGCTCCATATCTTATCCGACGAACGGGTTCGCCAAAAGCTAACTAGTTCGTCAATAGTATTATATAACGCATTTCGACTCTCTTGTAATATCCTGCCCAACGGGTTTTCAAGCCGCGTTGAGATACATAAAATGGGAGCCACCACGAGACTCCCATCATCCTATTTCTTAGTGGCAAAAAACAATTGGCTACATTTTCTGTTCTTGAATCTCCGTCTGCCTGTCAATCATCCCAGGCTCCAGGCCGCTGGCAATTCGTTCCTTCGCTAGTGAAAATTGGGTATTTGCGTTGTTATTCGGCATGGCATGGATGTGACCACCCGGATGAGCGCGTTCCAGGGGAAGCTGTTGATGGTGGAACAGGCGATTGGAGAGTAAGGCGTGGTTAGCCGTCATCGCCACCTGCATCGACTCGATGATACGCTCAAGGTGCTCAATACTGTGCAGCACCTCCTGTATGGATGTTACGCCTGCGCCGTACGGAGGCTGCTGCCCCTGGCCCTGAACACGCACAAACTCGTCGCGCAGGCTGTGAAGACGTACCGACAGGTATTGCTCAAGGTTCTTCAGAGACCTCTGGGTCGCCTCATTGAGCGTCACCAGGCGCTCATCCAGGGCCTTGCCTATCACATCCATCAAATCTTCCCAGGGCAGCTCAGTTTGAACCTCAATCGCCTCAAGCCGGGCAGGGGTTGAAACTCCTGTCCTTATCGTTGCATCATCAAGCGTCTGAAGCGCTAGTTGCTGGCTAAGTAGCTGCTCAATACCAAGGAGTTGAGCGGCCAGCATACGATCTATGCTGCCTTCAAGCTGTTGCTGCTCCTGTTCTACGTCATGGCTGATTGTCTGAGTAATGCGCGTTTGCTGGGTATTTAGCTTCTCACTCAGGACTGTCTCCAGCCTGCCCTGGAGCTCAGAAAGCTTCTGCGACACAGTACGTAACGTATCTTGCTGAACGGCTACCACCCGCTGATCGAGATCGCGGCGGTATTCATTCATACGCTGGTCAAAAACACGTTCCATTTCTCGTCGATGCGCCTGCAATCTCTGTTCGAGAATGGCGTTGAAGGATTGTAGTTCATCTTCGGTGAATGACATCGGGAAAACTCCTTGCTCTCGCGCCCTTTACTGCTGTATTATGCCCAGTATATGGTGAGTAAATAAACGTGTCAATCTATCAGATATTTCGTGCCCAACTTGGCTATAAGGATTGGAGAGAGGAAATACGACTACGTCCACATTGCCTTCCTGTGCTTATCCTCGCACAGCATGTGGCGCACGCGCCCGCTTGGTTGAGCATATCTTATTTCGCGCGTATCTCGGCGTTAAATGCACAGAGTAGGCTGCCTCTGGCACGCAGCCAATCCGGTTCATTTCCTTGACCTCCGGCTCACCTGGCCATGGGCCGGGCTGTATCGAGGAATTCCGTGAGGATCGGCAGAAGTAGTTGGGTGCGGGTCATGAGCCCATGTTAGGGCGGGGCCCAGCCAACATGTGTGGTGACCGGGAGCACCGCGAGCCCTGCTGCCGGCAGACCACTCATGTCGCCGTCTGCCTTGCCGCCGCCGAGCAGACCAAAGAACTCCACCGCGTGCGCCAGACGCAAACCGTCTGCGTCCCCGACTAAGATCAGGGTGGATGTTTTAAGTGATGCAACACCCTCTGCCCAATCGTAGTCCTCACTCAGCAATTGCCTCATCTTGGCAACGAAGGTCGGCCAGGCTTCGGGCCTGGGCGAGGTCTTGAGATAGGCTTCGTGGATCGGGGTTTCGGCAAAGGTGTCGACGCTGATCGAGGCCATGCCTGCCTGCCAAGACCTCGGGATACCACCCATCACGCTTGAAGGCAGTCAGGGCGAGTGCCAGCTTGCGCACCAGCTCTGGATGCCGGATGGCAGTTTGTAGCCCGACGCCACCACCCAGAGAAAAGCCGAAAATGTCGGCCTGTTCGAGCCCGAGATATCTGATCAGGGAAGCGATATCATCTGCCATCAACTCGAAGCGCAGTTCCCGTTCGATGTCAGCGGTATGCCCGTGCCCTTGCAGTTCAACGCCGATGATACGGCGCGTTGCGGCAAGCTGCGGCACAAGCTCTCCCATCGCCTCAACGGTCATAAAGCCGCCGGGAAGCAGGATCAGCGGCTGCCCGTTCCCGTGGATCTCGTAGTAGAGATTGAGGCCGTTGACCGAGGCATAGCCTGTCTGCTGGTTTTTGTCTGTGGTCATGTTTCCTCTCTTTCGTTCGTGACCGCGAAGGTCTTTGCCATGTGCAGGTGTGTACACTGTCCTCTTCTCAAAGCACTATCCAAAGGCGGCAATACCCTCGGGAGAGTTGGACCGCAGCGGATCGCGAGCGGTACTGGCCCCAAGGGCGCGTAGATGAAACGCGTCACGCAAGATAGCGAAGTCGTTCTCCTTTTCACCTGGATCACCACAACGGCCTCAGACCACATGGGCATCCTCCTGCACCTGTTGAGACACTGTTTGCCTGCTAGCCCTTTTGTGTGCTATACTCACCCTATGTTGGGGAGTTGGGGATGAAACACGTTCGGTGAAAGGTGTCTATGCCAAAGCCAGCCGCCCATACCCTTCTCTGGTCCGCCCAGAGCAAGACCTATACCCTTCTTTGCTCTGACTCTCCACCGCAGTCTCTGGTGCCAGGAAACGAGGAACCATGGGTGGCCTGGTTGACGACGCATTCCTCCTTCTCCTTCCGGGGGCAATACGGTCATCTCAGTGTGCTCAAGGAGTCTCGGCAACGAGGAGCGGGCTACTGGTATGCCTACCATACCAAAGAGAGCCACACCCGCAAGCGCTATCTCGGACCAACCGCGATGGTGACCTTGGCGCGCTTAGAGCAGGTAGCACAGGAACTCAGTAGCTCGCCCTCGCCTTCCTCTCTTGCACAGGCGCTTCCAGCGCCGTCGTTCGAGCAGAAGGGAGTGCTGCTCTCCACCAAGCTCTGTCCTCCCCGTCTGCCCATCTCGCTGGTGGAGCGCTCTCGCTTGCTCAGAGACCTGGAGGCAGTGCGCACTTACCCGCTGACGCTCGTCTCTGCCTCTGCCGGAAGTGGGAAGACGACACTCCTCGCGGCATGGGTCGCCTCTTCTCGGCAGGGCGAAAGGCCCCAGGCAGCAGGACGCAAACCTGCTCTCGCCTGGCTCTCGCTTGAGGCGTTGGACGATGATCCGATCCGCTTTTGGTCCTCGGTCATTGCGGCATTGCGTACCTGCCTGCCCAGGGTGGGGGAGATGGCTCTCGCCATGCTGCACTCGCGAGAGGCTCCCCCCCTCTCGACCATCCTGACAGCCCTGCTCAATGAGCTCGTGCAGGGATCTGGAGACATCATCCTCATTCTGGATGACTACCATATGATCTCTGACCAGGCCATCCACGACTCGTTGCTCTTCTTGCTTGATCATCTGCCCGTACGTATGCACCTGGTGCTCGCCACGCGCACGGATCCCGCGCTTCCCCTCTCCCGGTGGCGCGTTCGTGGTCAGCTGATCGAGATCCGCTCCAGTGATTTGCGCTTTACCCAGGAAGAGGCGACCAGCTTTCTTTTGCAACGCATGGGCTTGCCTCTCTCGGAAGAAGACGTGGCCACTCTGCAACACCGGACGGAGGGCTGGATCGCCGGTCTGCAACTGGCGGCGCTCTCCCTACGCAAGCGCCAGGATCTCTCCGGCTGGGTCTCGGACTTTGCTGGCAGCTACCGGTATCTGCTGGACTATGTGCAGCAGGACATTCTTGCGGGATTGCCGGTCCCACTTCAGCACTTTCTGCTCCAGACATCTATCCTCACCCGCATGAATGCCGCCTTATGCCGGGCTGTCACCGCAGCGCCAGGGGAGCCTGCGAGCCAGGAGATGTTAGAGGCGTTGGAGCGGGCCAACCTCTTTGTGGTGCTGCTAGATGAACAGCGGCAGTGGTACCGCTATCATGATCTGTTTCGTGAGGCCCTGCGCGCTCGGTTGCACGCTGTTCAACCAGAACTGGTGCCGCTCTTACATCAACGTGCCGCACGCTGGTATGAGACGCAGGGTGAGTGGCGAGAGGCCATCGTCCACGCGCTGGCCGCGCCTGACTACCCCCTTGCCTCCTCCCTGATGGAGCAGGCGGCTCCTCATCTCTGGCTCAGTGGGGAAGCAAGCACCGTCCATACCTGGGTGCTCGCCCTGCCAGATCCCGTCCTGGGCGCGCATATGCGCCTGGCCCTGGACGCTGCACTTCGCTTCCTCATCTTCGTCCATTTCAGCACCGAAACGGTGCATGCCAGCATGGCCGCCCAGGTGCAGCGAACCATCACGCGCCTGGAAGGGATCCTGCACAGAAAGTCCCCGCTTTTACTCTCAGAGGCAGAGGTGGCGTTGATCGGGCGGCGTCTGCGCCTGCTGCATGCCTTGATCGAGGTCAGAGCCATCATGGGGCGTGGCGACAAAGAGCGCCTGCGTCTCTTGACTCACGAGGTAGAAGCGCTGCCCCCCGATGAGGAGGTGAGCTGGAAGATGATTCCGCTCTCCTTCGCCTTCTGGCTGACCCTGGCGCTCCAGCAAGAAACTGCCCTCCTGGTGCCCAGGCTGCGTGCGGCGAAGCAGTGGATCAGTGAGGCAGGGGACCACCTGATGACGATCCGTGTGATGACCTGGCTGGCCAGAATGTATATCCATGCCGGACAGTTGCACCTGGCGCACCGGGAATGCCTGGAGGCACTCGCCCTGCTCGAGCAGGTTGGTGGGAGCACGGCACTAGCAGGATTTCTGCTGACCTCCCTCTTTGACATCTCCTATGCCTGGAATCGGCTGGAAGAGGCGTCTGACGCGCTGCACCGTTTGCTGTGTATCGCGCAGGACTGGCAACAGGTGGAACTGCTGGTCATAGGGGAGAGAGCTGTGGCGTGGCTCGGGCTCGCACGAGGGGATCTGGGTACCGCACAAGAGGCACTGCGAAAGGCGGAGGCACTGTTTGCGCAGGAGGAATTTGCCCACAATGCTCGCTGGGTGGTAGAGACCCGCGTCCATGTGTGGCTGGCAAGCCGCAACCTGACTGAGGCAAGCCACTGGGCAGCACAGACCTCGCTCTCGCCGGAGGCCTGGGACCCCTTGCGCAAATGGGAGGTGCTGCTGCTGGTGCGGGTCTTTTTGGCACAGCAACAGTACGCCCGGGCGGTCGAGACGCTGGAGCGCTTCAGAGAGCACCTTGACCAGCCAGCAGATACCCTCAATATCGAGAAAATGCTCGAATGGATGGCGCTGTCTGTGGTCGCCCTGCACCATGCAGGCAAGAGAGCGCAAGCGGCGCGCATCGCGGCTCGTCTGTTCGCGATGACCGAGCCAGAGGGCTGCATCCGCCTGTATCTGGATGCAGGGGAACCCATGCGACAGGCACTGGAGGCGCTCCTGGAAGCTGCAGGCACAGGGGGCCCAGATGCGCCGCAAGAGGATGAAAACAGCGCTTCGGCTCTTTCCCTTTCCAGGTCCTACGTGTCGCGCTTGCTGGCGGCCTTTGAGCAAGAGGAACGGAAACGCGCTCACCGAGCCGGCACATCCCTGGCGGATCAGCCCGAGATGCAGTCTGAGCCCGCAGCCGCCGAAGTGCAGAGGCAACGGGCTGAGCCCCTCTCTCGGCAGGAGCTGAGGGTGCTGCATCTGCTGGTCTCCGGGCAGACGTACGCGGAGATGGCGGAGGCACTCATCGTCTCCCCCAATACGATTAAGACCCAGGTCAGTAGTATCTATCGCAAGCTGGGCGTGAGCCGGCGCGCCGAAGCCATCGCGGAGACAGCGCGGTTGCACCTCCTCTAGCCAATGATCCGCGCAGAGCGAACCCATTCCTGTTGGGGGAAACGGGCATCCCTCGGATTTGCCCGCCGTCTGCTGCGCAATCACCCGTCCAATCACGAACACAGGCGATGTCAGTTCCCCCACCTCCCGGTTATACTCTTCTCAAGCAGAGACGGCAGAGCCCACTTCAGAACAAAGGGAGGATACAGATGCATGTATCAATTCGCATCAAAGGGCATCTGGACCCGGGTTGGCAGGAGTGGCTGGAGGGATTACAGATCATGCATGAGCCCGATGGCACGTCTCGGCTTTCCGGCACGCTCAAGGATCAGCCAGCCCTCCATGGAGTGCTCACGAAAATCAGTCATTTGAGCTTGACGCTGCTCTCGCTCGAAAGCAGCGACCCGACGCACAACGAGGGATGTTGAGGTCCTTCTCAGAGAACCTCTCCTCGCAGCTGGAAAAGTTTTTCCGATCGACGTTCAGGAAACTGTTTGGAGGCGGCAAAATGTCGTCTCCCGATGTATTCACGAGAGAAGGAGAACTACTATGGGCAAACTCCAAGTCGCAGAGTTTTTGACCCTGGATGGGGTCATGGAAGCGCCTGACACCTGGAACGGACCATTCATGAATGGAGAAATAGGGGCAGATATCGGCGGCAGCCTCTCTCAGTGTGACGCGCTTCTCTACGGGCGCGTGACCTACGAAGAAATGGCAGCCGCGTGGCCATCGAGAGAGGGGGAAATGGCTGACTTCTTTAACAGCATCCCCAAGTTCGTGGTTTCAACCACGCTCGCTTCGGCTTCGTGGAACAATTCCAGGCTGCTCAAGAGCAATATTGCCGAAGAAGTATCCAGGCTCAAGCAGCAGTTTGGTCAGGCCATCTTGATCCTGGGCAGTGGCGACCTTGTCCGCCAGCTTGCGCAACATGACCTCATCGATGAGTATGCGCTCGTCGTCTGTCCACTGGTCCTGGGCAAGGGCAAGCGGCTCTTTCAAGACGCAAGCCGAACGACGCTGCGACTGGTCACTTCTAAGACCTACACGACAGGCGTCGTTTCTCTCACCTACCAACCGATCAAGGAATGATGGGCACGTTCCGGCCTCGTCTCTCCAGAACGTGACAGGCACCACGCCGTTTGCTCCACGCTTCCGAATGGAGCAGACGGCATGAGAACGAGCTGCTGTGTAGTGCAGGCGCCGAGGGGCGCGAGCCGATGTTCCACGTGTGGACCGACCCAACGCACTTGGCGCAGTGGTGAGGTCCCAATGGATGAAGGAGAATGGTATGAAAACAGTCATTTCGCAAGACGGCACTTCTATCGCCTACGACCAGGTCGGCCAGGGACCGGCAGTAATCTTAGTAGCTGGTGCTTTCAGCTACCGCAAGTATCCTGGCTCGGTGCAATTAGCAGATCTGCTGGCAAAGCACTTCACGGTATTCAACTACGACCGGCGAGGCCGGGGCGACAGTGGCGATACGAAGCCCTACGCGGTCGACCGCGAAATTGAAGATGTACAAGCGCTCATCGACGCGGCTGGCGGATCGGCATACGTTTGGGGTCTGTCCTCTGGGGCCATGCTTGCCCTCAAAGCGGCTGCCAGTGGTCTAGCTATCAAAAAACTGGCGTTGCACGAACCGCCATTGTTCGTCAATGCGCATGATCGTCAACCACCAAAGGATTTTATTGATCACGTCACCGACCTGATCGCATCGGATCGTCGAGATGACGCGGTCAAGTACTTCATGACCAAAGGGATGGGCGCCCCTGGGTTTGTCATCCCTATGATGCACCTCATGCCAGGCGCATGGCCAAAGCTCAAGGCCGTTGCCCATACCCTCCCTTACGACGCTCAGATCTTGGAAGGCTACACAGCGGGGAAGCCGTTATCTGGCAAGGACTGGGGCCTGGTCACCATGCCGACGCTCGTGATGGCAGGCAGTGAGAGCCCGGCTTTCTTGCGTCATGCCGCACAGGCGCTTGCCGAGGCGCTGCCTCATGCGCGATTGCTTACAAAAAAGGGGCTGAGCCATACCAAGAAGTTATCAACGAAGCTTATCGCATCGGTGCTGGTAGAGTTCTTCGAGGGCTAATGGGGTGGACCACTGACATCCACTCATAACTCAAGACCTCCTTGAAACGTAGTAAAAGGAGAAGACCTGTTATCCAAGGAGGAGGAGAGAGATGGAATGGAATGCCACCTGGAATGATCCCCTGAAGACCAGGTAGTGAGCGGGTTGACGGATGCCGCCAGCAAGATAAAGCTGGGGCAAGGCATTGATCCAGCCACAGAACTGGGTCCCGTGGTCTCGCAGGAACAACTGGAGCGTGTGACCGGCTATATCGAGATCGGGAAGCGCGAGGGGGCAACACCGACGACAGGGGGTGAACGTGCCACCGGTGACCTGGCGCAAGGATACTTCGTGCAGCCCACCGTTTTCGACCAGGTGCGTGACAACATGACCATCGCCCGAGAAGAGATCTTCGGCCCGGTGGTGGTTGCCATGCCTTTCGAAGATATCGAGGAAGTAGCCGCGCGCGCCAACCAGTCGATCTACGGGCTGGCAGCCGGTGTCTGGAC
>WNEZ01000824.1_pt1 | contig 26203 bp, 26 predicted proteins | sample 5400521 | NCBI WGS metagenome assembly WNEZ01 (sample SAMN13153339, study PRJNA577476) | soil metagenome | isolation source: 120 cm saprolite under Douglas fir tree site 2 hole 1 replicate 1 | place: USA:California | collected 2015-04-18
GCTGGTGGGCGTCTTGAGCCCCATGAACTTGGCGATGTCCGCCACGAAGGCATTGCAGTTGTAGATCTCCGCGTGCCAGACGGGCGAGCTCGCCTGCAGCTTCCTGACGAAGCCGACGACCTTGTCGTATTCCGCCTTGTTGAGCACCACGCGATAGCGCGCGGAGACGTATTTCTCTTCGGTGTCGCCTTCGCTCGCGCCGGTCTCGGACGTCACCGGGACCACGTGGCCGAGGAACCAGGGAAGCTGGCTGTCGGATGCCGGATGGAGCCCTGCGATCTGCCTGGGATCGATCTTCTTGCCGGGCGCTGCGCCGCGGCCGAACACCACGAAGCTGTGGCCGTAGCTCATGGCGTAGCGCGAGCGGAATTCGATGTAAAACTGCTCGACCGGCTTGGGAGCGGGCTCGCCGGCTGCAGCGAACTGGGCAATCGTCGACGCGGTTGGCCGCGGCTTCGGAGCGGCGCTCGGGTTTTGCCCGCGCGCCGTGGACACTTGCAGGCCCGCGCACAACGCAAACGCAAAAACCGCCGCCAGGAAACGTGAGCCGTTCCTGCGCCGTGAGTCATGCCACATCTTCTGCTCCCAGAGTCCATCCGGGCGCCGGCTCGCAAGTCGAGCAAGCGCCTTCAAGCCCCGGTTCGCGACGCGCACGAGCCAAAGGGAAAGGCCGGCGTTGCCAGCCCTTCCTTGGCGATGAGCGGGCCGATCAGCCCTTGGTGATGATCGGCGGCGGCGCTTTCGGGGATTTGCCCGCGCAGCCCGCCAGGGTGAGCACCGCCAGAGACGCCAACGCGAAGACTAGGACTTTTTTCATAACCAACCCCCGTTTGTGCCAGAACGGCACAAGATGTTTATGGAAGGCCTGATTCGACTAGTGCAGAAAGGACACACCTCCTGCCAAACAGGCATCGAGCGCCGTTACGCACCGGCTCCCCCCTGTGAATGGTGGGACTTGTGGGATCGGCGGCCTGGCCCGGCCGTATCGGGGCCAGATCGAATCCCGAGTCGCGACGTCCATTCGACCAGCGAAGCGACGCGTGCGGATCACGTCTGTCGCGAGAGCGCCGTCGAATCGAATCGCGCTGCCGTCGTCCGGTCCGGTCCCTCGGTTCTTCTGCGACAGCGACCTGAACACCGAAGACGGACGATCGTCCGACTTCGCGCGATCGACATTCGCCCACGATCAGTTCGGTCGCCGAGGTGATCACCTTGTTTTGAATCAACGATCGGATAGCGGGAGTTCGAAATGGTCAATCTTCGCTCAATGTCATTCGACGATTTGATTGCGTTGCGGGACAACGTCGCTCGCACGATTTCGAAGAAAGCAAAATCCGCACGAAAGGAACTTGAGCAAAAGCTTGCGCTGCTCGAAGGTTTCGGCATCGGCGGCGGCGGCCGCGGCGGTGCGCGCCGCAAGACTCGCGGCAGCGCGTTGAAAGGCCGTAAGGTCGCGGCGAAATATCGCAATCCGAAAAACCGTTCCGAGACGTGGGCGGGCCGCGGCGCCACGCCGCGATGGCTGCGCGCGCAGCTCAAGGCCGGCAAGAAGCTCGATGACTTCGCGATCAAGCGCGGCCGGCCGCGAAAAGCATGATTTGCATTCGGTGAGAGCCCGGACCGATCGGTTCGGCCTCCAGCTCCAATCAATTATCGATCCGATAACCGGTAAATCCGTCATTGCACCACCGCGCGCCGCGATGGCGCGGTGGTAAGCTTTTGTCCGCGCGCTTGTGGGGCGCGAGCCAGGACAGGAGCAAGCCATGCAGGTGACGAGACGCCATATGCTTGCCGCCGGCGGCGCCGCCGCGGCAATGACGATTTCGCGCGCCGCGTTCGGCTGGGAGCCGAGCGAGCGCTATCCGGATCCGAAAATCCAGATTCTCGATCCGAGCTTTGCGCGATACCGGCTCAATAATGCCGGTGTCGAACGCCTTGCCACCGGCCTGCGTTGGAGCGAGGGACCGGTGTGGTTCGGCGACGGCCGCTATCTTCTGTGGAACGACGTGCCGAACGATCGCACCATGCGTTACGACGAGGAGACCGGCGCGATCAGCATCTTTCGCAAGCCTTCGAACAAGGCGAATGGCCTGACGCGCGACCGCCAGGGCCGGCTGCTCTCCTGCGAGCACGCCGGACGCCGCGTGTCCCGCACAGAATATGACGGCACCGTCACCGTGATGATGGACAAGTTCGACGGCAAGCGGCTCAATTCGCCGAACGACATCGTGGTCAAATCGGACGACTCGATCTGGTTCACCGATCCGATCTACGGCATTGCGGGCAACTATACCGGGATCGTCGACCGGCAGGAACTGCCCACGAATGTCTACCGGCTCGACAAGACCGGGCGCGCGACCCTGGTGGTGGACGACATCAAGGGACCCGACGGCCTCGCTTTCTCGCCCGACGAGAAGAAGCTTTACATCATCGAGGACGGCGCCTCGCCGCAGGTTTTTCGCGTCTACGACGTGGTGGACGACGGGACGCGGCTTGCCAATGGCCGCACCTTCATCACCGTCGAGCGCGGCAAAGGGATCGCCGACGGCCTGCGGGTCGATGTCGACGGCAACCTGTGGTGCGGCTGGGGCGGCGGCGAAGGAAACGACGGCGTGATGATCTTCAATCCGGACGGCAAGTTGATCGGCCGGATCGAGTTGCCGGAGCGCTGCGCCAATGTGTGTTTCGGCGGCTTCCGCCGCAGCCGGCTCTTCATGGCGGCGAGCCACTCGCTCTATTCGGTCTTCATGCGCACGCAAGGCGCGCCCGGCGGGTGAGGGCTAGCCGCGCCGCCGCCGCGGCAGCGCCAAGGCGCGATCGCGGAGGAGCACGTTGCGAAGCTGCTGGTGCAGGGCGGGCGGCACGTGCCAGGAGAACGCCACCCGGTTGTCCTGCGAGATGGTGACGTAGCCCGTCGGCACGCGCGCTTCGCGCAGGATATCGGCCATGGCGGCGAGCGCAGCGGCATTGAGCGAGCCGCGCCGCACGCGCGGGATTCCGGCCAGGATCTCGATATAGGTCTCGCCCTTGGCCGCGCGGACATACATGAAGAGGAGAATGAGCGCGATTACGGCGCCTGCGATCAGAATCGGCATGACGATGTCCCCTCCGACGGCAAGACGGCAGCCGCCCGCCGGCGGCCCGACGCCGGTGTCGCTTTGCATTGGTCGAAGGAGGGGGACGGACGGTTCAGACGCCACGCAATGAAAACGCCGGCGAAGCGGCTCACGTCGCAGGACATGCGCGGCCCCCGCAGCCGAGCGCGGCGCATACATCACGTGTCATGAGCTTCGCTACACTCCGCCGCGGCGATCGCGCGCGGCCCGGGCCCAATACGCTATCGGCTGGACTTGCGCTTCTTCGGCACCCGCGCGCCCTTCTTGCGCGCCTCCGACAGACCAATCGCGATCGCCTGCTTGCGGCTCTTCACTCTTCGTCCGCTGCGCCCGCTCTTGAGCGTGCCCCGCTTGCGCCTGCGCATTGCGCTCGCCACGGTCTTGGATGCTCCTCGCGAATATCTGCGCGCCATGCAATGACTCCTCGCTTAATGCCTTCACACGAAAGCAATCCGGCACGAAACGGAAACGCAGGCGCGTCGGCGAAGGTTCCAATTTCCGGCGGAACTCACTCGAGCTCGATCTCGCCGTCGACCTGCCAATCGAGTCCGACACCGGGAATGCTCACCGTCGCCTTGGCGGGCCACTTCTCGTTGCCCTTGATCTTGCGCTCGGCGAGCGCCTGGCGCACCGCCTTCTCGATCTCGCGCTGCGCCGAGACGCCGAGCGTCTTGAGGAATTTGCGGATGCTGGCGTTGAAGACGTCTTCGTTCATGGGGGGCTCCGTTCGTGAATCGCTGCGGGGCGGAAAGAAAGCCTGATACGCCGGGCGAGCTCGACCGGCGGAATGAGCATAGCCCATAGCAGGAATTTCGGCCCATCTGCGGGAGCTATTCGCGCCGTTTCGAATGACCTGGCGAAAAAAGGGGCCGTGTCCGTCAGACGAAGCAGCGGAATCGCGGGGAGGGAGGGCCCATGAGCCGGCGCGAGGTTGCCCGATTGCTGGTGAACGTCTCGGGCATCGCCATACTTGCGGTTGCCCTGGCCCGACTGCCGGGAGACATCAGGGCGTTTGGCGACCATCTTGATTTTCTGACGATCCAGGGGGTGTTCGGAGACGGGGAAGCCATCGCCATTGCCGCGAGCTCATCTCTGCTTCCGTTCGCGATCATGCTGATCTCCGGCCTCGGCATCGTCTGGATAAGCGGACACTTCATGACGGCGGTCAGGAGCGATTGGATCTATTTTCGCAGGCTCGAGACGATCCTCGTCGCCGTGATCGGCGTCTACTTCCTGGCCGATGGGCTCTCGGATTCGATCAGGGGGCTCGCTCTCATGGTGAGCTTCATCATCGCCTACGACCGCCCGTTTACCGATCTGTTCTCGCCGCATGCCGGCGACTTCCACGTTCGCGGCGGCGTCAAGCTGATCGTGGGCTTTTTCGTGATCATCGGCAGGAAAGGGATCGTCGCCGCGCGCCGCCGGGTTGACGCGTGGATCAGGGTGTGGATCTGCAGACCCGAGTGAGACGCCTGTGCTGGTTGGATGAAGTTGCGCGCGCGGCTGCGCTTTCACTTCTTCTCGATCGAAATGCCTCTTTCGCCGAGATTGATCTGCAAGCCCTTTGGGTCTCTTTTTTCTTCATAGAGATTGTAGCCGAGCACGGCGACGGTGACGACCAGCACGCCGATGATGAGATAGAGGATGTTATTGCGGTTCATGGGCCGGCTCCGCTGCAGTCGCAAAACAGAGTGATAGCTTTTTGGGATTTCCCATTGGCGGCTAACGAGTAGGCCTGTGTCGCGAAATAGCACGCCCGCGTATCAAGGATAAAGGGTGTGGGAGCCAAAAAAGAGAGGCGGCCACCGACCGCCTCTCTCAGCATTCTTGTCTCAGCATTCCGTATAAGGCGGCAGCTCAGCTGCACCCCGTCGTGCTGCCGCACGTCTCGCACTTCAGGCACGTGCCGTTGCGCACCAGCGTGAAGTTCAAGCAGTTGTGGCAGGCCTCGCCCTCGTAACCCTTGGCTTTCGCCTCGGCGCGGCGGTGGGCGGCGACCGCCTTGGCGTTGGCCTGCGTCCACTGCACGTTTTCCAGCGCCTGGGCGGGCGAGGGGGCGGCTTCCGCCTTGAGGGCGGCCGAGCCTTCCACGTTGCCGCGTGCGGTTGCGCCGGCGCTCGCCAATGAGGTGACGTTGGAGCGTCCCTCGGAGGGGCGGACCTCTGGGCCGCGCGCGTCCTCACGCGCCTCGGCGCGGTCGGCGCCGCCCGGCATCACCACGAGCTTGTCGGTGCGCGAGCGCGTCAACCCCTTGGAGAGATACTTGGTCGCGGACTGCGAGCTTTCCGCCGGCTTGCCTTCCTCGACGCCCTTGCCGAGCGCGTCGAAGCCGCCCTCGCGCGGATCGACATGCGCGAGGTCGAAGCGCGACATGTACGACACCGCGAGCTCGCGGAAGACGTAGTCGAGGATCGAGGTCGCGTACTTGATCGAGTCGTTGCCCTGCACCGGGCCGGACGGCTCGAAGCGGGTGAACGTGAAGGCATCGACATATTCGTCGAGCGGCACGCCGTATTGCAGGCCGAGCGAGACCGCGATCGCGAAGTTGTTGAGGAGCGAGCGCAGCGCCGCGCCCTCCTTGTGCATGTCGATGAAGATCTCGCCCAGCCGGCCGTCGTCGTATTCGCCGGTGCGCAGATAGACCTTGTGGCCGCCGACCACCGCCTTCTGGGTATAGCCCTTGCGGCGGTCCGGCATGCGCTCGCGTTCGCGCATGACCACGATGCGCTCGACCAGCCGCTCCACCACCTTCTCGGCGAGACCGGTGGCGCGCGCCGCCGCCGGCTTCTCGAGGAAGGCCTCGACCTCGTCCTCCTCTTCCTCGTCGGCGATGAGCTGCGAGTTGAGCGGCTGCGAGAGCTTCGAGCCGTCGCGATAGAGCGCGTTGGCCTTCAGCCCGAGCTTCCAGGAGAGCAGATAGGCGTCCTTGCAGTCCTCGACCGTCGCCTCGTTCGGCATGTTGATGGTCTTGGAGATGGCGCCCGAGATGAACGGCTGCGCCGCCGCCATCATGCGGATGTGGCTCTGGACCGAGAGGAAGCGCTTGCCCGTGCGCCCGCACGGATTGGCGCAGTCGAACACCGCATAGTGCTCGGCCTTGAGGTGCGGGGCGCCCTCGACCGTCATCGCGCCGCACACGTGGATGTTGGCGGCGTCGATCTCGCGGCGGGTGAAGCCGAGATGGGCGAGCATGTCGAAGTTGGGCTTCGCCAGCTCGTCGGCCGGGATGCCGAGCGCATCGCGGCAGAAGTCCTCGCCCAGCGTCCATTTGTTGAACACGAACTTGATGTCGAAAGCGGTCGGCAGCGCCTTCTCGACCTTCTCGACCGCCTCCGGCGTGAAGCCCTTGGCCATCAGCGTGGTGTGATTGATGCCGGGCGCGTTCGACAGCGTGCCGTGGCCGACCGCGTAGGCCTCGATCTCGGCGATCTCGCTCTCGCGATAGCCGAGCACGCGCAGCGCTTCCGGCACCGCGCGGTTGATGATCTTGAAGTAGCCGCCGCCGGCGAGCTTCTTGAACTTCGCGAGCGCGAAGTCGGGCTCGATGCCGGTGGTGTCGCAATCCATCACGAGGCCGATCGTGCCGGTCGGCGCGATCACGGTCGCCTGCGCGTTGCGATAGCCGTGCTGCTCGCCGAGCGCGAGCGCGCGGTCCCAGGCGCGCTTGGCATGCTCGATCAGGCGCGGGTCGGGGCAGGCCGCATGGTCGAGCCGCACCGGCGGGGTCGCGACCTTTTCGTAGCCGGTCTTCTCGCCATGGGCGGCGCGGCGGTGGTTGCGGATCACGCGCAGCATGTGCTCGCGGTTCTTCTTGTAGCCCGGGAAGGCGCCGAGGATCGCCGCCATCTCGGCCGAGGTCGCATAGGCGACGCCGGTCATGATCGCGCTGAGCGCGCCGCACAGTGCGCGGCCGGCATCCGAATCGTAGGGAATGCCGGACGACATCAGGAGCCCGCCCACATTGGCGTAGCCGAGGCCGAGCGTGCGGTACTCGAACGAGAGCTGCGCGATCTCCTTCGAGGGGAACTGGGCCATCAGCACGGAGATCTCGAGCACGATCGTCCACAGGCGGACCGCGTGCTCGTAGCCCTCGACGTCGAACTGTCGCGTCTGCGCGTTACGGAAGGCGAGCAGGTTGAGCGAGGCGAGATTGCAGGCCGTGTCGTCGAGGAACATGTATTCCGAGCACGGATTGCTGGCGCGGATCGGGCCCGACGCCGCGCAGGTGTGCCAGTCATTGACCGTTGAGTGATACTGCAGGCCGGGATCCGCCGAGGCCCACGCCGCGTAGGCGATCTTCTCCCACAGGTCGCGCGCTTTCTTGGTATCGGCGACCTTGCCCGGCTTGGTGCGCCAGGTGAGGTCCCAGTCGCCGTCCGCCTCGACCGCCTTGAGGAACTCGTCGGTGACGCGCACCGAATTGTTCGAGTTCTGGCCGGAGACCGTGAGATAGGCCTCCGAGTCCCAGTCGGTGTCGTAGATCGGGAAGTGGATGTCGGTATAGCCCTGCTTGGCGAACTGGATCACCCGGCGGATGAAATTGTCGGGCACCGCGTTTTTGCGCGCCGCCTTGATCTCGCGGCGGAGCACCGGGTTCTTGTCGGGATCGAAGCAATCGTCGCCCGAGCCCTCGCAATTGACGCAGGCCTTGAGCACCGCCTTGAGGTGGCGCTGGTTGATCTTGGAGCCGGTCACGAGGCTCGCGACCTTCTCCTCCTCGCGCACCTTCCAGTCGATGTATTGCTCGATGTCGGGGTGGTCGACGTCGACGATCACCATCTTGGCGGCGCGCCGCGTGGTGCCGCCCGACTTGATGGCGCCCGCCGCGCGGTCGCCGATCTTGAGGAAGCTCATCAGGCCGGAGGACTTGCCACCGCCGGAAAGCTTTTCGCCCTCGCCGCGCAGTCTTGAGAAATTCGAGCCGGTGCCGGAGCCGTACTTGAACAGGCGCGCCTCGCGCACCCACAGGTCCATGATCCCGCCTTCGTTGACGAGATCGTCGCTGATCGACTGGATGAAGCAGGCGTGCGGCTGCGGATGCTCGTAGGCCGATTTCGACTTCACGAGCTTGCCGGTCTGGAAATCGACGTAGAAGTGGCCCTGGCTCGGGCCGTCGATGCCGTAGGCCCAGTGCAGGCCGGTGTTGAACCATTGCGGCGAGTTCGGCGCGACCATCTGCATCGCGAGCATGTAGCGCTGCTCGTCGAAGAAGCCCTGCGCGTCCGCCTCCGAATCGAAATAGCCGCCCTTCCAGCCCCAGTAGGTCCAGGTGCCGGCGAGCCGGTCGAAAACCTGCTTGCAGGAGTGCTCCCCGATGGTGCGCTCCTTTTCGGGCAGGTCCTTGAGCGCCTCCTCGTCGGCGATCGAGCGCCAGAGCCAGGACGGCACCGTCGGCTCTTCCAGCTTCTTGAGGCGGGCCGGCACGCCGGCCTTGCGGAAATACTTTTGCGCAAGCACGTCGGAGGCGACCTGCGACCAGGACGCCGGAACCTCGACATCGTCGGCATGGAACACCACGGAGCCGTCCGGGTTGCGGATCTCGCTCGTAGTCAGGCGGAACTCGATGTCCGCGTAGGGTGACTGACCGTCTTTGGTGTATCGCCGCTCTATCCGCATATGTCCGCCCCTTTGCTCTTCAGCCCGGCCGCGGCTCCGTGACGGAGCCTAGCGCGCTGGTGCCGCACCTGCGACGCGGGCCTGTCCGCCCACGCCCCCAACAAGTGCTCGGTTCTCGTTTGACGCCTCGGTACTTCCAGATCGGTTCCCGCCCCCGGCGGGCCGATTTGTTGTTTTCAACTCTCTCGCCAGCTCGTCGCCGGTTCCTGACCGAGGCTTGAAGACACAAGGAGGCTATCCACCAAAACCATGTGGCCCCGGCGGAACGGTGTCGCAAGTCTCTTCAGGGATCGTCCGGCGAGGACGAGATACTGTTCCGCCGCACGATTGAAACGCTAAGACGACTCCGCCGCACTCGTCAAGTATTAGTATTCGAATCTGAATCATCCCCTAAATGTGGTGGTTAACGCGTGAATTATGGGGATGGAATCGGGGCAGGTGAGTAAGTATCGGATAACAGACGCGGATTCGGAAGAGCCAATCGACATCCGCCGGTCGCGTTATTGACATAAAAAATTCATGGCGCCTCGGCGGCGGGCAAAACGGTAAGCCGTGGGGTGGCGAGTCGCGAGTCGTCCTTCTGTCAACCGACATTCATGCAAATGAAAAATATTGCTCCGCGCGCGATGCATGGGTCCTCGACTGAACTGGAAAGATCGAAATCCGACACTTCAACTCTGTCCGCCGGCAGTCCGGTTCGGCGTGGAATTCGGAGAATCAGCGGCGCGCCTGGCCGCGTCCTGCGCCGGCGCCGCCTCGCGCGCCGGCTGCCCGGCGCGTTCGCGCGGCAGCGCCTGCGGGAATTCGCCGCTCACGAAGGCGATGAGCTTTTCCCGCACTTCGCAGCGCAGGTCGAACAGCGACCCCGCGTCCCGGGCGCTCAGCAGCACCCGAATCTCGATCGTGTGCTCCCTGGCGTCGGTCACCTGCACCTTGCTGACCTTGCCGTCCCACAAGGGTGACGCCGCCACAAGCTCGGTCGCCTTGGCGCGGATGCGATCGATCGGCGCCGTAAAGTCGAGATAGATGAGGACGCTGCCGAGAATCGCCGAGCCTTCACGCGTCCAGTTCTGAAACGGCTTCTCGATGAAATAGGAGATCGGCACCACCATCCGCCGCTGGTCCCATAGCCGAACGACCACGTAGGTGGAGGTGATCTCCTCGACCCGTCCGTTCTCGCCTTCCACCACAACCTGGTCCTCGATGCGGATCGGCTGGGTCATCGCGATCTGCAGGCCGGCGATCAGATTCGACAGCACCGGTCGGGCGGCGAGACCCACCACGATCCCGGCGACGCCCGCCGAGGCGAAGAGGCTCACCCCCACCTGACGCACGGCGTCGAACGTCATGAGGGCCGCGGCCGCCGTAAACAGAATGACGAACGTGGAGATCACCCGCTTGAAGACGCGCATCTGCGTGATGTGCTTGCGGGCGAGCTGATTGTCCTCGGCGTCGAGCCGGTATCGCATCAGATAGGCCGCCACCGCGTAGTCCACCGCGATCAGGGCCATCCAGCCGAGCAGCGCGATCAAGACCACACGCAGCACCGCGGCGATCCAGTCCGCGATCTCGGCGTTGAAGCTGATCGCAGGCAGCATCAGTGCGACCACGAGCGTGACGAACAGGAGTCGCAGCGGACCCCAGACACGATCGAGCAGGGACACCAGGACCGGCCGCCAGCTCAGGGCGCGGCGCACGATCCGGATCGCCACTTCAAAGATGCCGAGGCTGACCGCGACGGTGAGCAGGAAAACGAGGTCGCTGACCGCCCAGGCTGGCAGGAAGGACAGGGCGTTCGAGAAATTCCTGACAGCGGCCTGAATGCGGTCGAGTTCCATTGCGGGTTCCCGCTCTGGGCCGTGGGCCCGAAAAAAGCTCAATTCCGTACGCCCGGGCCGGGTTCGGCGCCGCGCTGGACATCGGTTCCCACGGGTGGCATGACAGCCCCGCCTTCGGCAATGCCACAAAACTCAATCCGGCCCTCGAATGACAATTTGGACCTTCGTCACGCGCTTCTTCACCTGGTGGAACGGAGCGACGCTCAACACGCTGCTGTGGACGCGCCTTTACGGCGAGCTTGTCGGCGAGGACGAGTACGGCAACCGCTATTACCGCACCAAGGGCGGCGCGATCGATCCCTCGCTCGGGTTCGAGCGGCGCTGGGTCATCTACAACGGCTACGCCGAGGCATCGATGGTCGGACCGGCCTGGCACGGCTGGCTGCATCACACGGTCGACGTGCCGCCGACGCAGGAGAAGGTCACGCCGCGGCCGTGGTGGAAGCCGCACCGCCCCAATCTCACCGGCACGCCGAGCGCGCACCGGCCGACCGGCTCGACGCTCGCGCAAGGCCGCCGGCCGCGCGCGACCGGCGACTACAAGGCGTGGAGGCCGGAATAACTTTTGAAAGAGTCGTCATGGCCGGCTTCATGCCGGCCATCCACGTCTTTTCCTGCAAGCAGACGTAAGGCGTGGATGCCCGGGACAAGCCCGGGCATGACGGACTCAAAAATCTATTTCCACGCTTCGTCCAGCTTGAGCGCCTGGTTGAACGGCACGTCGGTGTGCGCGCCGCTGCTCGCCGACTGGGCATCGCCACTCACCGCATAGAAACGATCGCCGACAACGCCGGCGGCGAGGCCGTGACGCGGATTGGGCATGGACGGCATGATGTACCAGCGGTTCTTCGCGGGGTCATAGGCTTCGACCGCGCGAAAGGCGCCGAGCATGCGACGGTCCTGGCCTTCGCCGCCTGCCACATAGATGCGGTTGTTGTGCACACCGGCGCCGACCGCGCTGCGCGGAGTCGGCATGCGGTCGAGCGGACGGCTCCAGCTGTCATTGCCCGGATCGTAGGCTTCGACCACGTCGGTGTTGCTGCCGCTGGTGATGAACGCGGCGCCGATGCGGCCGCCGATCACGTAGACCTTGCCGTCGACCGCCGCGACCGCGTGATGGTTGCGCGGGGTCGGCAGCGGGGCACGGGCGCGCCAGGTATCGGTCGCGGGGTCATATTCCTCGTTGTGCCAGTACACCATGTGGCGGCGCGCCGGATGGATCGAGGTCTCGCTCGACCCGGGCATCACGCCCGCTCCGCCGATGACGTAGATCTTGCCGTTGACCACCGCGGCGCCGGCGGCGCCGCGCTTGGTCGGCATGGGCGCGAGCGCCTTCCAGCTGTCGGCGGCCGGGTCGTATTCCCAGGCATTGTTGACCGGCTCCCAGGCGGCCGGACCGCTGTCCGGCAGCTTGAAGCCGCCGAACGCGTAGATCTTGTTGTTGAGGGATGCGAAGGCGACGTGGTGCGACGGCAGCGCCATCGACTTCTTCTGCGCCCAGGTGTTGGCGGCGGGATCGTACTCGTAGACGAGCGACTTCGGCTTCCAGCCCGGAGCGAGCCCTGCGAACACATAAAGCTTGTTGTTGGCAACGGCGCCGAGCAGCTCCTCCGACGGCTGCGGGAAAGGCGCCAGATCGAGCCACAATCCCGGGGGCGCCTGCGCGGCGGCGGGCGCGACGAAGGCGGCGAGCAGGGCGGCGCCCAGCAGTCCACGAATATCGATCGGCATCGTTGATCTCTCCCTGACATGCTCGCCAGCAGCCAGGCACTCGAGGGCCCGTTGAGGAAACTGGCGCTGCCGCGATTGTCGCATCCGCTGCGGCGGCGAGAAAGAGGGTTGAGGCCGCGGTGCGCCGTCGTCAGCGGCTGTAGACCGCCTGCCTGGTGACGACGAAATCGATGCGGCCGTCGACGAGCGCGCGGGCGCATTCCGCGGGCCGGTTGACGATCGGCTCCTCATGCACGTTGAAGCTCGTGTTGACGAGCACCGGCAGGCCGGTCGTGTCGCGAAACCGGCGCAGGATCTGTGCGTAGAGCGGGTTCTCCTGCTCGCGCACGATCTGCGGGCGCGCGGTGCCGTCGACATGCACCACCGCGGGAATCTTTGCGCGCCACTCGGGCTTGACGCCGCACGTGATGGTCATGAAGCGCGCCGCGTAGCGGTTGACCGGCGTGATGTCGAACACCCGCTCGGCGTCTTCGTCGAGCACGTAGGGCGCGAACGGCATGAACTCCGAGCGCTCGAGGCGTCCGTTGAGATTGTCGTTGATGGCATGATCGGCCGGGCTCGCCAGAATGCTGCGCGCACCGAGCGCGCGCGGCCCGAATTCCATGCGTCCGAGATAGGCGGCTCCGACCTGGCCGGCGCGCAGGCGCTCCACGGTGCCGTCGAGCGGCGCGTCGGGCATCCGGCGCACGCCGGCGACGGATGCGAGATGGCTGTCGATGTCGTCGTCGTGGTCGAAGCCGCAGTAGAGCGTGTCGAGCCGGTAGCGGTGCGCGAGCCACGACGCGAGCCCGTCGCGGGCGAGCAGGAAGGCGAGGGCGGCGCCGACGCACAGGCCGTCATCGCCCATGGCGGGGAAGACGAAGACCTCGTCGAGCGGGCAGCTTTCCGCGAGCAGGCGATTGAGCCTCACATTGGCAAAAAGCCCGCCGCCGAGGCCGAGATGGCGCGCCTTGGTGCGATCGAGCCAATGGCGCGCCACGCCGAGCATGAGATCCTCGGCGACCTTCTGGATCGAGGCGGCGATGGCCTCGCGCTTCTCGCCCCGGCAGATCCGCCGCATCTCCTCGCCGATCTCGACCTCGCCCTTGAAGCTCGTCGCGATCAAACCATCCTCGCCTACGCGAAAGTGGCGGGCGATGGCGGGCGCGAGCGTCGGCTCGCCATAGGCGGCGAGCCCGGTGAGCTTGCCTTCGTGCCGCAGCTTCCGAAAGCCGCAGATTTCGGTGGCGAAGCTGTAGGCCTGACCGATGCTGTTGGCAGGCAGCCTGCGCAGCAGCCAGCGGTCGTCACCGAAATGGCACTCCAGGTGCCCGTCCTGAAGCGAGCGCATGCTGTAGCTGACATTGTCGCCGATGCCGTCGGCGGTGAGCACGAGCGCATCCTTCCAGTCGGTGAAGAACAAGGCGGGCAGTGCATGCGCTTCGTGATGATTGGCGAAGAAGTATCTGGTGTCCGGGCGAAATCCATTGAGGGCCAGGAAGCGATCGGTGGCGAAGATCTCGGACGTGTCGGCGGTGCCGCGGCGCTGGCACTCGCGCCACACCTCGCGCAGGCTCGGCGTCTGGCCGCGCCAGCGGCGCAGCGCAAAACCGAGTTCCCTGTGGAGCGGGGCGCGCAGATAGGTGGTGGGATAGAAAGCGCGGGTCGAGGCGATCGCGTCGACGTCGCGGCGGGTCCAGCCCGCGATGCGCAACACCTCGTCGATGGCGAGCCACGGGACGCCTTCGCCGGACGCCTTGAGGCGGGTCAGCCGCTCCTCCTGCACGGCGGCGACGAGCCGATAGTCGTCGAAGACGGCGGCTGATGAGTCATGCGCGCCGGGATGGAACGCCAAAATCCGCATGAGTGGTCCACGGGTCGGGGCGCTCCTAGTAGCAGGAGTAAGCCGTTGTCGCCACAAGGGGTCTTGCGCCCTTTCCCCGCCGCATTCCCCGTGTTAACCGGGCGCCGGGTTCGACGCGCGTCTCGATGGCGCGCGCTCCCATGTTGAAATGCCGGCATTTTCGTCGGCAAGGGTTCCCGGCGGGGCAACATCGGGACATGGGCGGTCGCACCAGAGAGGCCACAGCGGGAATGCGCCGATCTTGTTTTCGCTGCGCCGTGCTGGCGCTCGCCGCCGTGACGCTGGCGGCAGGGCAGGCGTCGGCGCAGTTCGGCGGCATATTCGGCGATCCGCCGCGCCCGCCCAGCAACGTGCCGAGCCGGCCGCCGGCGCAACAACCACGCCAGCTCGAGCCTCCTCCTGCCGCGGCGCCGGCGGGCCCGCCGTCATCGATTCAGAGTCAGCCGTTGCCGCCGCCCGCCGGCGCCGGCCCTGAGCCGCAGCCGACCGCCTTGCCGCCGCCGGACCGGCCCGGGCAGCCGCCGCTGCCGGGCCTTGCGCCCGGGCAGCGCCAGCCGCGCGGCGTGCCGCAGCCGGCCAATACGGCACTCCAACCCGGCGACGAGATTGTCACTGCGCCGCCGTCGGCGAAGATCATCAATCCGACCGCGATCTTTTCCGGCCTCGACAAGATCACGGGCCGCATCACCACGTTCGACGTGGCCATCAATGAGACGGTGCAGTTCGGTGCGCTCCAGGTCACGCCGCGCATCTGTTACACGCGTCCGCCGACCGAGACGCCGAACACCGACTCCTTCGTGGAGGTCGACGAGGTCACGCTGCAAGGCGAGGTGAAGCGCATCTTCACCGGCTGGATGTTCGCCGCGAGCCCGGGCCTGCACGGCGTCGAGCACCCGATCTACGATGTGTGGCTGAAGGACTGCAAAGGCGGCGCACCGCCCACCGCGGTCCAGGACATTCAGCCGCCACCGCGGCAAGCCAGCCCGCAGCGCCCGCAACAGCCGCGCCAGCCGCCGCGTCAGCCGACGCCGCCGTCGCTTTTCCAGCAGCAACGCTGAAGATTTGCCGGCGAACCGGCGTCCTCCCGGATCAAGTCCGGATGGAAGCTTTCGCCGTGACCTGACCGAGGGCGAGCTCGAGCGCGCGTTCGCCGCCCAGCGGCCGGTCGAGCGGCACGGTCTTGAAATCTGCTTCGCCTTCAAGCGCTTCGGCCAAAAGCTTGTGATATTGCTTGCGCGACACTTCGGTGGCGCCGAACGTCTTCAGATGGTCGGTGACGAACTGCGTATCGAGCAGGATGAAGCCACCCGCTTTCAACCGGGCCACCAGATGGACGAGCGCGACCTTGGAGGCGTCGCGCGCCCGATGAAACATGCTTTCCCCGAAGAAGGTGCGGCCGAGACTGACGCCATAGAGTCCACCCACCAGTTCGGCCCCGTCATAGACCTCGATGGTATGGCAGTGACCGATCCCATAGAGCCCGCGATAGAGATTGCGGATGCGCCGGTTGATCCAGGTGCGAGAGCGCCCGGGCTGCGGTTCCGAGCAGCCGTCGATCACGGCCTCGAAGTCGCGATCGGCCGTCACCGTGAAGCGCTCGGCGCGCACCGTGCGGGCGAGCCGGGCGGGCACGTGGAACCCGTCGAGCGGGATGATGCCGCGCTGCTCCGGCTCGATCCAATAGAGGGCCGGATCCTCGGCGCTCTCCGCCATCGGAAAAATGCCGCAGGCATAGGCCTTGAGCAGCACCTCGGGCGTGATCTCGACGAATGCGGCGTCGCGGCTGGCCATGGTCTTTGGGTCAATCCTGGTTCGCACCCCGGCATTTCAAGAATATATCGGCCGGGCGGCGCGACAATGCCGCGCCGGCGCGCATTAAGACGCAGCTAACCATAATCCTCTACATCTTTCGGGAAATTGGAAACGAACCGGGGCGGCAACGTTACGCCCATGCCGAGCGTCGCGGCGGGGTGGGAACGGGACGCGTGGAACCGGGGGTTGGTACGATGTCATGCGTACTGGTGGTCGAGGATGAAGCGCTCATCGCGGTGGAGACCGCCGAGGTGCTGGAGCGGCATGGCTTTGCGGTCGAGATCGCCCGCAGCGGCGAACTCGCCGTGGCGAAGCTGCGGGACGGCCTGCAGGCCGACATTCTCTTCACCGACATCAACCTCGCCGGCGCCATGGACGGCGCCACATTGGCGCGGCTTGCGCGCGACCTGCACCCCGATCTGATCGTGATCTACACATCGGGCACCGTGCTCGGCGTGGTGCAGCCGGTGCCGGGCTCGGCTTTCGTGCCGAAGCCCTATTCGCCCGATGCCGTGTGCGCGCTTCTCGTCCGCATGGCGGCGGTCGCTGCTTAGGCGTCACTCAGCCATCCGGCCGCTCGCCAGAAATTCCTCGAGCCAGTGGATGTGATAGCTGCCGTCGAGGATGTCCTTGTCGCGCACCAGCGCGCGGAAGAGCGGCAGCGTCGTCTCGATGCCGTCGACCACGAACTCGTCGAGCGCGCGCTTGAGGCGCATGAGGCATTCGGCGCGGCTCTTGCCGTGGACGATCAGCTTGCCGAGCAGGGAGTCGTAGTGCGGCGGTATCGCGTAACCCTGGTAGACGGCGGAATCGATGCGCACGCCCATGCCGCCGGGCGGATGATAATGCACGATCTTGCCCGGTGAGGGGCGAAACGACACCGGATTCTCCGCATTGATGCGGCACTCGATGGCGTGGCCGTGGAATTTCACGTCCTTCTGGGCGATGGTCAGCTCGGCTCCATAGGCGATGCGGATCTGCTCGAGGATCAGGTCGATGTCGGTGATCATCTCGGTGACCGGATGCTCGACCTGGATGCGCGTGTTCATCTCGATGAAATAGAAGCGGCCGTCCTCGTAGAGGAACTCGACCGTGCCGACGCCGAGATATTTGAGCTCGCGCGCCGCCTTCGCGACGATCTCACCGATCGCGTCGCGCTCGGCGGTGTTGAGCGCGGGCGAGGGGCTCTCCTCGAGCACCTTCTGGTGCCGGCGCTGCAGCGAGCAGTCGCGCTCGCCGAGATGGATGGCGCGGCCTTGCCCGTCGCCCAGCACCTGGATCTCGATGTGGCGGGGCTGGTGCAGATATTTCTCGAGATAGACGGCGTCATCGCCGAACGCGGCCTTTGCTTCCGCCCGCGCGGTGGCGAGCGCGATCGGGAGATCTGCCTGCGTACGGGCGACCTTCATGCCGCGGCCGCCGCCGCCGGCGGAGGCCTTCACCAGCACCGGATAGCCGACCTCGCGCGCGAGCGTCTGCGCCTGGCCCTCCGACGCGATCGCGCCGTCCGAGCCCGGCACGGTCGGAATGCCCAGGCGCCGGGCCGTTCGCTTGGCCTCGATCTTGTCGCCCATCAGACGGATGTGCTCCGGCTTCGGGCCGATGAATTGCACGCCGTGCTCGCCCAGGATTTCCGCGAACCGCGCGTTCTCCGAAAGAAAGCCGTAGCCGGGATGCACCGCGTCGGCGCCGGTGATCTCGCAGGCAGCGAGCAGGGCCGGAATGTTGAGGTAGCTGTCGCGTGCCGGCGGCGGCCCGATGCACACGCTCTCGTCGGCAAGCCGCACGTGCATGGCATCCGCATCGGCGGTCGAATGGACCGCGACGGTCGGAATGCCAAGCTCCTTGCAGGCGCGCAGCACGCGGAGCGCAATCTCGCCGCGATTGGCGATCAGGATCTTGTCGAACATCGGGGTCGGCCGGACGGCATGTGCGCGGCCCTCACTCGATGATCATCAGCGGCTCGCCGAATTCCACCGGCTGAGCGTCCTCGAACAGGATCTGGGCGACGGTGCCGGCCTTGGGCGCGGGAATCTGGTTGAGCGTCTTCATCGCCTCGATGATCAGAAGCGTGTCGCCGACCTTCACGCGGCTGCCGACATCGACGAACGGCTTGGCGCCGGGCTCGGCCGCGCGGTAGGCGGAGCCGACCATCGGAGAGGTCACCACGCCGGGATGGCTCGCGGGATCGATCACGCCCTCGGGCATCGCGGCGCGCGTCACGGCCGCGACGGGCTGGGCGACGATCGGCGCGGCGCCGGGCGCCGGACGTGCAACGCGCACGCGCAAACCGGCCTGCTCGATCTCGATCTCGGTCAGCCCGGTCTCCTCGAGGAGCTTGGCGAGCGCCCGGATCGTCTCCTCGGCCGCGTCGCGAGGCGCGTCTGTCTTGCTCGGACCACGCGCCACGTCACTTGCTCCGTTTCCTGGTCATCGCCGCGAGGCCGGCGATGGCGAGCCCGTAACCTTCGATGCCGCAGCCGCAGATCACCGCCTTCGCGGCCTTGGAGATGTACGAGTGGTGGCGGAAGCTTTCGCGCGCGTGAATGTTGGTGATGTGCACCTCGATCACGGGCGGGGTGACGGCGAGGATGGCGTCGAGAATGGCGACCGAAGTGGTCGTGTATCCGGCGGGATTGAGCACGATGCCGACCGCCTTCTTGGCATGCGCTTCCTGAATCCAGTCGACGAGATCGCCCTCGCGGTTGGATTGGCGGAATTCGACGGCCCAGCCGATGTCCTTCGCCCTCGCGCGCACCAGCTTTTCCACGTCCGCGAGCGTCGCGCGGCCGTATTTGTCCGGCTCGCGCGTTCCGAGCAGATTGAGGTTCGGCCCGTTGAGAACGTAGACGGTGTTGGGCATGAGCTTCCGCCGCACGCCGATGCCCGAGGGCGGATACGGACTCCCCCGATGCGATCCGGCGTTCGTGTTATAGGGGGCGCGGCGGGCGAGGGGAAGCCGTCGCGGGCCTCGCCGCTTCCGCCCGCTCGTTACCGGCGTGCGGGATCGCTCAGCAGGTGGCCTTGCCGCAGCGCGCGGTGTTGACTTTGAGCTTGAGCGCCTCGAGGCCCACCGCGCCGATCACCACGTCAGACCCGACCACGTAGCTCGGCGTGCCGTTGAGGCCGAGCGCCTCGGCGAGCTTCATGTTCTCGTCGAGCGTCAGGCGCGCTTCGTCGGTTGCCATGTCCTTTTCGAGGCGCGCGATGTCGAAGCCCGTCTCCTTCGCGGCCGCGAGCGCGCGCGCCTTGTCGACCTGGCCGCGCCCGCCCAGCAGGCGTTGGTGGAATTCGAAATATTTCCTGCCGGTCTTGTCCTGCATGCGCACCGCGACGGCGACTTGCGCCGCCTCGACCGAGCCCGGACCGAGCACCGGAAATTCCTTGAGCACGACCTTGAGCTTGCCGTCGCCCTTCATGAGCTCCTGGAGATCGCTGAGCGCACGCTTGCAGTAACCGCAGTTGTAATCGAAGAACTCGACCAGGGTGACATCGCCCTGCGCGTTGCCGATGGTCACCTGCCGCGGCGAGTTGAACAGCGCGGTGGAGTGGTTCTTGATCGCGGTGCGCGCCTTTTCCGCCTCCGCCAGCTGCTTGCGCTTGTCGAGTTCGTTGGAGACCTCCTCGAGGAGCTCAGGATGAGCGAGCAGATAGTCCTTGATGATCTGCTCGATCTCGCCGCGTTGCGCGGGCGAGAAGCTTTGAGCCTGCGAGGGTGCCGGAAAAGCCAGCAAGGCGGCGGTCGCGGCGGCGGCAAGGAAGCGGGAAGTCAGGGTCATCGGATGGTCCTTTGCAAAAACCGTTATTGGCGCATTGCCGACTTGGGCGGCCGGTAGCTCGCGATGTCGTCGGCCTTGACCCAGCCGGGCGCTCCCACCGGGAAGCGCGTCTTGGCGCGCGTCGCGAGCTGGCGCGCGGTCGGCCAGTCGCCGCGCGTGAACGCCGCCTGCGCGGAGGCGAGATCGGCCTGGGCGAGGTCGCCTTTGCGGCCATAGGCCATTGCGAGATAGGCATAGCCGTCGGTGATCTCGGAGTCGCGGATGATGGCGGAGCGCAAATGCGTGATCGCTTCGTCGGCGAGTTTCGCATCGCTGGTCGCGAGCAGGGCCTGTCCGAGCAGCACCTGGATCAGATTTGCGTTCGGAGCAAGGGAAAGCGCATGGCGCAGCGGCGGGATCGCCTCGCTCGGCCGGCTCGCTTCGAGCAGCGCCTGACCTTTGAGCTCGTAGAAATAGGGATTATGCGGCTGCGTCTGGATGAGGCTGTCGATCTGGGCGACCGCTTCGCGAATGCCGCCATGGCGATAAGTCGTGATCGCGCGCGCGTAGCGCGCGGGCAGGCTGGTGTCGCTCGGCGGATAGCGGCGCAGCACGGTGTCCGGCCGTTCGAGGAATCCATAGAGCTTGGCGCGCATCAGATCGTGCCGCAGCTGCAACTCGGGCGGATCGAGCTTATCCCAGTACGGACTCGTGCGCGCGATCTCCTGCAATGCAGCGACGCGTTCGGTCGCCATCGGATGCGACTGAAGGTATGGATCGGCGTATTGCGAGGCGAAGAGCGCTTGATCGGCCATGCGCTTGAACGTGTCGTACATGCCCTTCGCCGACTGGCCGGTGGCGGAGAGGAATTTCACGCCGGCGCGGTCCGCCTGTTCCTCGTGCTGGCGCTGATAGGCGAGCAGGCTGCGCATGACCATCGATTGCGGGGCGAGGAGGGCCGCCGCGGCGTTGCCGCCGACGTTGCCGCCGCTGCGCGCGCCCGCGACGACCGCGCCGACGCCGAGAAGCATGCCGATGAGCAGCATGGTCTGCGCATTGGCGAGCTCGGCGCGCAGCTTGCTCAAATGTCCGCCCGCGATGTGGCCGGTCTCATGCGCCAGCACGCCGATGATCTGGTTCGGCGTCTTCGATTCCATCAGAGCGCCGGCGTTGACGAAGATGCGCTTGGCGTCGACCACGAACGCGTTGAAGGAGCGATCGTTGATGATGACGACGCGGATGTTCTGCTGGGTGAGGCCGGCGGCGCGCAGGATCGGCTGCGTATAGTCGCGCAAGAGCTGCTCGATCTCGGTGTCGCGGATGATCGGCGGGCCGCCCCTCTTGTCGGCTTGCGGCCACGCCGGCATGCTGCTCGACAGGAGCGCGCAGGCGGCGAGCATCGCCACCGCGCGCGAGGTCCGCAGAATCCTCGGCCGCTTGACAGGTCGTCCGTCTGCCATCATTCCGGTCTTCAAAATGCGCCCGCGTTTGGCAAGCCAGGACGTCGTCCGGCGCGTCGAGGCGACCGCGATCGAGTCATGCCGGGTTCCCGCTACCGCCGATAGACCACAAGCGGGCAAATACGGCAACAGCACGGCGCGCGGCTCACTCATAATTGTTCATTTGGTGTAATCAGATGGCGAATCTTCCTGTCGGCGAGCGGATCACCGCGCCGACGCATGCAGACCGGTGAAGATGCTGGAAACGGCGAAGCGGCTCATCACGCCTTCGGGGCGCAGCGATGTGCCGCCTTTCATGGTGATGGACGTGATGGCGGCCGCCGCCCGGCTCGAGGCGGCGGGGGTCGACGTCATCCATATGGAAGTCGGCCAGCCGGCCGCGCCGGCGCCCGCATGCGCGCTTGCCGCCGCGCGGGCGGCGCTCGGCGGTCCGCTTGCGTATACCGAGGCGCTCGGCATCCCGTCGCTGCGCCGTCGCATCGCGCGGCACTATGCCGAAACGCACGGCATCGACGTCGATCCCGCGCAGGTCGTCGTCACGACGGGCTCGTCCGCGGGATTCATTCTCGCCTTTCTGAGCATGTTCGAGCCGGGCGACCGGGTGGCCGTTGCGGTTCCCGGCTATCCGCCCTACCGGCACATCCTTACCGCGCTCGGCTGCGAGCCGGTCCTGATCGAGACGACGGCGGCGACGCGCTGGGCGCTCACCGGCGAGGCGCTGATCGCGGCGCACCGCAAGCGCCCGCTCAAGGGCGTGCTCGCGGCGAGCCCGGCCAATCCGACCGGCACGATGATGACGGCGGAGGCGCTGGCGGACTTGATCGCGGCCGCGCAGGACGCCGGCATCCGTTTCATCTCGGATGAGATCTATCACGGCCTCGATTATGCATTTCCGGCGACGGCCGCGGCGCGGCTGTCCGATCAGGCGGTGATCATCAATTCGTTTTCGAAATATTTCTGCATGACCGGCTGGCGCATCGGCTGGATGGTGGTGCCGCCCTCGCTGCTGCGTCCGGTCGAGCGGTTGCAGCAGAATCTCGCGATCTCGGTGCCGACGCTCTCACAGATCGCGGCCGAGGCCGCCTTCGACGGCCGCGCCGAGATGGACGCGATCAAGCACGGCTACGAGGACAATCGGCGCATCCTGGTCGAAGGCCTGCCGAAGGCCGGCCTCGATCGTTTCCTGCCCGTCGACGGTGCATTCTACCTCTATGCCGATGTGGCGCGCTTCACCGCCGACAGTTTCGACTTCGCCAAGCGCATGCTGGCCGAGGCGCACGTGGCGGCAACCCCGGGCGTCGATTTCGATCCGGTGGACGGACAGAAATTCATCCGGCTCTGCTATGCGGGCTCGCGGCAGGATGCGCAGGCCGCGGTGGAGCGGATCGGGCGGTGGCTCGCGGCGCGATGAGCCGGCGGGCGCCCGCGGCCACGTAGGTCAGCCGCGCGTCGTTCCCTTGGGCCCGGCCTTGGTGATGGAGTCGATGAGTTGCAGCAGCGCCTGTCGCGTCGTCTCGCTGTGGATCTTGTTGAAGGCCTGCAGCAGCCGCAGCGAATGGGGTTTCGCGAGCAGCGAGCGGGCGGACTGTTCGGGCGCGACATGCGTGCCGGTCGGCGCACCCTCGAAGAGCGTCGTCAACGATATGCCGAGCGCGTCCGCGATCTGGTTGAGACGGCTCGCGCCGACCCGGTTGGCGCCTTTTTCATATTTCTGCACCTGCTGGAACGTGACGCCGATCTGCCGGCCGAGCTCGCCCTGCGAAATGTCTTTCTGCAGCCTGCAGATGCGGATGTTCTGACCGACCAGCACGTCGACCGGCATCGGGCTTCTTTTGGCTCTCATCACTGTCAGCTCCCCCACAAGCGCGCCCCTCTCGATGCCGTGGTCCGTTACGGGACGTAGGCCGTCACCTCGATCTCGAGCAGATAATTCTCCCGAAGCTTCGCGACCCCGACGACCGTGCGGGCGGGAAGATTCTTGCCGAAGTGCTGAACCCACACTTCATTGAGCAGCGGCAGGTTCTCGTCGACGTTGAGGATGTAGCAGGTCGCCTTCAGGCAGTGCTCGAATCCGCTGCCTGCGGCGGCGAGAATGGCTTTGACGTTCGCGAGCGCCTGCGTCGCCTGCGCCTTGAAGCCTCCCTCGACGACTTTGTTGCCCTGTTTCGGATCGCGTGGCGACGCGCCCGAGCAGAAGACGAGATTGCCGAGCTTGACCGCCTGAACGAGCGGCGCGCCGGTGACCGCCGCCTGGTCGGTATGGACCACTTCCTTCTTCACGCCGGCGGCTCCTTCGGCGCCCCACAGCGTCCCGTTGCAGGGCTCGGTTGACATGATGTTATAACAACCCTACCGTCGCGCCATGCTCGATGTCAAACCGTTCGTCGGAGGCGTGCCGCTATACCGTCAGGTGCAGGCGGGTATCGAGGACATGATCCGCGGCGATCCCGGCGGCAAGGACGTGCCGCTGTCGGATGCGCAGCTCGCCGAGCGCTTCGGCGTGAGCCGGATCACGGTGCGCCGCGCCGTCGACGAACTGGTCGACGCGGGCGTCCTCTATCGCATCCAGGGGGTCGGCACCTTCGTCCACAAGAACAAGCTCAGAGAGAAGCTGACCCTGAACAGCTTTCTCGACGCGTGGACGCAGAAGGCCGGCCGGTTCAACGTTCGGGTCGGATCGTTCGAGCGCGTAACAGCGGATCGCGATCTCGCGGAACGTCTGGCGGTGCGGCGAGGCGCGGAGGTCGTGTATGTGCAGCGGCTGCGCTTCCAGCAGGACACGCTCGTTGCGATCGACGATCGTTACATTCGCGCCGACTGCTGCCCCAAATTGACGCGGCAGGACATCATGACGTCGTCCCTCGTCGATTATCTGCGCAACCGGGAGGGCATCGAGCTCGACCATGGCGAGATGGAAATCGAGGCGCGGCGCGCCGATCTGCGCGCGGCAAAAGGCCTCGGCATCCGCCGGGGGCAGCCGGTCCTTCTGCGCCGCGTGAGCTTCCTCACCAAGAGGGACGAGCCTATTCTTGTCGGGACATCGATCTACCGGGCGGACCGCGTCAGCTACCGTTTGACTCTTTCGGCTTGAACAAGCCCGGGCAATTCCGAGTCTGTCGATGGATCCCCAGTCGGCTTCCGCGCAATCCGATCCGTCCGGGTCGCGGACGGCGATGCCCGCCGGTTCTCCGCAAGGACTGCCCGCCTGGCAGGACCTCGCGCTCGAAGGCGTCTCGGTGACGTTCAATAGCGGCAGGGCAGGCGAGTATCGCGCGCTCTCGGATACCTCACTGAAGGTCTCGCGCGGCGAGTTCTATTGCCTGCTCGGGCCGAGCGGCTGCGGCAAGACCACGGTGCTCAACCTGATCGCAGGATTCGCGCGCCCGACATCCGGAGCCGTCCGCATCGGCGAGCGTCCGATCGTCGCGGCTGGCACCGACCGCGTCGTGGTGTTTCAGGACGCCACCAACGCGCTCTTTCCCTGGCTCCGCGCTCGCGAGAACGTGGAGTTCGGCCTGTCCATCCAGGGAGTGCCGAAACGGGAAGCGTCGGCGCGGGCGCTGCGATACCTCGACCTGGTCGGATTGCGCGACCACGCCCACAAGTTTCCCTACGAGCTCTCGGGCGGCATGAAGCAGCGTTGCCAGCTCGCGCGAGCGCTGGTGCTCGAGCCGGAGGTGCTGCTGATGGACGAGCCCTTCGCGGCGCTCGACGCGATCAGCAAGCGCATCATGCAGAAGGAGCTGCTGCGCATCTGGCGGCAGCTTCGCATGACCATCGTCTACATCACGCACGACGTCGGCGAGTCGGTGCTGCTCGGCCAACGGGTCGCGGTGATGCGCCGCGGTCCGGCGTCGTCGATCAAGGAGGAGTTTTCGGTCGACTGCCCTTACCCGCGCAAGCCGACCGATGAGGTCGTCACCGATATCTACGCCAGAGTGGAGGCGTCGCTGCAGGACGAAGTCGGAGTATCGCTCTATGCAGCCTAGACTTCGCCCCTTCCTCGGCCGCTTCCTGCAGCATGTCGCGATAACGGCTGCCTCCATTTCGCTCGCCGTGCTCGCCTGGGCGGTGTTCGCGCGCTATTTCGCATTCCCCGATCTCGTGCCCTCGCCGTGGGCCACCTTCGGTACCGGCACGCAGCTCCTGTGGAGCGGCGCGCTGCTCGGCCACGTCGGTATCAGTCTTCAGCGCGTCCTCGTCGGCTATGCCGCCGGCTGCGTGCTCGGGATCCTCGTCGGCGCGCTGATGGGCCGCATCCGGATCGTCGGGCAATTCGCCGATCCACTGTTGCAACTGATGCGGCCGATCTCTCCCGTCGCCCTGGTGCCGCTCTCCATCATCTGGTTCGGCATCGGCGACATGTCGCGCTATTTCATCATCTTCTACGGCGTGGTCATCATCATGATCATGAATACGGCGGCGGGCGTCGCGGCGACGCCGAACATCCGGCTCAATGCGGCGAGGTGCCTGGGCGCGCGGCCGAGCCAGATTTTCCGCCGCATCATCATTCCGTCGGCGGTGCCCTACATCCTGACCGGAATGCGCGTTGCGCTCGGCTTCGCCTTCATGGGGATCGTCGCGGCGGAAATGATCGCCGCGCAGTCCGGCATCGGCTACCTCATCATGCAGTCGCGCATGCTGCTGCGCACCGACGTCATGTTCGTCGGGCTGGTGACGCTCGGCGTGCTGGGCGCCGTGATCGACGGCTGCTTCAAGCTCGCCATCGATCGCACAATGCGGCGCTTCATGGAGCATCAGGTGAATGTGTAAGCGTTCGCGAAACATGGGATCGGGTAGTTAGACCCACAGAAGGGGGAGGACGACATGCAGAAGCGTTCGTTCGATCGATGCAGTGCGTCACGCCGGCGATTTTCGCTTGGGGTTTTCGCCGCGCTGGCAATCGCCGCAATCTGGCTTGTCGGCACTCCGGTCTTGGCGGCCGACGCGAAGGTGCGGATCTTCAGCGGGACGGACGAGCATTGGGTTCAGTTCCAGGTCGCGAAGGCCAAGGGATTTTTCAAGGACG
>WNEZ01007275.1_pt1 | contig 26178 bp, 34 predicted proteins | sample 5400521 | NCBI WGS metagenome assembly WNEZ01 (sample SAMN13153339, study PRJNA577476) | soil metagenome | isolation source: 120 cm saprolite under Douglas fir tree site 2 hole 1 replicate 1 | place: USA:California | collected 2015-04-18
CAAATGCGGCAATCCCGGATCGATATCGTTGAGATTGAATGATCAGGCATTTCCCTGCGTCTCTCCCTCCGGGTCAGCGCCCGGTTCGCGACAATTATAGCCCTCGAATATCAAGGGCATATAGACTAATCTGCGGTCCGGATTGATTTCGACCCTCCGCTGCGCTACGCGCCCAAGAGACGCGTCCACCAGACGGGTCGAGCCGCAACTTTCCGCGCACCCCGAGAGGAGACCTGATGTACGCGCCAACCGGAGTGAAGACGAACGCGGATTTTCCGATCCCGGACAACATGAAGGCATGGGTGCTCGGCGATCCCGGCCAGCTCACCTTGAAAAACAAGCCGGTGCCGGTGCCGAAGAAGGCCGAAGTGCTGGTGCGCATCGACGCGGTCGCGATCTGTGCAACCGATCTCGAGATCATTTATCACGGCCCGCCGGCCTCGATCCAAGGCGGCTTCGCCTTCAACAAGAATTTCACGCCGGGGCACGAATATATGGGCACGGTGGTCGCGCTCGGACCCGGTGTCGACGAATACCGGATCGGCCAGCGCATCACCGTGGAAATCCACGCCGGCTGCGGCCAGTGCAAGCGCTGCCGCGAGGGCATGTACACCGCCTGCCACAACTACGGCCTCAACTACGGCGACGTCGACAAGGGCCACCGCGCCAACGGCTTCACCACCGACGGCGGCTTCTGCGAATACCAGGTCAACAACATCAATACGCTGGTCGCCATTCCCGACGAGATGTCGGACGAGGAGGCAACGCTGGTGGTCACCGCCGGCACTGCCATGTATGGGCTCACCGAGCTCGGCGGCTTGGTCGCGGGCGAGAGCGTGGTGGTGACCGGGCCCGGACCCATCGGCTTGCTGGGCGTGGCCGTTGCGAAGGCGATGGGCGCCCATCCCGTCATCCTCACCGGCACGCGCGACAACCGGCTCAAGATCGGGCTCGAGCTCGGCGCCGATCATGTGGTCAACGTGCGCAAGGAGAACGCGGTCGAGGCGGTGCGCCGGCTCAACGGCGGCAAGGGCGTCGACTACGTGCTCGAATGCTCGGCTGCGCCCGACGCGGTGAACGAGGCCGTCCACATGGTCAACCGCGGCGGCAAGGTCTGCCTCGCCGCCTTCACGCACGAGAAGACGCCGGTCGACATCGCCCACATCGTGCGCAACAACATCTACCTCTACGGCATCCGCGGCGAGGGCAAGAGCGCGACCCACCGCGCCGAAGCCTTCATGCGGCAGAAGCGCTTCGACGCGACGAAAATCCACACGCACACCTTCGCGCTCGACGATCTGCCGACCGCCCTGCGCTACGCCAAGGATCGCGTCGACGACGCCATCAAGGTGGTGGTGAAGGCGCGCGGGGTGGCGGCGCACAAGGTGGCGGCGGAGTAAGGGGGCGTTCTGCCATGAAGCCGCGAATGGATTTTCGCAAGGCCTCGCCCCAGGGCGCCAAGGTCATGGGCGACCTGCACGCCTACGTGCACAAGTGCGGGCTCGAGCATTCGCTGCTCGAGCTCGTCAAGTTGCGCGCCTCGCAGATCAATGGGTGCGCCCATTGCATCGACATGCACACCAAGGAGCTGCGCGCCGACGGCGAGAGCGAGCAGCGGCTCTATCTGCTCGATGCCTGGGAGGAATCGCCGTTCTACAGCGAGCGCGAGCGAGCGGCGCTGGCATGGACCGAGGCGCTGACGCTGATCACCGACGGCCACGTGCCGGACGCAGTGTATGAGCAGGCGCGCGCCCAGTTCAGCGAGGAGGAGCTCGTCAACCTCTCGCTCGCGATCGTCGCCATCAACGGCGCCAATCGGCTCAACATCGCGTTCCGCACCGTTCCCGGCGCGTATCGCCCGCGCGTGCGAAGCGCGGCGGAGTAGCGCATGTCCCGGCGAAAGCCTGCCCCCGGACTTGATCCGGGGGTGGATACCGGTTCGCCGAAAAGGACATGCGCCAATGAATGAATCTAGAGCATGTCCCGATTCCGCAGGAACGGGACATGCTCTAGCCGCCGGCAGCGGACCCATTCATCTGCGCTATTTCGGCCCGTCGCCGCGCCGCTCGATCACCGTGCGGCATTCCTCGCTCACGTCGTCCCAGTGGCTATGCAGGCAGGCGAGGATGACGGCGGGCTGCTGCATGATATCGCACAGCCGCTCGACCTCCGGCAGGCAGATCTCCTGCTCTTCGGGGGTATAGCGGAAGGGCTGCGACGCAGGGGCGGGCTGGCGCCGCGTGCCGGACTGCGCCCATGCGAATTGCGGCACCAGCACCAGCAGTCCGAGCACCACGCCGCACCGTAACGTCGCCTGGGACGCCATGCCTTCTCCCCACATGCTCCCTCTTGGCGCCCGCCGCGGTCGCGCGGGCGCCTCTATCCATTTGTATCACCGCGCGGGGGGATCAGCCCCGCGGCGGCGGCCCGGCATCGCTGTCGCGCTCGTCGCCGGGTCCGACCATGATGATGTCTTCGTCCTCATCCATTGCCGGGTAATCCGGTCTCATCCGGTCATGCCGGTGCCGCCGGGCCCCGCGACGTTTGAAGGAGAAGGGCGCATGTCGTCCACGGGTTGCCATGATACCTGCTCCGCGGATCGTCCCACCGTATCAACCGGATCGGTATTTTCCAGTTCCTCCCGCCAGCGGGCAGGCCCATACCTTTATGCTGCGGCTTTCGGCAGGGCGGGCGCGCTTGGCTGCGGCGGAACGAAACGCTGGGGCGCACGTTTATTGAGACGGCGATCCCCAGGGTCGCCTAGGACGAGCCAGCGGCGTTGCCGGATGTACGCACGCCGTCGGCTGGTCCTTTTTGCGTGGCCCGGGCTGGTGCCTCTCTACGAGTCGGCAGATCAACGTCGCCTCCAATGCGCTTCAGCAATTCGGCTATCGCCCCGGCCTGCTGGCGACGCACAGGGCCACCAGATCCTTGTAAAAACCCTGGCGGTCCTTGTCGGGACCGGCGAGCAACTCGCCGACGCCCATATTCCGCATCTTCTCCAACATGGCGTCGTCGAGCGGCTTCTGTGCCATCGTGCTCATCTCCGCGTAGCGCGCGAGCACGCCCGATTTGTCGGCGGCGACCATGTCCCTGAGCTTGGCCTGCACCTTGTCGGTCGGATCCATGTCGGGGATCGCCTGGTCGGTCATGTTGTACGGGCTGATGCCGCGCGCCAGCTTGATGCGCTGGATGGTGGCGTAACGTTCCATGGTTTCGAGCACGTAGGTCGCGACATAGGCAAGCAACGCAGGTTCTTCGGCCGCGCGATAGTCGCGGACGGCCGGCTCGCTCGGCAGCCGCTCGAACTCCGCAACGCCATCCGTGCCGATGCGGGCGCGCAGATAGCTCCGGAACGTCTGGCGGTCGACCGTTCCGATCACGTTTTGCACCAGGTAGGTGCCGCGGCGGAGGAGAAGCGGCCGTGTCCGCTCCGCCACCTTGTCCTTGGTGAGGTGCTTTGTCTTGAGGCAGGCAGGATCGGCGGTGTCGGCCATGACGGCGGCAAAATTCGTCATGAGCGCGCGGCCATATGGCTGCTCGAAGGCGACCGGCACCACCTTCGCCGGTACCACGTCGAGGAAATGGACCGACAAGCCGCCTTGCGACGCGGCGGGGCAGGGCGCCAAGGCGGCCGCAAGCATGAGAAGCTGCAGCAGGCACGCTCCCGCAGACCACATCTTTTTCATATCTCCTACCTTGCTCCCGTCACTGCTGGCAGACGCCATTCAGGCGTGCGGCGTCTCCGCGCCTTCGAGCGGATCGCGCCCATACGTATTGTAGCCCGGTGTCCCGCGCGGGCACCCGAGCTCCACTATCATCCATATCGTTAGAGCCGCCGCACCGGCCGCCCATGGCCAACCGCCGTCGTCGATCGATTGCGCGATCGTCTCCAGGATGGCGGGCACAACATAGAAAAGCAGCAGCCACCAGCCGCTCTTGTCGCGGTCATGCAGGCGTTTGATGCCGACGGCGAAACCCGAGACCACGATGGGAATGACGATGAGAAAGAAGACGGCGATCGCTCCCAGCGCAAAAAAATCGCCCAGAGATGCGTAGGACGCGATGATGAGCGCCCCCGCCACGAGCTGGGCGATGCCCGAGATGAGGAGGGCGAGCCAGAACTTCGCCCGATTGATGCGACCCTCGAAGTTGAAGAGCAGTTCGCCCAGTTCAATGTGCCGCATGATGACCGATGCTATTTCGGAGAATTGCGCGTGTGGGCGGAATTCCGGGTCAGATCCGCTCGATCGAATCGAACGAGAAGATGTCACCCGACATGTTCTTGCCGATCAACATCCTTGTTTGCTCGACGATCGCGTATGGCGGAACGGGAAGATTGTATTGGGCCGGGCCGGCGTAAGGGCGGCCCGCAGGGTCGTAGCGCGACGCGCAGCACGGACAGAAATAGCCTCCCGCGATCTCCAACAGGGAGGCATCCTCGGCGTAACGCGCAATGCAGGCGCAATAGGTGCAGATGCCGACCAGGACCGAGTAGGCCGGTTCGATCGAGCGATGCCAGTTCTTCGCGTACGCGGGCTGCTGCCGCTTCTCCGAGCGGGGATCGGCCATGCGGGACAGCAATGACGCGTCCTGCAGGGCGTCGAGCATCCCTGCCGTTCGCCTGACCACGACAATCGGGAAGCTGTGCCACTTCACCGTTTTTTGTTGTGCCGGGCGCAGATCGGCGAGATCGACATCGACCACATCGCCGAGCGCACGGACGCGGGCATCCGGGTTCATCTGGTCGATGAACGGCCAGAACGCTGCAACAAGACCCGCGGCTCCGACCAGGGCCGTCGTGCCATAAAGAAAGCTGCGCCGACTTGGCGCCGGGCGCTCACCGATGGTGGCCATGTGGCGTTTCCCCTCGGTCGATTGCTGTCGCGCCCCGGCCAAGGATAGAGATGTCGCAAACGAGCGACAACACTGTCACGGCTGGTGGGGACACGGGGTTGCGCGCAAGGCGCAGCATCAGCTCCCGGCATCGGCCACGATCTTGGCCACCAGCCGTTCGCGTTTCGACGCGGAGCGCCCGCCGTTGAGCGAGTCCGCAAATCTTTCCAGCACACCGTTCTCGAAGGCGGTCAGCACGGTCTCGTGCACGTAGCTCTTGCACGTGGCCGACGTGTTTGCTCTTGCACGTGGCCCACGTGTTTGCTCTTGCACGTGGCCGACGTGTTTCACTGACGATTGGCAGCGCGCCGGAAGAGTGACCTTCCGCAGCGTGGCCAAAGACAAAGCCCCGGCGCTCAATGCGGCCGGGGCTTTGCTTTCCCTCGATCGAGAGGTCGACGAATCCCGCGTTATTTCACCTTGAGGTTCTCGGCGGACGCCTTGCCCCGATTGTTGACGAGCTCGTAGTCGACCATCTGCCCCTCGTTGAGGGTGGTCAGCCCGGCCTGCTGGACCGCTGATATGTGCACGAAGACGTCCTTACCGCCCCCGCCAGCCGACGGTTGGATGAAGCCATAACCCTTCGTCGGATTGAACCATTTCACAGTGCCTGTCGCCACGTTGGTCTCCTGAGAGTAAGGCAGCGCGCAGTGCCGCACGCCGGCCGGTCGAAAAACCGACCGACACGTAACAGCCTCGATTGGGTTTCGTTCCGTCGCCGGACAACTAAATTTTTTGCCGGCAGAGGGGTTCGCCGGGCCGGCGGCGCGGGGACTTCAACCGGTCGAAGCCATCCGCGTCTCGACCTGGGAGGCCAGACGGTCATAGCCGCCGGCGATACGCAGCAGGGTGCCGCGCGAGTCCTCGTTGATTACGGTGTCGGCCAGCGTGCGGCACTCCTCGGCGCGCATCCGCCAACGCCTTGCCCTGTCGGTCTCATTCACACTATCTGCCATCACGGTCCTCATGGGGAGCGGCCCTATCTTACGGATAATCCTAGTGATTCATCATCCAAAAGCGCATGGGTTCGCTCCAGTTCCATCGCCAGCTTAAGCCAAGTCCCGGCCATCTCGAAGAGCAGTTGGCGCAGCCGCGGCTCCGTCGTCACGTTCGCCAACTCGGCGCAACGCATCGCACGCGTTCTGCAGTCCTTCGGATCGGCCATCATGAGACGTCATCCCGGTTCCACCGTTCACCAAATCGGGTCGCAGCCATCTGAGTTCCGCGTCGAGGCGAAAAATTCGCCTGGAACTTTTGGGGTCCCCAACCGACTTTTCATGTGCCTTGTCGGGACGAGTTGGATTATCGCTAAAGGTTATTAGATACCGTTACCCTGCCGGTGGAGGGATTGCACCATGCCGGACCCCCACAGTCGAGCCATCCGCTATCGCGATCTGGCCGAGGAATGCCACACCCTCGCGCGGATCGCGACGACCACGAAGATCAAGGAGCATTATCGGCAGATCGCCGATCACTACATCGCCTTGGCGGAAGGCGAGGAGAAGTTCGCGGCCGAGCGGGAGCGCAATACAAAGCCGCCCGGCACATGACGTTTGCTTTCGATGGCTGACGGCGAAAGGAGCGGGATGCGGCGTTTTTGGTGGAGCCGTCGCCGGCGAAGGAGCAGCAAGTGGGGCACCACACCCGAAACCCCACTCCCCGAAAGATGAGTAAGATTGCGAAGCCAGCGCAGAACGCGCTGGATATTCAGGGACTTGGCTCGGTCACAAATCTTTCTTCACAATCTTACTTTGGGCTTTCGTTGTCATTGCGAGCGCAGCGAAGGCTATCCCTCTTTAACTTGTGCATGACCTGGCGGGGAAGATTGCTTCGTTGGCCACGCCGCGCTTGATCTTCGCCTGATCTGATCAAGCAGCGACGCGGTTGAACCGGAGCCGCAGCGGTCATTTTGGCGGATTGAACCCAGAGCGAAAACGCGAGTGATTTCAGTGCAGCGCCTGCCGCGCCGCGTTTTGGCAAAACAAAGCCAACTCGCGCTTTGGCAAAACGAAGCTAACTGGAAACCGCGCAGAGCACGCGGCGCAGCAAGGCGTCAAGGCGTCGTCGGCGTGGGCACGGCGAGCAGCAGATGGCGTTCGCCCGCCCATTCGGCAAAAGCCCACCCCGCCCCGTCGGCCGCGTCCGCGTTGCTGACGCCCTCGAGCCGGGCCAGCAGCTCGATCGTCTGCGGATCCTGCCGGTCCTCGTCATGCCGGCGCACGAACTTGATCGCGGCCGAGACGCTGCGGCCGGTCCTCGTCATGCCGGCGCACGAACTTGATCGCGGCCGAGACGCTGCGGATCGGCTCGTCCGGATGGGTTGTGACATGAACTGGCGGATGGATCGCGAAGTCGGGCATAGGGGGCGAACGCGCAAGTCGCCGTCAGGTTTCCCCCATTAGATACGCGTCATATTTTGCTTGCCCGCGCCGTCAGCAGGCGTCTCGCGATTGGCCTCGTTGACCAGCTCGGCGCCGATCACCCCCAACTCGCGCGCGACATCCGGCTGATCGCAATCCTGCGCCAGCCGCAGGAATTCTTCGCCTTCCTGGCGCAGGAAATCGGCGTCTGATGTGGGAAGCGGGGAGGTGGATGGCGCAGCAATCTGTGGCGCCTGGGCCGGCCGTGCGGCGGGAGGTTGGTCCGGCTGCGCCGCGCTGCCGACCGCGCCTGCGACATTTTTCAGATAGCTGTCCGTGCGCCGGGCTTGATCATAGCTGCAAGCGAGCCCGAGCCATCGCTCCTCCAGCGTTCGCCAGAAAGCCCTGATTTCGTTATCGGAGGCCTCTTCGCTTCGATGTCGCGCCTCGGCGGCCTTCGCCAGGCACTCACGCACATCGGATGGCAGGCCCTGCAGCATCGCCGTCCCTTGCCCATGTTCGGGATTGTTCCCTCACACTGAGGCGCATCCAGCAACGCTCGACACGAGACTTGGTTCCCATCCAGGCGACGAACTTGGCCACCGCGTCGCAAAGGTGCGGTACGCTTGAGTCGAACTTGCGACGCAATGGGCGAGGCTTGCGGCTCATCCCGGTCGATTAGAGCGGCACGCGTCCGATCATGGCCGTCTTGGTGGGAAGCTCGAGCGTCCAGCTCAGGCCCTCGGGGGGGAATTCGAGCGAGGCGCGCCCCTCGAGCTGCGTCGGCACGAGCTTGCGCACGACGAGGTGCCCGAACCCTTCGTTTGCCGGCGCCGACACAGCGGGTCCGCCGCGCTCGCGCCAGACGATCTTGAGATGCTCCGAATCACCGTTCGGCTCGACGTTCCAGCTCACGTTGACTTTTCCGCCCGGGACCGACAGGGCCCCGTGCTTCACCGCATTGGTCGCAAGTTCGTGCAGAGCGATGCCAATCTGCTCGGCGGCGTGCGGGCTGAGCACGACGTCCGGACCCTCGGTGACGACGCGGCTGCTGATCTCGGCGAAAGGCGCGAGCTGGCCTGCCACCAGATCGTCGAGGCCGCAGCCGCGCCAATCCCGCTTGACCAGGATGTCGTGCGATTGTGCGAGCGACTGGATGCGCGCGGTGAAGCGCAGCTGGAAATCCTGCTGGTTCACGGCCTGCCGTCCAGTCTGCCGTGCGATAGCCTGCACCACGGCGAGAAGATTCTTCGCCCGATGCGTCATCTCGCGCATGACGAACTGAATATGCTCTTCCCGGCGCTTGCGCGCCGTGATGTCGTGGAAGATCGCCGAGACGCCGACGATGCGGCCCGACTGCGACCGGATCGGGCCGGTGGATACGGACACGTCGATCCGCTGTCCTCCCTTTCCCATCCGCACGGTCTCGAACTGCAACATTTCGCCGCTGCTGCTGCGGGGAAAGTACTTCTGTGGCTCGTGCAGCCGGTCCGGCGGCACCAGCGTCTGGATCGGACGGCCGACGATCTCGTCCGCGTGGTAGCCGAACATCCGTTCCGCGCCCGCATTCCAGTTCTGGATCGTGCCGTCGAGTGCGAATCCGATGATCGCGTCGGCCGAATAGGTGATCACGGCGTTGAGCTCAGCGGCCGCTTCGACGCTCTCCGTGAGTTGGAATCGCGCGCGGCGAAACATCTCCACGATCCAAACGATTATCGAGCCGACCATGAGATAGACGACGAGACTCACGGCATCGTGCGCGGCAAGCGGCAGGAACGTGTACTGCGGCGGCAGGAACAGAAACCAGCTGACGAACGCGCCGAGCAGCATCGCCAGAACGCCCGTCCACGCGCCGGCGACCAGCGTGACGCCGAGGATGGCCGGGTAGTAAGTCGCGAACGGCACGATGTCCGGGCCGATCAGACCGAGCGCAAGGCGCGCCGCCGTCGCGGCAGCGATGCAGATGGCGGCAAATGTCAGGGCGGCCGCGGAGAGGGGCCGCAGCCCGTGGCGCCACATCGAGCGCCACTGTTCGCCGATTCTGCTAGCGCTCATGACTCGCTGTCGGTCGTTGCGAGGAACCGACCGCGCCATTCAAACAACCGGGCGCACCTTCGGCAACGGTATCCATCAATGCCCCGGCTTCCCAAAACATTGAGGAACGCCGCTTGCCGCGTTTTGTTCCCTCGCCGTTGACACGGCATTAACCGTTGGTGCATCGGCTGGTTCCGATCACTGCGCGTGATCCCATGCCTGCCGGTGCATTAACCCGGCAATAACCTTGAGAAATGATGATGGGTATTGCGCGGATTGCAGCAATCGGGGGACTGCGCGGCGGCCTGCTTGGGGAAGGCCAGACAATCACCGCCGCTCGACAACATGCAGAATTTGTATGCGTAGGCGTGGCGCTCGCGTCCGGGCGGAGATATCCGTCTGGGTCGGCCTGACGGCGGGGATATTGTGCGGCGTGTCGGTTTTCGTCGTCGCGCTGCCGCTTGCATTCTCGAGCCCGTTTCCCGCCCCGAAGCAGCGCGAATGGGTGCTGCAAAGCGCCCCCTTCGACATCGCGCCGAAGCAAGCAACATTCGAGCTCGCGTCCTTCAGCGCGGCGCCGAAGCAAGCGACGTTGGACGTGACGGAGTCCGCAACGTCCGAGGTCACCGGGTCGGTGCCGGCACCTGTCGAGATGCGCGCAGCGATCACGCCCATCTCATTCGCCGCGCGCTGGAATCTGACGCTCCCGGCGGACGTCGCTCCAAAAGCAGTCGCGGCCCAGCCGATGCGCCTCGCCGCGCTGAGCGCGCCGGCCGAGAGCTTGCGCGTGCCCGCGCCGGTCGAAACGCCGCGCATCGCGCCGCCCGAGGAGGCGGCACGGATCAAGCCGGACCCGCCGCCCGCCGTCGCGCCGCCAAAGAAGCGCGACGTCATGGAAGACGTCGATCAATATCTGTGGGGGGTCTACCGGCGGGTGCCGATCAAGTCGGATTCGAGCGGAGACTTCACCTGGAAGGACCCGGCCGCGGCCAAGCGGATGCGCATGTCGCTCCAGGCCTACGTGATCGGCGGCATGGATGCGGATTTCCGCGAGCAGCTCTATCACGCCGGCCGCGCCATGGACTCCGCCGGCATTCGCTGGTCGATCCTGAGCGCGTTCCGCGACGACTACCGCCAGAGCCTTGCGTCCGGCTTCAAAGCGAGCTCGCGCAATTCGCAGCACGGCGGCAGCGCCGCGACCGGCGGATACGGCCACGGCCGCGCCATCGACATCACCAGCGCGGACGGAGAGGCGGAAGCGGTGTGGCGATGGATCGATCGCAACCGGGCGCGCTTCGGCCTGCGCCGTCCCATGCCGGGCTACGATCCGGCGCACATCGTGCCGGGCGGCAACTGGCACCAGCTTGCGGCTTCGCTGCGAAATTCGCGCACCCGCGTCGCGGAAGGTCCGCAGCACCCGACGACTGAAGCAACCGCCGTCAAGCGACGACGCGCGGCCATGTGAGCGGCGTCCGCGCGCTTCCTCACCAGGCAAAGCATGATTGGCCCTGGGCAGGGCCGCCGAGCGAGCACTCGAACGGCGGAGCGCCGGCGACGTGCGGACCAGACGGCTCGACCACGTAAGCCTTGCCGTTCGAGCAGAGCACGACCCACTGGCGCTCGTTGCGCTGCATCGCGGCCTTGCCCTGGCAGTGGCCGATCAAGGCGCCCAGCCTGGCCGCTTCCTGGGCCGCCGTGCCGCGGGATCTCCGTAGCTTCGCGCGCCCGGCCCTCGGAGAGCGATGGCGGACTGCGGCGGCAAGCCTGACTGCTGGCGCGTCGGCGCTGTGCCGGGGCGGGTCCATCGCCGGCTGAGCGCTGGCAGGTGTGGCGGTCATCGCCGCGATCGCGAGCCCGATCCACACGCTAGCTGGCACCCATGAAGACATGACGCTGACCCCGATTTTCATTGCCGTGACTTACAAAGCTGCGTGACCAAGACTACGCCGTTGGAGCTGGGCGGACGAGCCGATCTCCTGATACCTCTGGCGCGTCTCTACTCCGCCTCCTATGATCGCACATCGCAACGTTGTCAGGGGTTGGAGACGATCATGGCCAAAAAAGCTCGCGGGAAAGCTGCGTCGAAAGCTAGGGCGCGAAAGGCAAAGGCTAAGGTCCGGGGCAAGGCACGCAAAACATCCAAGGCAAGGACCGCATCGACGGCGAGGACGAAGCGCAAGGCAACGGCCAAACGCACCGCGCGCAAGAAGGCGCCGCCCAAGGCCGAGACGGGGATCATCGCGACGGTGACGCATGCGTTTGAAACGGTCAGGGACACCATCAAGGAGACGGCAGGGCTGAGAAACAAGATGGAGCAGCCCGGCACGTCGGAGACCCAGTAAACCGGTCGCGTGTCGCTTCGAACGAGGGAGAGCAAGCCTTCATCGCGACGGGGCGGATGCACGCCAAGCATGATCCGCCCTCGTCGACGGTCCTGCGAAAATCAGCTGCCTGGCAGTTCGACGCGGAACGGCTTCGTCTTATCCGTGATGCTGTGAATTGCCAGCACCTTTGCGCTTGCATTCGTGGCCCGCGGAAAATGGGGGAGGCCGGCCGGCAGCAGAAGCGTTTCGCCGGCCTTCAGGTTCTTCGTCCCTTGCCCTTCGACGTCGATCACCAGCGTGCCGTCCAGTACGAAGACGATTTCCTGCGCGAACGGATGCATGTGTCGCGGGATCGCATTGCCTGACGCGATCTCGACGAGAGTGAGGCGCGTGGTCTGCGGCGAGAAACCGGCCAGATCGGGATCCATGATGACGGTCGCTTTCACGCCCTGGCTTCCATACGGCGCGGTTTGCGCATAGGCGCGGCCCGATGCGGTCGCAGCCAGGGCAGTCGCGACCAGAAGGTTGAGATCGCGTCGGCTCATTGTGGTCATGGCTGTCCCTTTCACGGTGTGATGCGACGAAGCAGGCGCCCATGAAGGGACGCCACTCCTTTGCAATTTCATGTCGGATGAGCGGGTGCCCGCCGATGGGCACCAAGATTGCCCGTTCCGAGTTTCGGCACGGCTCGCTGGGGGCAACTCCCAAAAGGTTACGCCCGCTGACACGGCTGAGAAGGACGCCGGAGCGGGATGCCCGATCACGTCATCGCGAGGTGGAGGCCAGGCGGTCGAGCGCGAAGGCAGCGCTAGTTCCGGCCATATGCGGCGCGAAGCTCGGTCTTGGCGCGCTGCAATGTCTTGCGCCGGCTTGCCGGCAGCTTCTTGCCGGCGCGATTGAGGTAGAAGGTCAGCATCGACAGGGCGGAGCGGTACGAATCGGCTTTGCGCCTCCGGCTGCGCTCCGCCGAGCGCTTGAGCGAGCGGGCGATGCGTTTGGGGTCGCTCCATGTGAAGACGCCGCGATCGAGATCGAGCGCGTGGCTGGTACGCGTGACGCGCGCTGACCAGCGCCGGCCTGTCCGCCGGGCGGTCTTGCGTGGCTTTCGGGCAGTTGTGGTGCGTGCCATTGCGGATATCCCGGAAGATAGGCCACCCGTTGACGGGAGTGACTTCCCGGGAATCAGCCGACGTCGCGATTTGTTCCGAGGAGGGCGGCATTTCCTGCGGAAAGCCGACCCGGAACGGCCGTCCCGCTATGCATCCCCCGAACGGGTTCCATTTGGGAACTTTTCCCCACGGCGGGGATTTTGCCCGCATGAACGGGCGGACGAGCGGAGCGGGCTTGCGCGGTTTTTCGAGTACGTGGGGCGGCCCGTAGATCTTTCGACGGCATCAGTTTTTGCCGTGTGGAAACCATGGGCTCGGGACCATTGACACAGTCGGCCAACCGCGTCGCGACTTCTGCTGACCCTCCGAGGGCGATGGCGCCTATGCCGTCCGCCGTGCGTTTCGACGACACCATCACCACTGACATTCCAGCGCGCCTCGACCGCCTCCCGTGGGGCCGCTTCCATACGCTTGTGGTGATCGCGCTCGGCATCACCTGGATTCTCGATGGGCTCGAAGTGACGCTCGCGGGCAGTCTCTCCGGCGCGCTCAAGACGACCACCGGCCTCGGCCTGAGCAACACGGAGGTCGGGCTCGCGAGCAGCGCCTATCTGGCCGGCGCGGTGTCGGGAGCGCTGTTTTTCGGGTGGCTCACCGACCGGCTCGGTCGCAAGAAGCTGTTCATGGTCACCTTGCTCGTCTATCTCGTGGCCACGGCGGCGACCGCCGCCTCCTGGGACTTTGCGAGCCTCGCCTTCTTCCGCTTCCTCACCGGTGCCGGCATCGGAGGCGAATATACGGCCATCAACTCGACCATCCAGGAGCTCGTACCCGCACGCTATCGCGGCTGGACCGATCTCGTGATCAACGGCAGCTTTTGGGTCGGCGCGGCGCTCGGGGCGTCCGCCGCCATCGTGCTGCTCGATCCCGCATTGATCGACCCGGCGCTGGGCTGGCGGCTGGCGTTCTTGATCGGCGCGATTCTGGGCTGCATGATTCTGTTCATGCGCATGTGGATTCCCGAGAGTCCGCGTTGGTTGATGACGCACGGATATCATCGCGCCGCCGCGGACGCGGTGGCCGAAATCGAGGGCCGCTTCGTTCGCCATGGCGCCGTCCTCGCGGACTGCGGCGACGCCTGCGTGCGACTGCGCTCGCGTCGCAGCACTCCGCTCGGCGAGGTCGTCTCCACGCTCATCCACCGCTATCCTCAGCGCACCTTCGTCGGTCTCACGCTGATGGCGTCGCAGGCCTTCTTCTACAATGCGATCTTCTTCACCTACGCGCTGGTCCTGACGGACTTCTATGCGATCCCGGCCGACGCGATCGGGTGGTACATCCTGCCGTTTGCGGCGGGCAATTTTCTTGGACCGCTGCTGCTCGGCCGGCTGTTTGATACGCTCGGGCGCCGAATCATGATCTCCGCCACCTATGCGATCTCGGGTCTCCTTCTGGCCGCGACCGGCTACCTGTTCGGTCGCGGGGTTTTGACCGCGGAAAGCCAGACCGTGGCCTGGATGATCATCTTCTTCTTCGCGTCCGCCGCCGCCAGCTCGGCTTATCTCACCGTGAGCGAGACGTTCCCGCTCGAGATGCGTGCGCTCGCCATCGCCTTTTTCTACAGTGTCGGTACCGCGGTCGGCGGGATGGCGGCCCCATGGCTGTTCGGCGTGCTGATCGATACAGGCTCGCGTACCAGCGTCGCGTTGGGGTATCTGTTCGGCGCCGCCTTGATGGTCGTGGCCGCCCTGGTGCAATGGCGCTGGGGCGTCGCGGCCGAACGCAGGCCGCTGGAGAGCGTCGCGCGGCCTCTCGCATTTGTTGATTGAGAGGGACATCCTTTCGCCCCATTCCGCTCTACGAACCACATCACTCCACGCCGCTTTTCGGATTCGCTCCATGGATGTCGCTGCCCCACTACCGACGGTTCATTTGCGGGATTACGCGATCCTGCTGGACGTCGACGGCACCATCCTCGATCTGGCGCCGTCGCCACGGGAAGTCTTCTGCCCGCCGTTCCTGCGCAAGACGCTGGCGCGGCTATACGAATTGACCGGGGGCGCGGTCGCGCTGGTGAGCGGACGCGCGGTCGAGGACCTCGACCTGATCTTCGCGCCGCTGCAACTCGCGGCCGTGGGCGGCCACGGCGCCGAATTCCGTCCGATCCCGGGGGGCGATATCGACCGCCACCGCGTCACCCCGCTCGACAAGAATCTCAAGCGGGAGCTCGCCACCATCGCCTCGCTCGGGCCCGGCATCCTGATCGAGGACAAGGGCTTCTCGCTGGCGCTTCATTACCGTCTCGCGCCCGAAAAGGAACCGCTGGTGCATGAATTCGTCGATCGCATTTGCGCGGGCTATCCGGCTGCCCATATGGAGGTGCTGCCGGGCAAGTTCGTCGTCGAGGTCAAGCCGGCGGGATTCGACAAGGGCACTGCCGTGCGCGAACTCATGACATATCCGCCCTTCGCCGGCCGCAACCCGCTTTTCATCGGAGATGACACCACCGACGAAGCGGTGTTCGCGATCATTCCCGATCTCTCGGGCCTCGCATTTTCGGTCGGTCGCGACGTGCCCGGCGTCAACGGCGTGTTCTCGACGCCCGCCAGCGTTCGCCGCTGGCTCGATCGCATCACGCGGGATGGCGTGAGCCTGACATGACCGACGCAACGGACTACGGGTTGGATCTTGCGGTCATCGGCAACGGACGCACGGCCGCGCTGGTCAATCCGGCCGCGCGCATCGTGTGGTGGTGCTTCCCCCGTTTCGACGGCGACCCGGTGTTCTGCCGGCTGTTGGCCGGGAGCGAAGAGAAGGGTTTTGCCGACGTCGTGCTGGACGATCTGGTCGACGTGCAGTCCGAGTATCTGCGCAATACCGCGACGGTTTCCACCGTGCTCACGGACAAGCGCGGCGGCGCCGTACGCGTGACGGACTTCGCGCCGCGGTTCCGGCAGTTCGGCCGCGTGTTTCGCCCGCCGCAGCTGTTTCGCATCATCGAGCCGGTGGCCGGGCTCCCCCGCATCACCGTGCGGGTGCGACCGACCCACAGCTACGGCAAGGCCTTTCCCCGCCATTCGATCGGCAGCAATCACATTCGCTATGTCGACGACGTCGCGGTCATCCGCCTGACGACCGACGCGCCGCTTTCGCTGATCACCGGCGAAGCGCCCTTCGTGCTGACGCGGCCGATGCATCTCGTATTCGGCCCGGACGAGCCCTTCATGGGCGATCTGCAGACGACCTGTCGCGAATTCGCCGACCGCACGCGCGACTACTGGATGGAATGGGTGCGCCGGCTGTCGATCTCCTACGATTGGCAGGATGCGATCATTCGCGCCGCGATCACGCTCAAGCTGAGCAATTTCGAGGAGACCGGCGGCGTCATCGCGGCGCACACGACGTCGATTCCGGAATCCCCGGGCTCGGGCCGTACCTGGGATTATCGCTACTGCTGGCTGCGCGACGCTTATTTCGTGGTGAAGGCGCTCAACCGCATCGGCGCGACCCAGACGATGGAGGACTTCATCAATTTCACGCTGGGCATCGCCGCCAATCGCGACGGACCGTTGCGGCCGGTCTACGGCGTCGTGCCCACCGAGCCGATGGATGAGCGGACCGCGCCGGATCTCGCCGGCTATCGCGGCGACGGGCCGGTCCGCATCGGCAATGCCGCCGCCGACCAGGTGCAGCACGACGCCTATGGCAGCATCATTCTCGCGGCGATGCCGATGTTTTTCGATCGGCGGCTGCCGCGGCCCGGCGAGGAGGGGCTGTTTCGCCTGCTCGAGTCGCTCGGCGCCCAGTCCGCAAAATTCGCGCTCGAACCGGACGCCGGCATCTGGGAATATCGTGGGCGGAAGCGCGTGCACACTCATGCAGGCTGTCACCGCCTCGCCGCCATCGCCCAGCGCCTCGGATTGCCTGACCGCGCCGCGCATTGGGACGGACAGGCGGAGCCGATACTCAAGGAATTGCTCGAGCGTGCGTGGAATCCCAAGCGCAAGGCGTTCACCGCGGCGTTCGGCTCGGACGATCTCGACGCCAGCGTGCTGCTGCTGCCGGACCTCGGCCTCGTCGAGGTGGAAGATCCGCGCTTCGTGTCGACCGTTGCCGCGATGGAGCGCGAACTCGTGCGCGAGAAGCACGTGATGCGCTACGCGAGCGAAGATGATTTCGGCCTGCCGGTGACGGCCTTCATGATCTGCCGCTTCTGGCTGGTCGATGCGTGGTGGTCGCTGGGCCGGCGCGACGAGGCGCGCGACCTGTTCCTCGATGCCCTGCAGCACCGCAATCGCTATGGCCTGCTGTCGGAGGACGTCGATCCCGCCACCGGTGCATCATGGGGAAATTTCCCGCAGACCTATTCGATGGCCGGGCTCATCCTGAGCGCGATGAAGCTCTCGCGCAGTTGGGAAGACCGCTATTGGCGCGGGTGAGGGGCGGCATACGCCATCCATGAATACCTTCATGGCTGGCATGTTAGTTTCGCGCGCCTTTTTTCCTCGGCTCAGTGTTTGAATCTATGTCCGTTTGATGAAATGGGCAGCGAAGGAGGCGGGCAATGTCCGCAACCATCCACCGCTTTCCCGGCCATCCGTTCCATGACTTGGCGCACCACGTGGCGCGGCGAACACCTGATCGCGGGCGAGTTGCGCGACTTCCGCAGTCCAGCGCCACGGGTCAATTGTTCGTGCTTGGTTTCGTGCTGTTTGTGGTCGCGTTCGTGCTCCTCGGCGTCTGGCTGGTCGACGGCGTCAGCTCGGTCGGTCGCGTCGACAATGGATGCCTCGCGAGCGCCCGCCGGGTGTGCGGCCTTTTCCCGGGGATGTGATTCTCAAGTTCAGCGCGTGGCGCGCCGGCGCAGCCGCTCCGGCCGCCGCCTGACGGAAATCTTCTGCGACCGGCCGCACCAGGCGCAGTCATAGGTGCGCAGGTCCTCGTCTTCGCGTTCGGGATGCGGCTCAAGGCAGGAGAGGCTGGTGGGGCCGCCGCACTCCGGGCAAACCGGAAGGAGAAACGGGTCGAGCGATTTCGGTCGCATCGGCGTTTGCCGATCCTTTCTCATCATGCCGCCCATCCCGGCTTTCCGTTTGAACGGGCAAGCGAATCGCCGTCCCGCGGCCATTATGGGCCGTCCACGGCGCGAAAGGTAGGCGGTATTCAGCGGCGGCAATCTGGCAAAGCGCCAAGGCCGACGTGCACGGGGCGCCGAATCATCGGCGCTAGACGGAAATGAACAACCGGTAGGCAGTGACGGCGATCCATGAGAGCCAGCCGGCGACCAGCACCGCCATGATCGCCAGCATGGTCCAGTCAGGCGTGCTGTGCAAAATATCCGTGGCCGGACGACGGTCGACCTGTTTGCGCAAGTCGGTCATTGCTCATGCTCTTTGAGAAATGCCTCCAGCTCGCCGGTGAGTTGCTCCAGCGCCGCCCGCAATTCCGGCGTCATCAATCTGCGCTGGTGATCCGGCTGAGGCTCCGCGTTCGGCTGCGGTGCTTCTTTGGGAAAGGACGCGAAATACTTCGCACCATCCAACATGCTCATCCCCCGACACCACGACGTCACATGACAGTGGCCGTTGCCGTGCGTTGCCCAGACGCGGCGGCTCGTCTTCTTTCCCATGAGTCCGTCTTCCGACTCTCACGGGACTAGGTAAGAAGATAAGGCAAGTCGCTGCGGTGCAATCCGGTGGATCACGCGCGACTGCCGCTTATGCACAGGAATTCGCAGGTCTGGCACAGAAATTTGCGATCGCGCGCCGCGAGTTCCGCGTGACCGCGATCGCTGTCCGATGTGTAGAACCCGAGGCTCGCCGAAAATGCGAACGAAAGTCCTCGCCGACGGTTCTCCCGGTGGTCCTCTCGCGTGGATCAAACAAGGAGAGAGAAAATGCCCAAGTTCAGGTTGCTTGTAACTTGCGTGGGTGCCTTGGCGGGCATGGCCCTGTTCGGCGGGCCCGCGGGCGCCACCATGCCCGGCGCTCCCGATACGATGAAGTCCGCGGTGGACAGCATCGCGATGATCGACAACGTGCAATACGTCTGGCGCGGCCAGCGGTTTTGCTTCTATCCCGATGGTTGGCAGGGACCCGGCTGGTACAGGTGCGGATATCACCTGCGCGTCGGATTCGGCTGGGGCGGGCCGGTAGGCTGGCACGGCTGGCGCAGCAGCGGGGTCGACGTCGGCATCCGCGAGGGTCGCACGTTCCGCAGCGGCACGACGTTCCGCAGCGGCGTACGCGAGGGCACTACGTTCCGCAGCGGGACCCGTGAAGGGACCTCGTTCCGCAGCGGAACCAATGTCCAAACCGGCGTGACGACCCGCCAAGGCGCGACCACTGGAACCTCAATCCGTGGAACCGGCGGCGCCAACGTCCAGGGTGGTGCCAACGTCCAGGGCGGAGCCAAGGTGCAAGGCGGCGCCAGCGGCTCGGGCGGCGCGAGTGGCGGTGCCAAGATGAAAACCGCTCCTGGCGAGAATCGCTGACGCAATTTTGGACTTGCGCAGCATTGCCGTCCCAAGCCGCCTCGCGCGGCTTGGGACTTTCGTCATGCGGATTGGATCTCAGACGCGCTCGGGCGCTCGCTGATCCACGTGTTCCGCGTCGTCATGCGCGCGCTGATGCACCGGCTTCTTTGCCCGCGTGAGATTGAGCGCTGTGTTGACGAGCGCCACGTGGGTGAAAGCCTGCGGAAAATTGCCGACCAGGCGCCGGGAAACGGGGTCGTATTCCTCGCTCAGCAAGCCGACATCGTTGGCGAGATGCAGGAGCCGCTTGAACAGGCGCTCCGCCTCGTCATGACGACCCTGCATGATGTAGACGTCGGCGAGCCAGAAGCTGCAGGCGAGGAAGAGCCCCTCTCCTGGGGGCAGGCCATCCTCGACCTCCTTGCTGTCGTAGCGCATGACGAAGCCGTCGCGCATCAAGTGCCGTTCGATCGCCGCGACAGTGCCGGTCACGCGCGGGTCGTCGATGGGAAGAAAGCCGACGCATGGCACCAGCAGGAGGCTCGCGTCGAGCTGGGTCGACTCATAGGATTGCACGAAGCTCCGCACCTCCTCATTGAAAGCCCGCGCACACACCTCTTCGTGAATCTGGCTGCGGATCTCCCGCCAGTGCTCCACCGGGCCGGGCAGGCCGAAGCTTTCGGCGCTCTTGATGCTGCGGTCGAAGGCGACCCAGGCCATCACCTTGGAATGAGTGAAGTGACGGCGCCCGCCGCGCACCTCCCAGATGCCTTCATCCGGCGCCTGCCAGATTTTCTCCAGGTGGTCGAGGAAGGCACCCTGCAGCGCCCAGCCGAATTCGCTCGTCGTCAGGCCGTACTGCCGCGTCTGATGGTTCGCATCCATGAGCTCGCCGTACACGTCGAGCTGGAGCTGCGAATGCGCGGCGTTGCCGATGCGAACGGGAGCCGAATTCTCGTAGCCCGGCAGCCATGGCACTTCCCACTCCGTCAAACGCCACTCGCCGGCGATGCCGTACATGATCTGGACCTGCGCCGGACTGCCGGCGACCGCGCGCAGCAGCCAATCGCGAAACGCGGCAGCCTCGTCGGAGCAGCCGGCATTGAGCAGCGCGAGCAGTGTCAGCGTCGCGTCGCGCAGCCAGCAGAAGCGGTAGTCCCAGTTGCGCGTGCCGCCCAAATGCTCGGGCAGCGACGTGGTGGGCGCCGCAACGATGCCGCCGGTCGGCAGATACGTGAGCGCCTTGAGCGTAATGAGCGAACGCAGCACGACGTCGGACAGCGGCCCGCGGGCGTGACAGCGTGACGACCATTCCTCCCAGGACGCCCGCGTCTGGTCGAGCGCGGCATGCGGAATGGGCGGCTCGGGGGCCGGCAGGTGCGACGGCCCGTAGCTGAGCACGAAGGGGACCTCCTCGCCGGCCGAGACGGTGAATTCGCCCACGGTGGTCAGGTTCTCGCCTTTCACGGCAACCGGCGTGTAAAGCACCACCATGTCCGGCCCTGCGATCGCTCGCAGCATCCCGTTCTCCATCCGGCTCACCCACGGAACGATCGAGCCGTAGCCGAAGCGCAGCACCAGCTCGGTATGGAATGCGACGCTGCCGCGCTCGCCTTTGACGATGCGTACAATCCCGGAATTACGGCCGCGCAGCGGCATGAAATCGATGAGCCGGGCGACGCCGCTCGTGGTCTCGAAGCGCGTCTCCAGGATCAGTGTCCCCGGGTGATAGTGTCGGCTCACCCGAGCTTCTTCGCGCGGGGCAACGAGCCAGCGTCCGTGCTCGCGGCTGCCGAGCAGGGCGGCGAACAGCGCATCCGAATCGAAGCGCGGCCAGCACAGCCAGTCGATCGATCCGTCTCGCGACACGAGTGCCGCGCTCTCGCAGTCGCCGATCAATGCATAGTCTTCGATGCGGGAGGGCATGGCGGGTCAGGGAATATCGGATGAAAACTCGATGACGGTCTTGATGTCGCCCTTGCGATGCTCGAGCGCCTCGCTCCAATGCTCCGCCGGCACGCGGCGGGTGATCATCTGCGTGAGCCAGGCCTTGTCGGCGCGTGCGAGCGCCTGCGCCGCCGCCTCATAGTGTCGGCAGTTGGCGTTGACGGCGCCGAATACGGTTTCGTTTTCGAGCACCCAGCTGCGATTGAGCGCGCCGATGTCGAGCTTGCACTCGTGTCCTGGCGCCGTGACGCCGGTAAGGCACACGATGCCGGAGGGGGCGGCGCGCCCGAGCGTATCGCAGATGACCGCGGGTGCGCCGGTGCATTCGATCACGACGTCGAAATGCATGCCCTCGATGGCGCTTGAGTCACCCTTGTGGCCGATGCCCCCGAGCGCCTCGACCAGCTTTCCCTTGTCGCCCGCCATGCTGCGGTCGAGCACGTGCACCTCGAAGCCGCGCTGCGCCCCGATCAGCGCCGCGAGCAGCCCAATCGGTCCGGCGCCGGTGACGAGCACTTTTTCCGGCTGCCAACCGCGTGCGCGGGCTCCGATCCGCTCGATGTGGTCCCACCCCTTGGCCAGAATGCTGGTGGGCTCGAGCAGGACGCCAAGAATGCCGATGTTCGGGTCGACCTTGACGGCGAATTCCGGCTCGATGCGGAAGTAGTCGGCGCCGTAGCCGTGCCGCTCCTTGATGCCGCGCTCGGTGTAGCGGCCGTTGCGGCACATGTCCCATTCGCCGGCGGCGCAAGCGGAGCAGGGAACCGGATCGGGCCGCCGCACCACGCCGACCACAAGGTCGCCGGGGGCAAATCCGCTGCCGCGCGGCGCCTCCAGGACCCGGCCGAGCGACTCATGGCCGAGCACGAGGCGCGTGTGGCCGGGCGGCGCCTCCCCGTAAAGTCCGGCGATGATCTCGCGATCGGTGCCGCACACGCCGAGCGCGAGAGTCTTGGCCAAAATCGCGCCATCGCTCAGCGCCGGTTCCGGCACCTCGTCCAGTCTTGCGGAATTGGGAATTCCCGGCTCGACCGTGAGCGCGCGCATCGAGTTTCCCTTTCAGAATCCGTCGTCTGGGCGCAAACGCGCGCTGTCAGCCCACGAGGCAATTACGCCGGGGAAAGGGAAAAGTTCCATCGCCCGACTGAAGCAGCGGCCGCAATGGAACCGCGGCATTCCAATGGGCGTTTAACGCATTCCGGGAAAAACCTGTCTGGAGGCGCGCGATGGACATCGGACGCAAGCGATGGGCGATTGCGGAGGGGTACATCCCATCGCAAAGCTCGTTTTCGGAGCGGGCGCTGGTCTCCCACGAGACCGCCTGCATTCTCAATGCGAGCGACCGGGACGCGCATATCGCGCTCACCGTCTTCTTTGCCAGCCGGGAACCCGTGTCCTACCGGGTCACCGTTCCGGCGCGCCGCACCCACCATCTGCGCTTCAACGATCTCGAAAATCCGGAAGTCCCCCGCGACACCGACTTCTCGTCGGTCTTCGAATCGGACGTGCCGATCGTCGTCCAGCACACGCGGCTCGATTCACGCAAGGCTGAGGTCAGCCTGCTGTCGACGACGGCGTACGCCGAAAGCTGACCCGTTCCTGCAGTCGTTCGGCGCTCAATCGCGCCGAGAGTCCGGTTTTGATCTCAATTTTTCTTTTCTTTCGACCCGCTCGTTCTGGCCGCGCGCCGTCGCATGCGAGATGGAACTGGAACGAGGGAACCTTGATCCTGTCAAACCGTTAATCCGATCACAATCAGGAGAAAATCGTGACATTGGTTATTGTTTCAAACCGCGTTGCGCGGCCGAAACCGGACGTGCCCATGACGGGGGGGCTTGCGGCTGCGCTTCTTCCAGCCATCGAGCGTTCGGGTGCCATCTGGGTCGGAGCGAGCGGCACGCTCGGGGAGTCCGAGCGTGATTCCTTCGCCGAGATCGAGGCGCTGGGCGCCGGCGCGCTCGCGACGGTCGATCTGCCGGCCGCGCACTATCGCGGGTACTACGAGGGCTTCTCCAATTGCGCGCTTTGGCCGGCGCTGCATTCCCGCACCGACCTCATCCGCACGAGCCTCGAAGACTACAAGTCCTACCGGCAGGTCAATTCGTTCATGGCGCGGGCACTGCTGCGGTTCTGCCGCGGCGACGCGATCTATTGGGTCCAGGACTATCATTTCCTTCCGCTCGGCCATGAGTTGCGGCGCCTCGGCGTCAAGCAGCCGATCGGCTTTTTCCTGCACACGCCGTGGCCGAACCGCACCAGCATACTGGCGGTGCCGCATCATCGCGAGCTGGTGCGAGCCATGCTTGCCTACGACCTCATCGGCTTCCAGACCGACGACGATCGGCAGAACTTCGAGGATTACGTCCGGCATGAGCTGGGCCTGACCGTCACCGACCGCGTCGTCGACTCGACCATGTCACGGCTGCAGGCTTTCCCGATCGGCATCGATGTCGACCAGTTCGCGGCGCGCGCCGTCAAGGCGGTGACGCGGCCCGAGGTCGCCCGTCTGCGTGCCAGCCTGCAGGGGACGAAGCTCGCCATCGGCGTCGACCGGGTGGACTATTCCAAAGGCCTCACCAACCGTATCCAGGCCTTCGACCGGATGTGGCAGGCGGAAGCCAATCAGCGGCGCGCGATATCGCTGCTGCAGATCGCCGTGCCGTCGCGCACGCAGATCGCCAGCTACGCTCATCTGCAGAACGAGCTCGCGACGCTCGTGGGCGAGGTCAACGGGCGCCATGCCGAGATCGACTGGATACCGATCCGCTACATCAACAAGGCCTACGGACAGCAGACCCTCGCGGGCTTCTATCGCGCCGCGCAGGTCGGCGTGGTCACGCCCCTGCACGATGGGATGAACCTGGTCGCCAAGGAATACGTGGCGGCGCAGGATCCGAACGATCCGGGCGTCCTGGTCCTTTCCGAGTTCGCGGGGGCCGCGAAGGAGCTCGACGCTGCGCTCCTGGTCAACCCGCACGATATCGACGGGATGGCGCGTGCCTTCTCGATCGCGCTGCAGATGCCGCGTGAGGAACGTCTGGAGCGCTGGGGGGTGATGATCGCGACGCTGAAGGCGCACTCGATCCACGCGTGGTTCTCGGATTTCACCCAGACGCTAAGCGAAACGCACGTGGCGGCGCTGCCCACCGCGAGGGTGGTGCCCTCGCTCACAAGCCGGGCCGGGCAGGGCGCGCTGACTCAGCACTGAATACCCGGACTTGCCTTCCGATTGCGGTCTCAGGGCGCTTCCCCGTAGGCCGCCCGGATCGCGCCGGCGAGCCGGGCCTTGTCCCGCGCGCGCTCGCCGAATGCGGCCGTGACCGTTTCCACCGCCTGATCCGCGCTCCGACCCGACCGCTTTTCAGCCGCGGTGCGGTCGCGGACTTCGGTCAGATAGGCGCGGTAGCCGGTGATGAAGCCGGCGCCGTCACCGGTCGGACCGTGGCTCGGTACGATGATGCCAGGGTTGAGCGCCTCCAGCCGGTCGAGGCTCGTGAGCCAGTGCCGCAGGCTCGAATGCGGGCTCGCAAAAGCCGGCTGGGCGCGCATGGCGAGATCGCCGGCGAACAGGACGCGCTCGGACTCGATCCAGATGATCGTGTCTCCGTCCGTATGATTAGGACCCATGGCCGTCAGCTTGGCGTGCACGCCGCCGAGATCGAGATCGTAATCGCGCTCGAAAACGATGTCGGCCTTGCGGAAATTCGCGTCCTTGAGCAGCTCGGCGTTGATCGCCGAGCGGCCGGCGAACACGTTGGCGAGCTGGAGGCCGAATTCGGCGATGTCCTTCACCTGGTCGGCCGAGCGGATCAGCTTGGTCGTATCCGGAAAGGCCTGGGCGCCGAGATCGTGCTCGGGATGGACATGGGTGGTGACGAGATAGAGCGGCTTCGACCCTCCGAGTTTTTTGGCCACCTCGTACACGGCCGCCCCGTTGCGGGGCCCGAGCCCGGTGTCGATCACCAGCACGGCCCGGTCTCCGACGACGTAGCCGACATTGGGCACCAGCGGGACGCTGTTGTCCGGAATGATGTGGACGTGAGGGGAGATCTGCCGCAGCCCCTCTGCCTTGACGAGTGGCGGCGGGGGCGTTTGCGCGCCGAGCGGCGGCGCCAGCGCGACAAGCGCGAGTGCCGTGACGATCGGTCCGAAGGACGCGCGCATGGAACCTCCTGCCATCTGTGCGGTGATGCCGCCCGATTATTCCTGCGCTGTTCGCTCAGTCAATCCGGGGAGTTCGGGGGACGAGGCCGGATAGTTCAACGATCCGTCCGGCTCGGGCCGCGCGGCGGGCGTACGCTGCGCGCTCTCGACGTGATCCTTTCCAAGAATGTGAAACACGCTCTCGCCGGCCGTGAGCAGATAATCCGTGATGATCCTGCGATGGCAGCGCCACCACACCGCCTCGGCGCACATGACGGCGCAGCGCTGCCGCTGTCCGCGCGCGCGAAGATGAGCGAGCCCGGCCCGGAAGGCTTCGCTCATCGCGTAGTCTGCGTAGTTGTGAAAGCTCTCGTTCTGCCAGAACGCGTTGGTCTCGCGCACAACGTCGCGGGCGCGGCCGCGAAGACCGCCGAGCGCTGCGAAGTGCTCGTAGTCGATCCCGCTGGCGGCCAGCGTGTGGGGAAGCGCATCCGCGTTGAACTGCGGATTGGTGCGCGAGCGCGGGACGGTGCGCACGTCGGCGACGAGCGCGATCTCGGAGGCCTGCAGCAACGCAAGGAATTCCTCGGTGCTGCGCGTCGAATGTCCGATGGTGAAGAACGGCATTGCCACAAGTGACTCCCTCATGGTGAGGAGCGCGCGCAGCGCGCGTCTCGAACCGTGAGCAACACGCGCAAACGACGCCGGCATCGGGGTTGACTCACAGCGCCATGCCGCCGTCGACCAGGTGCGGCTGACCCGTGATGTAGCTCGACTCGTCGCTCGCCAGAAACAGCGCGAGATCCGCGACCTCCTCCGGCGTGCCGAGCCGGCCCATCGGCTGGCGATCGACGAAGGCCTGCGTCACCGCGTCGGTGCTCTTTCCCGTC
>WNEZ01000768.1_pt1 | contig 26172 bp, 21 predicted proteins | sample 5400521 | NCBI WGS metagenome assembly WNEZ01 (sample SAMN13153339, study PRJNA577476) | soil metagenome | isolation source: 120 cm saprolite under Douglas fir tree site 2 hole 1 replicate 1 | place: USA:California | collected 2015-04-18
CCGAACAGATAGTCGCGGTATTCCTGCACCAGTTGCGCGGCATCTTCGAAATTCGAGCTCAGCAGAATCTACGGCCGCGCCTGCATGCGAACCAGCTTGTGCGCGACGTTGATGCCTTCCTGGATGACGCGCCGCGACTGCTTGATCAGCTCCGTGTAGATGACGGGAAGAAATGACGAGTAGTAGCGAATGTTGTCTTCGACGACCAGCAAGACGGGCACGCCGATGGCGCGCGTGTCGTGCAGCACGTTGCGCTTGTCCTCGATGTACTTCACCAGCGCGATCAGGATGCGGGCGTTGCCCTGCCACAGGAAAATTCGTTCGATGTCGGTGACGGGATTGCGCGCGACGAAGTTTTTTACTTCGCGGTAGTCGTACGCCAGCACGACCACGGGTACATCCAATCCGGCGCGGCGCACTTCACGGGCAAGGTCGGCGGCGTTGGTGTCTCCAACGGTGAGATTAGTGACAATCAGATTGAATTGCGGATTGGTGCTCGCCACGTCTAACGCTTCGGCGCAACTGGAAACATGAGTGATGCCGGGAATCTGCTGGAGGTTGAGTTCGAGGGATTCGTCGATGAGGAGTTCGTTGAGGCGTCCGTCTTCGCGGAGGATGAACGAGTCGTAGAGGCTTGAGACCAGAAGGATGTTGTGCACCTTGAAGGGCATCAGGTTTTCGAAGCCTTCGAAGCGCTCTTCGGCGTCGAGGATGGGCTCGGCGATGCGGCGGAGGGACATGGGGAGCTGCTTCTGGTCAAGCAATCATAGCGCGATATCGACGGACTGGGCTTCCCCCCGCCGCTGGCGACCCTACAATATCCGTGCTCCCTTATTCGTCTACAGCAGTAGATGAACGAAGCGGCGAGCCTGGAGCGCATGGCACTCGAACAGGACCAGCGCATTTCTGAGGTGGTCAAGCGGGAGCAGTCGCGGCTGCGGAACTTCATTCGCCGGCACGTGCCTGATCCCGGCGACGCTGAAGACATCCTGCAGGATGTCTTCTACCGGCTGGTGGAAGCGAACCGGCTGCTGATGCCGATCGAGCATGTGACCGGCTGGCTGTTTCGCGTCGCGCGTAATCGTATTACAGACCTCTTTCGTAAGAAGCAGCCGGAGAACTTTAGCGACATGCCGGTTGCCGAGGAGGACGACGAAGGGGTGCAGTTCGAGGACCTGCTGCCTTCGCCCGATGCGGGACCGGAGGCGCTCTACGTGCGCAACCTGCTTCTCGAGCAGCTGAAGCTCGCGCTCAACGAGTTGCCCAAAGAACAGCGCGAGGTGTTCATTGCGCATGAGTTGGAAGGACGAAGCTTCAAGGAGTTGGCTGACAAGACGGGCGTCAGCGTGAACACACTGCTCTCGCGCAAACGGTATGCCGTGCTGCATCTGCGCGAGCGATTGCAGCGCGTGTACGACGAATTTACGAAAGCATGAGGGACTGAATATGAGATCGAAATGGAGATGGGTTTGGATCGCTCCGCTGGCGATTGTAGGAATTCCGCTATTTATCTTCGTGGGCGGCGAAGTCGTGATGCACCTGTGGAATTGGCTGCTGCCGCCGCTGTTCGGCTGGCGGACGCTTGGCTTCTGGCAAGCGCTGGGACTGTTGGCGCTGTGCCGGATTCTTTTCGGTGGACTGGGCGGCCATGGTGGACATGGCCCCAAACGCCGCTGGGAAGGTCGCTGCAAGAAGATGACGCCTGAGGAGCGCGAGAAATTCCGGAAAGCCATGAATGAGGGTTACGGGTTCGGAGGAACTGGTGAGGAGAAGGCGGTGCCGTAGGGGATCGGTGAGAATAAAACCCGACAGTTCACCGGCGGGAATGAGGCGACCAATGGACAGTCAGAACCGCTGGTCGGCTTGGCACTGTGCGACTGTCGTTGCGTGCTCGACTTGTCCAACGAGGCCGTGAGAACCAGCCAGCCGACAATTAGAAAGCGTGTCATTGTGCCCTCCGGTCAAAAAGTCAAAATCCCCACCTTTGCCGCAAAGATCGCGGCAAAGATGGGGCACCCGTTTCATCGTTACTACATGCCGGGCTTTGTCCGGCCGGACAGCCGAGGGCGGCTGTCCCCACATGTACCTTGCGATCCTTACACCAGGCCCTGGTCCAGCATGGCGTTGGCTACCTTGAGGAAGCCGCCGATGTTGGCGCCGTTTACCAGGTTGCCGGGCGTGCCGTATTTCTCGGCTGTTTCGTAGCAAGTCTGGTGGATGGCGATCATGATTTTGTGCAGACGGTCGTCTACTTCCTCGCGGGTCCAGGTCAGGCGGGCGCTGTTCTGGGCCATTTCGAGGCCGGAGGTGGCCACGCCTCCGGCATTCGCGGCTTTGGCTGGTCCGTAGAGGACTTTCGCATCGAGAAACATCTTGGTGGCTTCGAGCGTGCTGGGCATGTTCGCGCCCTCGGCGACCAGCTTGATGCCGTTCTTGATGAGGTTGGTTGCGTCTTTCGCGGTGATCTCGTTCTGCGTGGCGCTGGGGAAGGCGCAATCCGCTTTCACGTTCCACAGCGGATTGTGCTCCAGCTTGATGTCGGTGGGCATGAAGATGGCTTTTTTGAACTTGTCGGCATAGTCGCGGACGCGTCCACGCTTCACGTTCTTCAGCTCCATGACCCAGGCCAGCTTCTCGCGATCAATGCCGTCGGGATCGTAGATCACGCCGTTTGAATCCGAAACCGTGACGGGCTTCGCGCCGAAGTCGAGCAGCTTCTCGATGGTGTATTGCGAAACGTTGCCGCTGCCCGAGACCAGGCACAGCTTGCCTTCGAGCGTATCTTTCCTGCTCTTCAGCATTTCGTTGGCGAAATACACGCAGCCGTATCCTGTGGCTTCTGGACGAATCAGCGAGCCGCCCCAGTTCAGACCCTTGCCGGTCAGGACCCCCGTGAATTCGTTGCGCAGGCGCTTGTACTGGCCGAACAGGAAACCGATTTCGCGTCCGCCCACGCCGATGTCGCCAGCCGGGACGTCGGTGTCCGGTCCGATGTGGCGCTGCAGTTCGGTCATGAAGCTCTGGCAGAAGCGCATCACTTCGTTGTCGCTCTTGCCTTTGGGATCGAAATCGGATCCGCCCTTGCCGCCGCCCATAGGCAGCGTGGTGAGCGAGTTCTTGAAGACTTGTTCAAACGCCAGGAACTTCAGGATGCCTAGATTCACCGAGGGATGGAAACGCAGTCCGCCTTTGTAGGGGCCGATGGCGCTGTTCATCTCGATGCGGAATCCACGATTGACCTGAATGTCACCCCGATCGTCGAACCAGGGAACGCGAAACATGAGGACCCGCTCCGGCTCGACAATTCTTTCCAACAGCCGCGCTGACTGATACTCCGAATGCTTTGCCAATACCAACCGCAGAGAATCGAACACTTCCTGCACTGCCTGATGGAACTCGGGCTCGGCCGGGTTCTTGGCTTTCACACTGATCATGACCTGCTCAATGTAGGTCCCGGGAGCCTTGGTTCCGGGCGGTGTGGTCACAGACGACATAGTGCTACCTCCGTAGATACAACCTTGGAAAAAGACATAGTTCCCTTTTCAATTCTGGCTTAAGAACCTTCCAACCGCGCAAATGTTACCACCGGATGCGAGCCACGTTTGTCAAAACTCGCGTGGTTGACCGCTTCGATTGCCAAAGCGGAACGCAGAACATTAACCACCAAGGACACTAAAGGGACACCAAGGAAATCCTTAGGCTTCACGCCTTCGTGTAACTTCGTGTCCTTTGTGGTTCACCACTTTAACGTTATTCCACGCGATACATGGTCAACGACCGGGCCGGCGTGTGAATCTGGATTTTCGATCCTTGAAGGCTCGCGGGCGTTTCTGGCTCCATGAGCGGCACCAGAGATCCTGCCGAAGCGACCGGAGTGTCCGCAGTGTCGATCTGGACCGTCCGCGACTCGTCCGCGTTGTTCAGCACCATCAACAGGCGCTCCGGCGCCTGCTTGCCGTCGGCGCTTCCGGCAGACTCGCGGACATACGCATAGGTTTGGTTGTCGCTGAACAAGTGAAAGAGCTTCCCTGTACGCAGCGCGGAATGTTCGCTTCGCAATCGCAGCAGCATACGAATGTGCTCGAAGACATCCTGCTCCGCGGTCGTGCGTCCCTGAGGAGTAAAGCCGTCGCGCGCGTCGCCGGGGAATCCTCCAGGAAAGTCGCGGCGATTGTCCGGATCGTCTCCTCCAGGCATTCCGATCTCGTCGCCAGAGTAGATCTGAGGAATTCCCCGCATGGTGAGCAACAGCGAAAAGGCGAGCTTCAGCTTCTGCGGGGTGGCTCCGGCCTCTCCCATGAAACGCCGGGTGTCGTGGTTGCCTAGGAAAGGAACCAGATTTTCGGGATGCGGGAACAACCAGTCCTGGCGCAAAACTGTTTCGAGTTGGCTGGCGGGCGCCTTCTCGAGCACGACCTTGCGGATGGTGGAGAACAATGGGAAGTCGAAGACGGTATCGACTCCGGTATCGATGCCCTCCGTGATTTTTCCTCCCACGAAGAAAGCGGTGACGGTGGGATCGGTATTGAACGCCTCTCCCACGGTTCGAAATCGCGGATAGGTGTGGTGTAGTTCGGCGTGAAAATCGTGCCAGAATTTGCGGTCGACATAGGGAAACGTGTCGAGACGGAAACCGTCGATGGCTCCGGTCTCGACCCACCAAAGAGCATTCTGACGAAGGTACTGTGCTGTGATCGGATCGTCGGTTCCCATGTCCGGCATGGAGTCGACGAACCATCCCTCGGCCACGTCGCGCCACTGCTGCGGTACGGAATGGGGATCGGTCAGCGGCACAAAGGAGGAGTGCGTCAGCAGATGATGCGCGAGACTGCCGTGAAGCCAGTGGTCCGTCGGTGGATGCTTCACCCAGGGATGCGCCACTCCGATGTGGTTCGGTACACAATCCAGCAGGACCTTCATCCTCAACTGATGCGTCGACTTCACGAGTGAACGATAATCATCGAGCGTGCCCAGACGCTTCTCGACCGCGTACAAATCCGTCGCACCGTAACCGTGGTAGCTGGTTCCAAGCGTGTCGTCGTTCTGAAAGATGGGCGTCATCCAGATGGTGGTCACGCCCAGGTCCTTCAAATACGGCAGCCTCTTCTCGATGCCGCCCAGATCGCCGCCGTGATAGGCCTTCGGTGCGGTGCGGTCGAATGCACTCCCTGGAAAATCGGTCGCGGCATCGGCGTCATCGAAGCGGTCGGGCATGATCAGATAGATCACGTCGTCGGGACTAAAACCGTTAAATCCCACGGACGGCTTGGCGCCTTCGCCGGCGGGATTGCGCCGCTCGAGCGGAATCTCAACGGTCTGGTGCCCGTTCGCAGTCGCCACCTCAAGTGCAATCTTGCCTGGAGCTGCCTTGCCTCCAATCTGCAGCCAGACGAACAGATATCTGCTTTCGCGTCCGTCCATTGTTCGAACGATGCGAATCCCCGGAGTCCGCGTCGTGACATGTGCTGCCGCCAGATTCTCTCCTGTGATCATCAGCATGGGATCGGGTAGACCGATCCACCAGTTGGGGGGCTCGACTCGGGCTACGTGGGGAGAGTCGCCGCTGTTGGCGCCAGAGTGCACTTGACGCGCATGCATCGGCACGGCAAGCGGAAACGTGCAGGCCAGACATATGGCGGCCACTGCTTGCCAGACAACGTGGAGCGAAAGCGTTGATCCTCGCAAGGGGAAAGTTCCTCGAGGGCGTCGCAGAATAACTGCTGCAGCAGAGTACAGCCAATCACGCCGACGAACAACAGGAGTAGACGGAAAGGATAACGGTGCTACGTGATTGACAGAAAATGGAGCGGGAGACCGGGATCGAACCGGCGACATCCAGCTTGGGAAGCTGGCGTTCTACCGCTGAACTACTCCCGCTCGAACGAAAATTAGCTTATCACCGAGGCCACCGCTAAACAACCGCGCTACCCCCCCGGAGTCTCCTCAGGGGCTGCGAAGCAACTCATTTTTGCCGACCGAATGTCACCTCAGCGGCTGAAGCCGCGGTTGATCTTTGCTGCCAAGACGGCGCGGCTCGAAGCCGCGCCCTTTCAAAGCAAGGTCAGAGGGTTCAAAACAAGTCAGAGGGATCAAAAACAAAGTCAAAAGGACTCAAGACAAAGTCATAGGACTCAGAACAGAGTCAGGGCGTTCAAAACAAAATCATGGGACGAACTTTTTTCGGTGGGCTGCTAAATTCATCAACCACAAAGGACACGAAGTCCGACGAAGATTGGACCTCAGGGGTTTCCTTGCTGCTGTTTTGTCGCCCCATTGGCTAGTTAGAGATGACCACAACCGGAACCACCGGGAACGGCAACCTTTTCCCACAGCAACCTGAAGCCGCACTCTGGACTCCAAGTTCTATGTCTTCCCCTGCCGCGACTCAACCCAAACCGCAGGAACAGCGTCAGGGTACGAAGGCCCGCGTTTCCCGCAAAACGAAAATCGCGATTGGCGCCGGGGCTATCTTGCTGAGCCTCGGCTTCCTGCTGTGGAACACAATTGGGCCGTTCGCTCGCGGACCGATCATGCAGGATCTGGCAGAGGCCAGCGACAGCTCGGTCACCAGTCGCAGCTTTCATCGAACCTACTTCCCTTTCCCGGGATGCGTGGTCGAAGGCCTGACGTTCCGTCACGGACAGGCTGGGCGGAATCGTGACATGCGCGCCCTCCGCCGTAATGCGGCTGACGTGGCGCGTGAGCACGCCGAAGTAGCTTCCGCGAATGGTCAGCTTCTCGATCGTAATCAGCGGCGCTTCGGATTACGCTTCGACGTTCACGAGGCGTTGCTGCGCAACGTGGGATGGAGCGGACCACTCCACTACCGGCTCAAGCTGCACAATCCCGAACCGCCGGGCGAGCTTACCGTCTCTGGCGAATTCGGACTGTGGAAAACGGGCGATCCTGGAGAGACTCCTATCTCGGGTGAATACACCTTTGAACACGCCGACCTGGGCGTCTACCACGGTATTGCGGGCCTGCTCGCATCGCAAGGTAGGTTTGGGGGCCCGCTCAGGCACATCGACATTTCGGGATCGACCGATATTCCTGACTTTGAGGTCAGGTCTGGCGGACATCGTGTTCAGTTGCTCACCGACTTCAGCGCTTACGTCGATGCCGCCATCCACGGCGACACCTATCTGAAGCGCGTGGATGCTCACTTCGGCCGCACTCACGTAATCGTCGAAGGGAGCATCGCCGGAACCAAGGACCGCAAGGGTAAGACCGCTCTGCTGGATCTGTCCGCGCCTCGTGGGCGGGTCGAGGACATCCTCGGACTGTTCGTAAAGAGGCCTCGATCGCCAATGTCGGGACCAGTGTCTCTGAAGGCGAGAGCGGAGATTCCTCCCGGGAAAGAGCCCTTCCTCGATAGGGTAAGACTTCAGGGTGCTTTCGGCATTGACCAGGGCAGTTTCTCCAAGCCGGAGACGCAGAATGAGGTGAACAAGCTGAGCGCTGGGGCGCGTGGGGAAGATGAAGAAGATAAAGACGACCCGGAAACTGTGCTCTCGGACCTGAAGGGACAGGTCACGCTCGAAGGTGGCGTCGCCAGATTCTCCGACCTGTCATTCAGCGTGCCGGGCGCCGAGGCGCGGCTGCATGGGACCTACAACATCATCAATCACCGGATCGACCTGCATGGCACGATGTGGGTCGATACGAAGATTTCGAACACTAACTCCGGGATGAAGGCTCTGCTGCTTAAGGTGATGGATCCATTCTTCAAGAAAAAGAAGAAGGGAGAGATTGTGCCGGTGCATATTGGGGGAACGTTCGAGCATCCTCAGTTCGGATTGGATTTGGGAAAAGGCGCGAACGATGGAGCAAAACAATAACCCGCCAGCGCGGTTGTCCGAGTGACGTTTACGTGCCCTCCTGAAGCCGCCGGGAATGTGCCGTAAGTAACTTGCCGATGGTCCCTTGACCCTTCAACATCATTCGATCGTTAGGCGGACCGAGATTTGCAGCTCTGAAGCTCCGAAACCTACCGGATAGTCCTATTCCGTGCAGTCACTTACAGGAGGAAAGATGAACCGAAAGATTGTGGTTGTAGGGTTGGCGTGCTTGTCGGCTGTCGCGGTTGCGCAGTCGAGTGGGGACCAGAGTAGCGAGAAGAAGAAGTCAAACGATGCTGCGACTCATCAGGTGCAGGCTCCGCGTGATCAAGCTACGGGTATGGCTTCGGGCAAACGAGAGGCTGCTCAGCCTGCCAAGACGGACGCGAAAACCAGTGCGGTGGATGACTGGGATCTGGCCAAGGGTAAAGGTGCGAAAACCAGCGCGGCGAGCTGGGATCTCGCCACGGCCAAGGGCGCGAGGACCGCTGCTCCCCAGGGGTCGGACTCGAACAGCGTGCATGTGGCTGCTGGAGATGTGAACGGGGATGGCAAGGCCGACGTGACGACACCAAACACCTCGGGACCGAGCAAGGGGCAGAATCCGCCTGCGGATAAAGCCAAAGTGCAATCGCCGCGGGATGTCGCGACCGGACAGGCTAGCGGCAAGCGCCAGCACGAGCCCAAGTAGCACTTGTTTTCAGAGGAAGTTACAACGAGCCCCGCTCCGCAGCGGGGCTTTTTCTTATTTGGGCTCGGCCTTCTAGTAGTGAGGACAGGTAGCGCCTGCATCTTGCCGGCTGTCCCGAGGGCGTCTCGCCCTCGGCGGGGCGGGCGAGGACGCCCGCCCGACAGCCGCCGGGACGGCGGCGCTACGTCGCGGCTGCTGTGTGCGGCACGCAGGCGCAGTCACGGCACCAACTGCGAGAGCCGCCGGGCAAGTTCTGCCAGCACCGTATCAAGCGCCTCCGCTTTCGGCGCACCGCCTTGGGCCATGTCTTTGCTGCCACCGCCGCGGCCTCCTAGCGTTCCCAAGGTTTCCTTCATCAGCGCACCCATGTCGTGTGGCCCGCCTACGGTCTGAGCAAAGACCAGCGACGGCTGCGGTGATTTCGTGGCGAGCAGCACCACTGCGGCGGGATGCTGCCGCGTCAACTTCTGGGCCAGCAGCTTGATGAAGTTCAGATCATGGTCGGAGAACACGCGTACTACTAGCTTGCGGCCGTTGGCTTCTGGAGTCTCTGCCAGAAGACTTGCGGCCTGCGCGGCAGCCAGCTCTTCCTGGGACTGCTCGCCCTTCTTGCGCAGGGATCGGATCTCTTCAAGAGATTTGCTCACTTGCTGCGGTATGTCGTAGATGTGCGCGGAGAAGAGTGCCGCCGTCTCGGTGAGCGTGGCGTAGTCGCGACGTGCGGTGGCCACCGCGCGCTGTCCGGCGACAAATTCAACGCGCCATCCTTGCCGGACCCTCTCGCTTTTGCGCAGAAGGATGCAGCCAATCTGTCCGGTCTGGCTCACGTGCGTTCCTCCGCAAGCGGTGAGATCGAAGTCGCGAATATCGATCAGCCGCAGTTCATCGCGCTCGGCCGGAGGAAGCTTGCGCATGCCGAGCTTCCCGGCCTCTTCGCGGGTCACGTAGCGAATGTCGACGGGCCGGTTTTCGAGGATTGTCTCGTTCGCCAGGCGCTCGGCGGCTTCAATCTGATCTTGGGTGAGCGATGGCGTGTCGAGATCGATCGAGCAGTAATCGTCCGCCATGTGGAAGGAGACGGTCGGCATGCTGAACAAGCGCACGAACGCGGCGGAGAGCACGTGCTGGCCGGAGTGCTGCTGCATGTGGTCGCGGCGGCGAGTCGGATCGATGAGGCCGCGCACGCGAGTTCCCGGTTGCAGATTCTTGGGCGGGGCCTCCAGGTAATGAACTACCCTGCCGTTTTCCGACTCGGCCACTTCGGTTACGCGCAGCTTCGAGGCCGCATCGACGGTGGGGATGATCCAGCCGGTGTCGGAGATCTGGCCACCGCTGGTGGGATAGAAACCCGTCTGGTCGAGAATGAGCGCGGGACGGGGGCTGTCGGTGCCTTCGAGGACTTCGGCGTCGAAGTCGTAGAGAAAGGAATCGTGGTAGTAGAGGCGGGTGGTCATAGGAACATTCATTTTAACCACAGAGGACAGCAAAGGCGGAATCGCAGAGGTCGCGGAGAACAGCCGCAGAGTGCGCGGAGGAATCTTTATCGGAATGCGATTTGGATCAATACGGACCGATAATTCCGCCTATGTGGCGGGCTGCCGGTTTCAGAGACGAGGGCTGCGCGGGCGACGGCGCCCGCGCCACATTTTGATCTAGAACATCGAGGTACTTCAGGCCTGAACCTGTGTTGAAGAGAACTACCGTGTCTTCGGGCTTGAAGAATCCGGAGCTTCTGAGTTTGCGGTAGGCGGCTAGCGCCGCGGCGCCTTCTGGCGCGGCGAAGATGCCTTCCACTCTTGCCCAGTGGCGCGTGGCATCGAGAATCTCTTCATCGGTTACTGCGATCGCCGAGCCTCGACTCTTTTTCAAGATGTCGAGAATCAAATAGTCGCCGTAGGCCTTTGGAACGCGCAGGCCCGCGGCTACTGTGGCCGCGTTCGCCCACATTTCAGATACTGGCTTGCCTTCATCCCATGCTTTAACAATGGGCGGGCAACCGGATGATTGCACAGTGATCATCTTAGGCCGCTCAGCACCTATCCATCCCAGCTCCTGCATTTCGTCGAAGGCCTTCCACATCCCCAGCATGCCGACTCCGCCGCCCGTGGGATAAATGATTCCTTGTGGCAGCTTCCAGCCTAGTTGTTCGGCGACTTCGTATCCCAGGGTCTTCTTGCCTTCGACGCGGTAGGGCTCTTTGGTTGTGCTCACGTCGAACCATCCGTCGTTTTTCCAGGACTCGGAATCCTTCAACTCGGCGACCTTGCGGGCGCAATCGCTGATGAGGCCGTCGACCAGCGTGACCTGCGCGCCGTAATAATCGCACTCGACGCGGTTGGCGATTGGAACATCCTTTGGCATGAAGATGTGAGCGTCCAGTCCGGCGGCGGCGGCGTAGGCGGCTAATGCTCCGGCGGCATTGCCGGCGGAGGGAATGGCCAGCTTCCTCAGACCGAAGTGCCGAGCCATGGTGACCGCCGCTGAGAGTCCTCTGGCCTTGAAGGATCCGGTGGGGTTGAGGCCTTCGTCCTTGATGAACACATTGGGATATTCGCGGCTGGCGAGCATGGGAGTGAAACCTTCGCCGAGCGAGACCGGATCGGCTTCGGGCAGAACCGCGTCATAACGCCACATGGTGGGGGCGCGTCCGGCCAGGCGAGCTGGTGAGAAAGTGCGCTTGATGGAAGCCAGGTCATAGCGGGCATAGAGAATTCCACCGTCCTTCGGGCAGACTGTCTGCGGACGGTCAGCGGGAAAGTGTTCTCCACAGCGGGTGCATTCAAGGTGAGTGAGGCGCGGCATCGGTGAAAAGTGTAGCAGGGGGGGCGGGGCAGTTGTCAGTTGTCAGTTGTCGGTTCTCGGTTCTCGGTTCTCAGTTTTCGGTTCTCAGTTTTCGGTTTTCGGTTCTCAGTCTACTGGGTCTAGGATTACGGATTCTTCTGCCACGGCTGCCGAGGGTTGCTGCACGATCACGATGGCGGCTAGGACTAAAACAATTCCAATTGTCTGAACTGGCCGCATGACCTCACCCAAGAGCGCAGCGGCCAGCAAGATCGAGAACACCGGCTCCAGGCAACTGGCGATGATGGCGCGAGTAGGCTCGAGGTGCTGCAGCCCAAGAAAGTAGAGGGAGAACGGGCCCAGCACGGAGAGCATCGAGAAAACAAAGAGGAAAGCCCATTCCCCTGCGGCATAGTGGGCTGCAGCGATCTTCCAGGGTGAATTTACCACTAGCCAGAAGACACTGGCTGAAGTCAGCGTCCAAAGCAGGACGCGCCAGCGATCGTAGCGGGCGAGGATGCTGTGTCCCCCGACGTTGTAGAAGGCAAACGAAAATGAAGCGAGAAGGGCGGCGAGAATTCCATAGGAGCTCAGGCGAAACGCAGGCGCGACGCTGCTGTGCGTTCCACCAATGCCAATCACCAGCACGATTCCGGTGAGGGCGAGTGCAACCGCTGCGACCTTCCGCATCGACAGCTTCTGTTGACCGCGCGCTACCACGTACAGCAGCACCCAGACCGGGGCGGTGTACTGCAAAATGATGGCGGTTGCGACGTTCGTTTTCTGGATAGCGACGTAATAGAAGTAGTTGGATGCAGCCACGCCGAAAATTCCCAGAATCAAGCAGTGGATGAGATCGGGACGTGGGAGCTTGATCCGTTGCCAGCCGCGGGTACCGAGCAGAATCGGCAGCAGAACGATCAGGGAAAACGTGGTGCGCGTTTGCGAGAGGATCAGGGGCTCGATGGGACGGACGGCGGCTCCTCCCAGAGACAGTCTCCCCGTGAAAACGGCCCGCCCGAGCGCGGCACAGACACCCCACAGGAATGTGGCGGCGGCGATGAAGAGATATCCGCGAAGGGGGTGCGGCCTGGGATTTGTGGAATCTTGGATTAGCGGCCTCTTGTTGGGTAGATCAGGTTTAGTCGGATCAGGTTAAATCGGATCAGGGTCAGCGCGATCAGGACTCGACTATCGCATCCGATGATGGGGTCTGGAAGAGCAACTGGTCAAGACGTTCGGGATCAAAGCCGACAACCACTTCGACTTGATCCCCGGAGAAGACTACAACCGTGGGAGTAGTGGTGCTGTCAAGTTTCTCGAGCATTTCGGCCCGGGCGGAGAGGTCAAGGCTGATGTCGCGCTCTTCGTAAGAGATACCGTGGGCGTCGAGATAGACCTTGAGTAGCTCGCACGAAAAGCAGCCGGGTTGGGTGAAGACCAGTATTTTTGGCATCATCGCGATTCATTTGCCAGAAGTTTCAGGTCGGCGGCCAGATTCTGCCCTGTCGGATCCTTTTGCCTACAGTCTATTACCAGTCTGAAAAATACAGAAAAACTTGTATAGACCCCACTGTACGCTGCCATCACTATAGGCCATTCGCTCTGGCCGATCCCAATGACAATGAGATGCCATGAGATTTGAAGAGCGCGTGATGGACCTGTGTGCGCGGGCGATTGCCGCCGAAGACGAAGTGCAAACGCAGTCTATCCTTGGGGAACTGAGGGGACTTTTGCACCGGCGGATCGAGGAACTCAGAAATACGTTGGCAATCGTGTCTGCGGCAGCCGCGGAGGTTGAAGCGCCGGGTCGAGCCGAGGATTCGCGGGGATAAACTTGCCCCTTCTTGGGTTCCGTTTCTTGTGGGTGGCCGAGATGGATGAAAGACACCGGCCTTCCTTAAGGGGAAATGCGGGTGCCCATCAGCAAGAAAACTTATGGTGACCAGATGGCTCGTTTGCTAAATAAATCACGACATTCCAATTCCCTGATGGGCGCCCCGAGGTGCGTCATGCTCGACCGGGAACGCTGGTTTCAACTCTGTCAACAAGCGGTGATCGAAGAGGATCCGACGAGGCTCTTCGAACTGGTGCAGGAAATAAACCACCTCCTCGAAGAGAGAAGAGAGCGGCTGAGACGGCTACGGAGCAGCACTCCCGCAGGGCAGTAGCATAATCCCGTAGTTACCGGTATCTGCCCGTCGCCCCCCGAGCATCCTTCGCCACGGTTTTCGTCCCCCATTCTGGAATTCCCGCCATTTTTGCATTCGCGAGCCGCGCCAGGCTCGATTTCCAGTTACGGGATGAAGGTGGGCACCGGACTCACGTTAGGGCTGCTATTACCTCCGTAACGTGCGGGACCTTACTGATTCGTCTTAACCTCTTCTGAGAGCTGCGGATACAGGAGTTTCTATTTCCTTCAACACCACATCGCAGGAGAACCGTGCGGCATCGGCGCGGGCTTTCGTGCACAGCCTCAACATCCTGATTAAGTACACGCGGATGTATGGCTTTGATCACAAACGCACCGAAGCCCAGTTTGAGATGGCGTGGAAGGAATTGCAGCAAGGCCTGCCGACAGCGGGTGACAGCGGTTTCCTGTTGGGGGTTTCCGACAACAAGCTGCTGCTCGACGGAATCCCACTCGAAACCGGACAGGCAGAGCGCAGCTTCGCACAGCTCTTGAGTGCCGCCGGACTGGCCAGCCTGCATTTCTCCAAAGACGTGACCGTCGAAGATTTCACGCGCCTGGTGCGCGCATTTACGTTGGCGGGCTCGAAAGCGCAGGACGTTGCGAAGCAGATTAAGGAGGCGCTGAACGCCACAAAGAACGGCACGATCAAGATCAATGAAGTGAAGTTTGTCGCAGCCGATCCGCTGACGGGAGACGTCAGCATCGCGGCACAGATCGCGGCACAGACGCTGGGACCCGAGTTCAGGCAATGGCTGAATGATCCGCAGAAGTTGTTGCAGCTGATTGCGGCTGCTGAGGGCGCGAGCTCCGGTAACAGCGGCGGCCAGGGCGCACAGAGCGGAGTTCCCATGGTTCCGCTGGGAACGGTGCCGAATATCCGCGGTAGCGCAGGCAAAGGCGGTGCCGGAACAAGTGCGGGGACGGGGACAGGTACGGCCCCGGCGTGGACCGGCGGAGTAGTTCCGCTGCAAGAAGAGGAGGTCATTCAGGCCATCCGGCTGCTCACCCGCTTCGGGCAGGTACAGGCCGACCCCACCGTTCGCGAAGAGGATCTGCAAAAGGAACTCACCGAGACCGATCCGAATACGCGGCTGAACTTACAACAACTGCTGGGAAGCCTAGCGGCAAAAGCCACCGCGGAACAGCAGCAGAACACGCCGCTACTGATGAAGGCCGCCGAGCACATGGCCATCCGCTTCGCCCTGGAGCGTTACCAGAAAGGTGAAGTTAAGGTCAACGCTGTGCATCAGATGATGGAGCATATGAGCCGGCAGATGGACTCGCTGCGCTCGATCCTGAAGTTGCAGGAAGACAAGATGAGTAAGGCCGGGATTCTGGTCGAGTCGCACGCTGACATCCTGGACCGCATGTTCTGGGCGGAAGTGCCGGAGTCGGGAAAGAAAAGTGTGCTGCTCTCGCACGAAGCGCCGTGCGTGCCGCCGCGCAACGTGCGGCAGTTTGTGGAAGTGCTGCTCGACCGGGACGACAAGCAGGCGGCGGCGGAAATTCTGGAGAACTACTACAACTGCCTGGGTGCGCGAGACATAGAACCACGCCGCAAGACTGCAACCGGGTTGAGCCAGCTGGCGGACTTGTATTCGCGGCTGGGTGGGACTTCGCTGGGTGGAGCCCTGCGTAAACTGAGCGAGCAGTTGAGCGTGGAAAAGGACCCCGAGCTGCAAAGCATGTTCAGTGCGGCCTTCGTGAGGCTCAGCCAAGAGGCCAGCGCCTCCAAGAACTACGCGGCGGTTAATGAAGTATTGGCGGGAATGGAAACGGTGGGCAAACATCGTCCCGTGCTGGTGAACGATCTGCGGCCGCGCGTAGGAGTAGAGAATCGGTTGCCTGAATTTATCGACGAGGCTTTGCGGTGTGATCCGGTGCCGGCAGAGTTACTCGGGATCCTGCGGCGAACTTGCCTGGCCGGAGCTGAGCACCTTGCCGACCGCTTCTTCCGCTGCATGCGTCGCGATGAATGCGACCGCATGATCGACCTGGTCAAGCATTTGGAATCCGCCGCGCTGACCCAATTGCGCGAGATTCTGCGTACGGGACAACCGCGCCAGGCATCTGCGGTGGTCGGGCTGCTGAGTCGATTGGATGTAGGCACGCTGCTTGAGCTTCTGCCGTCACGCTTGCCTGAGTGGAACCGCTTTTATCATGACATTGCGGTACGCCAGATTGCGTATGGAGCTGCTCCCGATCGTGGGAGCACACTGCTTGAACTGGCGGAAGTGTTGGATCCCGTGGTCTTGCCCGAAGCGGTGGATGAAATCGGGATGAGTGGCGATTTGAGCGCAGGTGGTCCGCTTATCGCGATGGCACGGCCGGGTGAGGCGGCTTCACGGTCGCCCTTCGTGCAACTTAAGGCCATTGAATCGCTGGGGCGGTTGAGGGATCTGGAATCGGTGGCGACGCTGCGCGAGATTCTGGAGACGAAGAAGACCTTTGGATGGCTGCACCATCGCGAATTGCGCATCGCAGCGGCCCAGGCGCTGTCGAAGACCGATCCGCGCTACAGTTCGCAGATTCTTTCGGATAGCGGGCTGGAACCCGCGGAACTGGCCATCGCACCGCTGGACCTGGCTCCGGCGTGTCCATGGGTCCGGCAGCGCCGTTACGAGCGCATGGTGCTTTCGAGGACCATACCGGCTACGATTGGCAGCTCCTGGGGCAAATCAAGGATTCTGATCCGCGAATTGAGCTTGGGCGGCGGCATGGGCACGAAAGAAGACAACCTGCGCATCGGCAGTGAGGCCGATCTGGAGATTGCGATGGGGATGCGGTCGAGGATCCGGGCTCATGTGCTGCTACGACGGGCGCGCGTCAATGAAGTCGGATTCGAAATCGTCAGCACCGACCTGGAAAGCCGTTACCGGCTGCGCCGTATCCTGGTCGATGCCATGAACCACGGCCCTCAGAGCAAGGGTCAGGAGTGGAGTGGGCAGCGGAAGGTGTAGCAGTCTTGTCCGGTCTCGACAGAAAAAGCCTCTGCTCGCCGATGCGAACAGAGGCTTTAGACTTTCCTGGGGTTTCCCTACCTTTGCCGTTTACTTCACGACTTTCACAAAGATGATGAGGAAGGTGAACAGGACCAGCGACTCGATGAAGGCCAGTCCTACGAACAGCGCGATCTGAATGCCCGGGCGTGCGGCAGGATTACGCGCCAAACCTTCACAGGCCGCGGAAGCGACTTTGCCCTGGCCGAGAGCAGCCAGCGCCGCGGCGAAAGCCATGGCGAAGCCGGACGTAATGGCCACCCAGTTGGTGCCGCCAGATGCCGCAGCTTCATTGCCTTGCGCGAACGCCGGCATGGCAAACAATGAAACCACGATCAAGGTCAGAATCAGGAACACAGCTTTGCGCATACTTGAGTCTCCTTAGGAATTTTCACCAGGAGGTGGTTGACGCCATCCTCGAGCAGACGCCCTCACGCTGGCGAAACTTTGATAATGCCGCAAACAATCAGAGTTCGTGCGCCGTGGCCTCGCCAAGATAAACGCAGGCCAGGATTACGAAAATATAAGTCTGGATCAATGAAACCCCAATGTGAAGGCCTTCGAAAACAATCGGTACACCAATCGGTACCAGCGAAAAGAACACCAGGGTGACCATCTCGCCGGCGAACATGTTGGCAAATAGGCGGACGGTCAGCGACAACAGGCGAGCCGTGTGGCTGAAGATTTCGATGGGCAGCATCAAGGGAGCGAGCCACCATACTGGGCCCATGAAGTGTTTGAAGTATCCCAGGCCGTTTGTCCGCAATCCCTGGAAGTGGTAGTAGAACCAGGTGAGCAGTGCGCAGCCCAAGGGAACGATGGGAACCGCGGTCGGCGACTCGAAGCCGGGAATGATTCCAATCAAATTGCAACTGAGAATGAACAGGCCCAGAGCTACCAGATACGGCTGGTAGGGTTTGTAATGATGGCCGATGATTTCGTGCCCCATGTTGCCGATGAAGCCCTCGATGCCTTCCATCGCATGCTGGAGCCCGCCGGGTTGGTCAACCGAGAGACGGGCACGAACGGCCACAAAGAACAGCGTTAGCAGCAGCACCACAAGCACTTCCATGGCGAAACTGTTGGAGATTGGAGTGGCGGGATGTTTGGGATGAATGCCAAGCGCCAGCAGCGAGGAAAGCACGGGCCCGCCAAAGAGGCGGTTGAGCAGCGCGGTGAACCAAAGTTGCTCCATCCAAGTCCTTTATAACGAGTGTCCTGTTGTCAGTACCCGCGACGCAGGGCGGCGTATGCTTCGTAGCCAGCTTCCACCAACATCGCCGCTACCGGGGTGCACAACCCGAACAGAAAGCCCTGAAAGGCCTGAGAAGAACTTGTGAATATAACATAGGCAACGATTCCGGCCAAAAGATAGCGGAGGAAGAAGCGGCTGACCAGTGAGTAACCGTGCTCGGGTTGATGTGCATCGACGATACGAGCGGCAAGACCTTGGACGGCTTTGTTCAAAGACCGGAAGCTCAGATAGGCGATCAACGATCCTGCAGCGAAGCCAATGGCCGAGATTAATCCGAAGCGCCAGGCGGCCATGGGGGTCAACAAGGCGCCGAAAATGAGGAGAGAGCGCAACATTCGGGGAATCGCGGCGGAAAAGAAGCGGTCGGCTGCCGTGGCAGGTTCCGGGAAGTCGGACGGGGATGGCGGAGTAACGGTCATCTGTCGTTGTTATCTTCTATCTTTTGACAAGGCCACAGCCGTGCGGATCATTTGGACAAACCCGACGATGGCGCCGAAAATCACACCCGCAACGGAGAGCCAGTGAGTATGAAACCAATGGTCCAAAAGCCAGCCAAGCCCGTAGCCGAGGAAAACTGCGGCGGGGAGGATGAATCCGATTTCGGAGTAGCGGGCGGCGGAGACTAAGGGATTGGGCTTCGCAGGTTTTGGATTCTCAGGCACAGCGAACTGATTCTACCGTAACAGGGAATTCAGATTCGGCCGGGCTTCGCCCCTGCCGGGACAGCCGAGACGGCTGTCGCTAAATGGCCATCTCTAGCGGATCAGTTTTGCGACGGACGGATTCTGGGCAATGCCTAGCGCCCAGTTCACTATTTGGATGAAGCGGTCGGGCATGATGCCGATGAAGACCGTGGCAAAACCCGTAAGGGCCAGCGCGGTGCGCATCCCCAGGCTTACCGGCAGCCTCTCCTCGCCGGCCTCGGCTTGGCGCATGAACATCGCATTCGCGATCTTCAGGTAGTAGTAGAGGCCGAAGACGGAATAGAGCACGCCTAGCGAGGCCAGCACGTAGTGCCCCGACTCGATCAGGCTGAGGAAGATGAAATACTTACCCCAGAATCCGGCCATAGGCGGAATTCCGGCCAGCGAGAGCATAAAGACCAGCATGAGCACGGCTTCCACCGGAGCGCGCGAGTAAAGGCCGTTCAGATCGTCGAGCTCATCGCCGATCACGTTCTTGTGGCGCAGAGAGGTGATCACGCCGAAGGCACCCAGATTCATGAAGGTGTAGACCAGCAGGTAGATCAGGATGCCTTTGAACCCGTCGAAGAAGGCGGGGCTGGGATACGGCGTGGAAGCGAGCACGATCATGCCCAACAGCATGTATCCGACATGAGCGATCGAAGAGTAGGCCAGCAAGCGCTTGGTATTGGTCTGCGTGAGAGCAGCGAAGTTCGCTCCCGTCATCGTGGCGATGGAGACGAAGACGAGCAGCGGACCCCAGATCGGACGCATGGGAAAGAGTCCCCAGAGCAAGATGCGCATAAGCATGGCCCATCCGGCAGCTTTGACTGCGACCGACATGAATCCGGTGATGCTGGTGGGCGCGCCTTCATAGGCGTCGGGTGCCCACTGGTGGAACGGGACGGCAGCGATCTTGAACAGCAGTCCGGTGACGGTGGTGAGCAGCGCGATGATGGCTACGGGCTTGCGGCTGTCCTCGAGGATCGACGGAAGGCGCTTTGCGATCTCGTAGAGATTTGTGCTGCCGGTCAATCCGTAAAATAAGGACAAACCGTAGGCGAAGATGCCGGAAGAAAAAGCGCCCAGCAGCAGATATTTCAAAGCGGCTTCGTTGGAGCGGCGATCGCGACGGAGGAATCCGACGAGCACGTAAGTCGAGATCGCCATCAGCTCAAGACCAATGAAGATGAGAACGATGTCGAATCCGGCGGCCATACACATCATGCCCACAACGGAAAGCAGCATCAGGGCGTAATACTCTCCGTGGTTCTCGTGCTCAGCTTCCATGTAGCGCACGGACATGAGAATGGCAACGGCTGTTCCAGCCAGAAACAAATAGAAGAAATAGATAGCGAAGCGGTCCACAAGCATGGTGCGCATGAAGCCGGAAGCGCCGGGCGGAGCATTGAGACGCATCCACAGCTGAATCTTGACCACGCCCGCGGCGGCGAACATCACTCCGATGAAGGCCGTGGCCGCGTTCGCCCACTTCATCTCCGCGGGAAGCATAAAGTCGATCAGGAGGATGCCGAGGGCGAACAGCGCCAGCAGAGTGATGGGCAGAGCCAGCAGGTAGTCCGTCCACGTGAATGCGAGTGCGCCCACTATTTCTTTCCTCCCGGAATTTCAGCGGCGACGGCTGCGGGTACGACGGTGGTTGCGGCGGCAGGGTTACCGGTTTTCACCGACGCGTTTACCGTGCTCTTCGGTAACGGATAGTCCGGCCGAACGGCTGCGACGATTTGATTCACGGGCTGCTCGAGAATCTCGAAGAATGGCTTGGGGTAGAGGCCGATCCAGAACGCCATGATGATCAGCGGGACAAAGGTCGCTACTTCGCGCGGCGTGAGGTCATTCAGTTTTTCATTCTTCGGATTGGTGACCGGGCCGAAGAAGACGCGTTGGTAGAGCCACAGCAGATATGCCGCGGCGAGCACAACGCCGGGGATAGCCCATGCGCCCCACTTCCAGTTCTCCATGAACGTTCCCTGCAGGATGGTGAACTCGCCCACAAAGCCGTTGAGTAATGGCAGGCCCATCGAGGATAGGAACATGATCATGGTGATCGTCGCGTATACGGGCATCACGTTGGAGATGCCACCGTATTCGGAGATTTCGCGGGTATGGCGGCGCTCGTAGAGGATGCCGACGATCAAGAAGAGAGCGCCTGTCGAGATCCCGTGGTTAATCTGCTGTAAGACCGATCCGCTCAGGCCCAGCGGGGTAAGGGCAAAGATTCCCAGCGTGCAGAAGCCGAGGTGGCTGACTGAAGAATAGGCCACCAGCTTCTTCATGTCCTTCTGCATGAGGGAGACGAGGGCGCCATAGATAATGGCGATGATCGACAGCGTGATCATCCAACTGCGGACTTTCGTGTGCATCAGCACGTCGGGAAAGAACGGTAGCGAAAAGCGGATGAAGCCGTACGTCCCCATCTTCAGCAGGACGCCGGCCAGGATCACCGAACCCGCGGTCGGCGCTTCCACGTGTGCGTCAGGCAGCCACGTGTGGAAGGGGAACATCGGAACTTTGATCGCGAATGCGAAGAAGAAACTCAGGAACAATAGAGTTGCAATGCGCGGACCGTAGTCCGAATAAATGTGCGGAGCCGTCTGATAGAGCGCTGGGATGCTGAAGGTGTAGACGTTGGTTGACGTGTGATGGTGGAAGTAGAGGAACAGAATGCCGAGCAGCATCAGCACCGAACCGGCCAACGTGTAGAGGAAAAACTTGATGGCGGCGTAGAGCTTGCGCGGGCCTCCCCAAATGCCGATCAACAGATACATCGGGACCAGCATGGCTTCCCAGAAAACGAAGAACAGGAAGAAATCGAGCGCCATGAAGACGCCGAGCATGCCCGTCTGCAGCACGAGAAACCAGATGTAGTATTCCTTCACGCGGTTCTCGATCGCACTCCATGACGACAGGATCGAGACCCAGCCGAGCAGGGTGGTCAGCATGATCAGCAGGAACGAGATGCCGTCGATGCCCAGCACGTAGCCCGCGCCGATGGACGGGATCCAGTTGTTGCCCGTGCCGTCGACGAACTTGAATCCAGCTTCGAAGCGCTTGTCCCAAAACCAGGGAACGAGCGGGATCGAGACCAGAAGGCCGGCGAGCGCGAAGATGTTGGCGATCCAGCGGATGGCGTCCTTGTTGTCCTTGGGAACGAACAGGAGCACGATCGCGCCCACCAGCGGCGTGAACAGGATGATCGAGAGAATGTGGTTGTACATGCGTTCTCAGTTCTAACTTGTAGCGCCGGCGGCTCGCCGGCTGTCGCGAGGGCATCTTGCCCCTCGCAGGTGGCGGCGAGACGCCGCCACGACAGCCGCCGGGACGGCGGCGCTACCCATCCCGGAATAGCTAATCGCTTCAGTGGTACACATAGTAAAAAGCAAATCCTACTAAGCCTGCGGTCATGACCAACGCGTACCACTGCACCAAACCCCACTCGAACAGGCGCGCGGGATACGACAACATGCGCGCCAGCGTGGGGGGACCGTTGACGCCGATGCCGTCGATGATCCACTTGTCCCACCAACTCGATAGCGTGGCGGTGAGGCGCGTGATCCGGCCGGCGCCATTGACCGCGCCGTCGACGATGTTGGCATCGAACCAGGAACTTGCTTCGCCCAAACCCATCGTGCCCAGTCGCACGTCGCCCACTTTGCGTCGGCCGGTGAAGACGTAGTCGTAACCTTCGTCGACGTAGTACTTGTTGAGCAGCGCGTTGTAAACGGGGGGCGAGGCGGCGGCAATGGGCTCGGCGAAACCCTTGTCGGCTTTCGTGTAGGCGCGCCCCGCCATATAATAACCGATGCCTGCCGCGCCGACCGACAGCAACATGAGCAAATATTCGGTACCGCTGGTCTTCTCTTCTTCTTTCACACCGGCTGCCAGCTGTGCGGGCTCTTCAGCCTTGAAAACCTGAGCCTCTTTGGAGAAGACCGGATCGAGAAAGGCTTCGAAGCGGTTGGTTTGTCCGTGAATGCCGACCAGCCGAGCGATACTCCGCGGGAATCCGAGGAATCCCGCAAAGAGTGACATGACCGCCAGAACTATTAGCGGCATCGTCATCGAGGCTGGAGACTCGTGGATGTGGTGCTCGACTTCGTGGCTCATCCGCGGCTTGCTGTAGAAGGTGAGGTAGATCAGGCGGAACATGTAGAACGCCGTCATCAGCGCCGTGCCGTAGCCGATGATCCAGAGCAGGTGATAGGCGACGCTTTCCGAAGTCCAGGCCTGCCAGAGAATTTCGTCCTTCGAGAAAAACCCGGCGAACGGTGGAATCCCGGCGATCGCCAGCGTCGCGATGAACATGGTCCAGTACGTGATCGGAATGCGATCACGGAGCGCGCCCATGTTGCGCATGTCCTGCTCGCCGCTCATGGCATGAATCACCGAACCTGCGCCGAGGAAGAGTAGGGCTTTGAAAAACGCGTGGGTGAAGACGTGGAAGACGCCCGCGGCGAAGGCTCCGACGCCGAGCGCGAGGAACATGTAGCCGAGTTGCGAGACCGTGGAGTAGGCTAGCACACGCTTGATGTCGTTTTGTACGAGCCCGATGGACGCCGCGAAGATTGCGGTTAGCGCGCCGACTACGGCAACGACCATCATCGACTTCGGCGCCAGCACGAACAGCGCGTTGGAGCGAGCGACCATATACACGCCGGCAGTGACCATGGTCGCCGCATGGATGAGGGCTGAAACCGGAGTCGGACCTTCCATCGCATCTGGCAGCCAAACGTAGAGGGGAAGTTGCGCGGACTTGCCGCAGGCTCCCACGAAAAGAAGGAGAGTTGCCGCAGTGATGATCGGATCCCCGATGGCAAAGTGTCCGCTGCGCGCGGCCGTGGTGACATCGGTGAAGCGCAGGGAACCGAAATACCATGCGATGAAGAACATTCCCAGCAGAAATCCAGCATCACCGATGCGGTTGACGATGAATGCCTTATTGGCCGCGTCGCTGGCCGACTTGCGGTGGAAATAGAACCCGATTAGCAGGTACGAGCACAGGCCCACGCCCTCCCATCCGACAAACATGAGCACGTAGTTGTTCGCCAGAACCAGCGTCAGCATGGAGAACATGAAGAGGTTCAGGTATCCGAAGAAGCGGTAATAGCCGCCTTCGTGCGCCATGTAGCCCGTGGAATAGATGTGGATCAGCATGCCGACGCCGGTCACGAACAGCAGCCAGATGCTGGACAGAGGATCGAGAAGGAAGCCTGCGTCGGCCTGGAGCGGCGCCGGTGTACCGTCGTGAGTGGCGTAGGTAAGGTGCCCGGTGTCGGTGCCAAGCCAGGTGTAGAGAACCGTCTCGTAAGGCTTGTGGAAGTTGGACGGTTGAGACGACCACGCTGTGTACTGCAATACGGCGCCGCAAGCCATCAGAAATGCCAGCACGATGGTGCCGACACAGATCACGCTCACCGATGACTTCTGCAGCTTTCGGCCGAAGAAGAACATCAGCGTCGCGCCCAGGGCGGGCAGCAGCGGGATCAGCCAGATGTGGGATAGAAAGAACAACTCAGATTCTAGCTCCTAGCTTCTAGCTCCTAGCTCCACCCAGTTGCCATCCGAGCTTCGCTAGAAGCTAGCGGCTAGGAGCTAGAAGCTGCTTTTCTACCACTTCAGCAAGTTCACTTCGTCCACATTGATCGTCTCCTTATTGCGGAAGAAGGCGATCAGGATGCCCAGGCCTACCGCCGCTTCGGCGGCGGCGTCGGTGATTACGAAAATTGCGAAGACCTGGCCGTGGAGGGCGGTGGCGCCGTTAATACCCTGCCAATAGCGCGACAATGCCACCAGATTCAGGTTCACTGCGTTCAAAATCAGCTCGATCGACATCAGCACGATCACGACGTTGCGGCGAGTGAGCACGCCGATCACGCCCAGAAGAAACAGGGCTGCCCCAAGGACCAGGTAATGCAGTGTCGAGATGTGAAGCATTGCGTCCATTTGAGCGTCTAGCTCCTGGCTGCTAGCTTCTAGCTCTTTCCGTCTAGCAGTTGGCTCTTTGCTAAAAGCCAGGAGCTAGCAGCTGGCAGCCGTCTTTTCAAATCCTCTTCTTCGCCATGACTACAGCTCCGATAATCGCTACCAGTAACAACAGTGACGCGATCTCGAAGGCGAACATGTATTGCCCATAGAGCAGGCTGCCGACGGCCTGAGTGTTCTGGGCCTCGGTGATGGGGAGGGCGTGTTCGGGAAAGATTCCCTTCCCTTTCGTATAAACGACTATGAACAGGCCTCCCAGCGCGCCCGCGGCAACAATCCCTACCAGCCACTGCTTATTGAATTGGCGCTCTTTCTGCGTGCTCTCGATATTCACCAGCATGATGACGAACAGGAACAACACCATGATTCCGCCGGCGTAAAGGATGATCTGCACGCCAGCGACGAACGGAGCATAGAGCATCAGGTAGATTGCGGCCTGGGCCAGCAGGGTCATGATCAGCGCCAGCGCGGAGTGCACCGCGTTCTTGCGCGTGATCACCAGGATGCCTCCGATGAGCATCGTCCCGGCGAGCAGATAAAAGAAAAATGGTGTGGCTACGGGTGCCATATCGTTTGTTGTATAAGCGGCCACAACCCGACCGTGGCCGTAAGTATGAGTACGCCCAACCCCATCGGCAGGAGAATCTTCCATCCTACTTTCATGAGCTGGTCAAAGCGGTAACGCGGGAACGTGCCACGATACCAGATATAGAGGTACATGAACGCGGCAACTTTGGCGATGAACCAGTAAATATCCTGAATGCGGATGCGAACTGGCGGGAAGAACAGGATCAAGCCAATCAGAGCGAGCACCACTCCGAATCCCGCCAGGCCGATGGTTTGAACACGGAAGTAAGGATGCTTCGGCATGCGGGCGGTGCTGTAGAAGCACATCGCCGCCAGAAATAGAAAGGTGATTCCGGGAAAGAGTGAAAACACCAGATCCCATGTTGGTCCGGTCAACGCATTGGGAAACGGGCGCAGCCATCCGCCCAGCCAGAGCGTGACCGCGATCGAGGACACCGCGATCATCGCGGAATATTCCGCCAGGAAGAACAGCGACCAGCGGAACCCGCTGTACTCGGTATGGAAGCCGGCCGTCAACTCCGATTCAGCTTCCGGCAGATCAAACGGGGCGCGGTTAGTCTCCGCAACCATCGCCACCGCGAAGATGAAGAACGCAATCAGCCCCAGCGGGAAGAATTTGAAGACGAACCACATACCCTGCGCCTGTTGCGACTGCACGATGCCGATCATGCTGAGGGTGCCGGTTCCCTCGTCATTCAGGCTCGTCATCAGGATGGCAGAAACGACGGCGAGTCCCATCGCGACTTCGTAGGAAACCATCTGCGCGCTGGAACGCAGCGCGCCGATCAGCGGATAGTGCGAATTCGAAGCCCAGCCAGCCATCACGATCCCCAGCACGCTTAGCGACGAGACTCCGAGCATGAAAAGGACTCCGATGTTCATGTCGGTAATCGCGTGCGTGGGGCCGAAAGGGACGACGACAAACACGGTGAAAGCCGCAAGGACTACGATCAGCGGCGCGATCCAGAAGACGAAGCCGTCGGCTTCGGCGGGCATGATGTCTTCTTTGATCAGCAGCTTAAGAGCGTCGGCAATGGGCTGGAGCAAGCCGTGGGGACCGACACGCATGGGGCCGAGACGCACCTGCATGTGGGCAAGAATCTTGCGCTCCAGCCAGTTCATCGCGATCACGGCGACGGA
>WNEZ01000769.1_pt1 | contig 26156 bp, 16 predicted proteins | sample 5400521 | NCBI WGS metagenome assembly WNEZ01 (sample SAMN13153339, study PRJNA577476) | soil metagenome | isolation source: 120 cm saprolite under Douglas fir tree site 2 hole 1 replicate 1 | place: USA:California | collected 2015-04-18
CCTACCAATCCGCAGATTGTCGTCAATCGCGACACGGTTGGCTTTGGCAGCGACAGCGGCTTTGGAGCATACGTCGGCACATCGCGCCAGGATTCAATCGACATTCGCAACGGCGGAATCCAGGATCTGGTGGTGACTTACCTCACGCTCGCAGGCGACAGCAACTTCACCTACGCGACCTCAGCCGGCTCGGTTCCAATCACTATCAAGGGTCTGCAGCACATGGCCGTCTCATTCTATTTCGCACCCACCGCGGCGCGAGCCTACTCGGGCACCTTCACCATCGCATCCAACGCGGCCAACACACCGAGCAAGGTGATCACCCTTAACGGGCAGGGCTTGATCCCTCCCCCGTAGATCACTGCCGGGTGAACTGACATCCCCCGCCCCAGCCTCCGTCCACTCCGCCGTCGGCGATCGGAGCCGGGCAGCTCACCATCCCGCCACCGCCGTCTGGGTAGCTTTGTGGATAGTCGGTGAGCGCGGTCAGCACGTGGTACTGGGCGGGTACGTAGCTGTTGCGATCCACCGCGCTGACATTGACGAAGAACTTGCCGCCTCGGACGAAGCGCGGCTCGAAGCAGAAACAGCCGTAGGCGCGGGCGAGAACCGTCTGGTCCGGCGGCGTGCCGCGATCGAAGGCTCTTTGAAAGGGGCCACCTGGATTGTGCCAGGCGGCGATCGATGCCGGGGTGTATGACAGGGCGAGCTTGGCGCCTCTGCTGCTTCGGTCCACCACCACGCAGCCCGAGCCGGCGTCTGGTGAATCTCCGTCGCAGAACTGAAGCTCGAGGGCGAGGTCATAAGAGCTCGCACCACCCGATTGCGGGTCTACCCGCCATTGCAACTCCCAGGATCTGTCGAGAGGCGGGGTTGTCAGGCCACCCGGGAAGTCGAGCTCGTAGCGATCGGTGTCGGAGATGATCGCGTCGTAGTCCTGCTCGGCCCGGAGACCATCTCCGTTTTGAACCCGATTCAAAGACCACCTGGCGTACCCATAGGACAGCGTCCCCTGCAGAGCCGTGGCACCCGGCGGGGGCGTGGGAAAACCGGCCGCCGGAGCCTGAAACAAGGGAAGTACCTTCGTCTGTTTTACCGGTCCGCCAAAGTAGAAGGTCGCCTCGTCGGTGTCATTGAGCAACTCGACGAACAGCTGGTAATCCTTGTCGTCCGCCCAGTTGTCCTGCGCATCCCTGACGACGACAAAATAGCGCAGCGTCGATGCGTGCGCCGGAACGTGCAAGACACCTTCGAAATTTTTCAGATTGCCGTAGTTGAGCGACTCCTCGCGCGACGATTGGAGGCAGAGCGGTGGGCTGGATTGGCAGAAAGTCTCGACGGAGAGCCTGGCCCAGGGATCGTTGTAGGTCTCATATCCCTTCGGGCAGACCGTCGCATCGGTCCGGCAGCTGGTGGCGTCCGGCGCCTGGGTGAAAACGCGCACTTCGCGCGCCAGCCCTTGCAGGAAAGGCTTCGGAATGGGCGGAAACCGGCCGCCGGTGTTCAGGGGCGTGAGACGATAGTGGAGAACTGTTGGAGTGCCGGGGCCGATGGCCGGGAGATCGAAGGCGTACCAATCGTTGTCCGAGACGTAGCTCAGCCTCCCCACCAACGTCGCATTGCCGCCGAGCGAAAGGCCGGTGACGCGAGCCTGACCAATGCTGTCATTGGGCTCGTAGGGATCCACGTCGTCCATGATCTTCACGTCGACGTCGAATCTCGCCCTCAAGTCCCCCGGAATGTCCGCTGTGGCGTCGGCCGGCCGGTATCCCTGGATGACGATGGTATAGGTGCCGATTTTGCTTAGCCGGGCGGTGGCCATGTTCGGCGCCAGGAACTCGTTGGACACATGGTCCTCGGCGATGTTGATCCCATCGGGATCGATCACCCGGTAATTCAAGAGGTAAGGCACCGGCGGGTTGTAGGTATTCGCCCCGACGTGAACGTAGATGATCTTCCGACCGGAGAACGGCGCCACCACGACCGAGAATTTATCCACCTCGTTCGTGGTGGAGAGATATCCGTAATTCGCCCCGGACTGGACTCCGCCCGAAGAAGAGAGCGTGATCGGGGTGGGCACGACGTCATTCGGATGGTTGGGATCCGGATCGATCACCGCCTGCGAGCTCAAGCTGAATGGATTGCGCACGTCGAAATTGGGCCGCCCGGTGCTTTGATCGCTGAGGAAGACGAGCAGCCTGCCATTGGCGACTGCATAGCGGATGATGAAATTGATCGGGCGCGGCGCGCCCTGGGCATGATTGTCCACCAACCGGCCGAGGCTGGTCCCGTTTTCCCCATTCAACAAATTCACGCCCAGGTTCACGGGGGAACTCGGCGCGCCGTAACCGGCGGTCACCTGTACCAAGGTCCGCGGGTCAACGGTCGCCGGCATCTGAATGCTGTACCAGACCTGATCGTTCGCTGAACGGATGTAGTCGGTGACTGTTTGCCCCAGGGTGAGCTGGCATTGAGGGTTGTTCAGCGCTGCGTCCTGGGTCGGGCAGTTGTTGACCGGCGGACCGCCGGCGTCGCCCTGGCCGGGATCGCCGTTGTTCTTACAATTCATCAGGAATCCCGCGATGCAGATCGCGACCACTCGCAGCGGGAGCGCGCGACCGCAAGGACCTCGTGGCAGAGAGCGAAGGACGAACATTGGAGCTCCTCTACGGCCCAGGGGTGAACAACGGGCGATTCGGGCAGCCGGCGACCAGGTCCGCCGGTTCGACGTGAATGACGCCGTCGGGCGGAGATTTGATCCCTCCCACCGGATAGCGCGCGATGTAACGCGCCGACCTGACCAGCGTCTTCGCGGTCGGATCGTCCGCGGGAACCATCGTCAGCGCCAGATAGATGTCATTGAAGCCCGCACCTCTTCCCGTTCCGCCGTCCCTGGTGTCGGCGAGAGTCGGCATCAGCGAGACATTGTCGATTCTGAAGCGATAGCACTGGCGGCCATCGGACTCGGGCGGACCATCCGAGTGCAGATCGTAGCGGTAGGCGATCTGGGTCAGGTTCTCGATGTCCGGAACGAGCGGGTTGGTGTGCATCCGGACTTCCATGAAGTTCAATAGACCGTCCGCATCCGGATCGAGCAGTCGATCGTCGCTCGCGGCCTGCGTCCCGAGCTGCCATTCGATGCCGTCGGGCATCCCGTCATTGTCGGTGTCCTGCGACGACGCATTCGAACCGATCAATTGTTCGTCGCAGTCGTTGATCCCATCGCAATCGGTGTCCACCCCGCGGAGATTGGGAGGGCAACCCGGATCCGGGCGCAAGGGATTGAAGTTTCCACCGCGCGCGGCGAAATAGACCTCCACCCCGTCGCTGAAGCCGTCGCCATCGGTGTCTGGATTGAGCGGATCGGTACCGAGCGCCAATTCCTGCGCGTCGGTCAGCCCGTCGCCATCGGAATCAACCTGGTCCAGGGCCGAGCCGGCCCGGGCGCTGAAATTCGAGGCGATGAAATCCTTGACCAGGTATGCCCGCCGAACCTGGCCGAGCTGAAAGTTGAGGAAGTTGATCGGCTCGTTGTTCATGAAATCCCGAAACGAGCCTCCCCCCAGCACCGACATCTGCTCGAGCCGCGCCGAATCCTGCTCGACCGCGAGGAGCGGACAGATCGCAGGTGAGCCGCCATCAGCCGTTCCCGCATCGGGCGTTCCCGCATCCGTCGGCAGCTGGCAGGGGGGCAATGGCGCCACCGGGTTGAAAACGTGCACCGTGTTCACGCGCACGTCGTCTGCCAAATCCTTGAGCCTTCGAATGCGCACCACCGCATCGCCCCGGAGCAGCTCCTCGTCTTGGTTGATCGGATCGGGGTGGCCGTCGCTTAGGAAGATCAACGAGTATCGCGCGCGAGACGCCGCCTGGGCCAACTGCGGATTGGAGCGGGCGGTGGCAATGTCGCTGTTGACCAGGGCGTAGGCATCCGCCAGCGGCTTGACGAAATCGGTCGAGTCGCGATCCGGCGTGCCGGTGGTAAAATTGAGAATGCGCTGCACCAGCTGAGTTCGATCGTTGGGAGTGAGGTCGATCACCCGGTCGAAGCTGGGCAGACCGTTCTTCGTCAGGAACGCAGTCACGCTTCCAGCGAAGAGCATCACCGAAATGTAGATTTCAGGATCGTTGGGCAGGTTTTGAATCAGGTCGATCAGCGCCCGGGCTCGACTTCCGTTTGGATCGGTGACCCGCATCGACTGCGATGCGTCCATCATCAGAAGTATCTTGATCGGCCGGATCACTTCATTGGTGCCGATGGTGCAGAACCGGCCTTCCAGAGCCAGCGATCGATCTACCGGTCCCTGCGTTTGTCGCCGTTCATCGTACAGATAGGAGCTGGTACACGTGGTCAGAACCGGTATCAGAATCAGCACCAGCCTGCGCCGCCAGGGCGTCACGGTCTGGTTCCCACGCAATTCTGGAGATAGTCCGCGTCAATCACGAGCTGACCTGGAGGAACGAAATTGTTGTCGTTGAGGACGAGCTCTGGACCCTGGGGGTCCCGGATCGGCGGATCGTATTGCGCCCAGGCGCACCCGGCGCGCCAGACGCCGTAGTCGGTGGCCACTCCGCTCTCCGGCGATTCGGAAAAGAAGACCTTGAACAGGTTGTATCCCTGACGAACGCCGGAGCGGGCGGGAGGGGTGAACAGCTTGATGTTGGAGACGGTGTAGTCGTAGCAGACGCTGCCATTGGGCTGCGGGTCGGCTCTCAAGCTGTATTGGTAACCTTCCCGTTCGAAAAGACCGCGATCCCGGCGCCTCGGATCGGTGTTGGCTTTGATCTCATCCAGATCGGAGATGCCATCCCCGTCGGTATCGATGGTGGCATCGGCGACGAGGGGATTTTTTCCGTAGAGGGCCTCCAGGCCATCGGGGATTCCGTCGCCATCGGAGTCCACCAGGCCGGTGTTTGTGTGGAGGTAGGCTTCGGCAAACTGCGACAGCCCGTCGCCGTCGGTGTCCCGGCAGGAGCATCCCAGCGTTGCCGGTGAATTCGGATCGCAGCCGCGCGCGTCTTTCACCAGGGGATCGAAACCCTGGTCCGCGTGCATCACCTCGAAGGCATCGGGAAAGCAATCGCCGTCGGTGTCGGCGGCGAACTTATTTGTCTTCAACAAGAAGGGAGTCTCCATCGCGTCGGGCAGTCCATCGCCATCGGTGTCTACGTCCATCTTGGTGGACGAGACCGCGATCGAGGTGAGGCTCCGGGCGATCATCGTCTTCACCACGTTTCGCGAAGCCAGCGAGGAGTAATCGAGCGCGCCCAATCCCATGCTGTAGATCTGGCCGTCGAGAAACTCCTGAAACACGCCGTTGCCGCGAACAGACATCTGCTGCAACAGCCACTTGGCCACGCGATGGGTCGCCTCGGGATAGTTTTCCGGAGCGACGCCCGGGTAGGCACCGTAGAGGTCCTGGCAGATCGGCCCGCAGGCGCGAACCGCGGCGACGTTCAAAAGAAGGATGGTGTGAAACCGGATGTCGGCGACGTTGTACTGACCCTTGAGCTCCATCAGCTTATCCACCGGATTGAACACCTGATAGTTCTGATTCCGGTCGGTGCCGACGATGAAGCCGGTGATCGTATCGGGCGAAGTAGGGTCAGCGATGTGACAAAAATCCTCCGCGCCGATCGAGTCGGCCCATTGCAAGTCTGGATTGTCCGGACCGGCGTAGACCGGGAGCCGGCCGTTGTTCGCGTCGCACCGGGGGAACGGCGTGCCGTCCGTCAAGAACACCACCACGTATCGCGTGCGCGGAAGAATGGCGGGGTTTTGGAGCGCGGTCTGCTGGATGTCTCCCGCGATCAAGGCATAGGTGTAGTCCAGGGCGCCCTGATAGTCGGTTCCCTTCCCAAGCTGGGTCTGGAGGGTGGCGACTCGGGCATCGAGGCTCGCATTGGGACGCGCAAATCGCTGTCCGCTGGTCGCCGGTGGCCAGACGTCCTTGACGTTGGTCTCGAACGGCACCAGTGAAACGTAGATATTCGGCTGCGTCCGGAATTGATTGAGCAACTGCTGCAACGCCCGGACACGCGCCGGCGTCGTCACTCCCGGTGGGACGATCGCCTGGATGTCCGTCCGTTCGCAGAAGGCGGAGCCTTGCTGTGAACCGGGAGGATCGGACACGCACATGCTTCCCGACTCATCGACGATGAAAACAACCTTCACCGGAAATCCCGTGGGATCGGGAACCGCGGTGCAGACCCTTCCCCGCAGCGTCAATCGATCGTTCGCGTTGGACAGCTCGTTGCCGAGCGGCTGAATCAATGCATCGCTGCAAGCGCAAAAAAGGACTGCGGCGAGCAGGAAGCTCGCCGAGTCCGCAACTCTTCGATGGGTCTGATTGGCCATCTGATCTCGCTCTTTCAACAATGAATCAGCCGGCCGGGTAATCCGAGCTTACTTCCGCTGACGGCGACGTCCCGCCCATGCGAGCAACGCCAAGCCGAATCCAACCACTGGAGCCGCCGTTGGAATCGCCGCACAACCGCCATGCTTGCTGGGAGTGTCCTCGACATTGATCGTCAGAGCAGACGTTGATGTGACAATGGACGGATAGGCTCGGTCCGGGACTTGAAGGTTCGCGGTGATGGTGAGCTTGTACTCGCCCGCTGAGTCCAGAAGGATATAGGGCTCGCTCCCCGCCGTGAAGGTGTATTGATTGTGCGCGCTTTGGGTAGTGTAACCGTGCGCGTTCTGGACCGAGGCGCTTCCGCTCGGGCTGCTCCGGACCACGTAGGAGTACTCCAGCGGGGCACCGTTTCGGTTGGCCCAGAGGGGGAGTATGACTTTCGCCGTGCCGTGCGGAACTTTCAGCTTGCCACCGCCGCTGATGGCAAACGGACCGTTCAGGTTGAGCGGTTCGCCGTCCGGCACCGAGCCCTTCGAATCTCGCACTCCGGCGTAGATCACCTGGCCGAGCTGCGGATTGCATTTGTCTCCCATCGGTGCACCGGTGGTATTCATCTGGTCGGGATTGGCAACGAGCTCGCAATTGTCGACCGCGTTGAGCACGCCGTCGCCGTCCTTGTCCGGATCGCAGGCGTCGCCGATGCCGTTGTGGTCGGTATCCTTTTGGTCAGGGTTGAAGACGGTCGGGCAGTTGTCCATCAGATCCGGCACGCCGTCGCCATCCTGATCGCTGAAGTGATAATTGATGTAACGGCAGGTCGGATCCGGCGGGCCCTGTGCAGGGTTGTAACAGAGGGGGTAATTGTCCTGGGCGTTGGGAACGCCGTCGCCGTCCCAGTCGGGATCGCAGGCCATGCCCATCGTGTGTCCGTCAGCTTTTTCCTGTCCAGGATTTGGGATGGTCGGGCAATTGTCCTGTGCGTTGGGGATACCATCGCCGTCCATATCAGGATCGCAAGCATCGCCGATTCCGTTGGCATTGATGTCGTGCTGATTGCGGTTGGCAACGGTGGGGCAGTTATCGCAGGCATCACCCACGCCGTCTCCGTCGGTGTCCCTTTGATCTCGATTGGGAACGAACGGACAATTGTCGAAACCATCGGCAATTCCGTCTCCGTCGGTGTCGTCAGTATTGGAAAGGGTTCTGCCGTCATCGGTGTAGGCGACCCAAACGGAACATCCGCAGCCGCAGCCACAGCCGCCGCCTTCGGTGTTGGGAGCGCCGCACCGCGTTCCCAGACACTCGGGATTACTCGAGCTCTGAGCTGCCGCCGGCAGGGCCCAGGCAAATGCAATCGCGATTGCGAGCAGAGCGGGATGGCCAATTGAAGTTTTCATACGTACTCCTTTTGCGTTCGAGCTGGATCTAGCAATTCGCGATCCGTTCGCTGTCTCGCGATGAATGAGAAACGATCTTCGATACTTATCGCCGGGACCTCGAACGGCCTTGCTTGAGTTGTAGGGTCCAGGCCACAGGGATTATGAGGGGCTCAAACCCCGGCGCTGCCTACCTGGTATTACTTGCCGAGAATGAAATCGTCCGGACTGACGGCGATCGTCCCCGCCGGAACCTTCTTGTTCGGGGGAGTGAAACGCACCTGGTCTACCCGCAGACTGCTCACCCCGAAGGATCGCGCGCTCGCTTCGCGACCGAACTGAGCATAGAGATAGATGTCATTGGTTCCCCTCGGAATGTCGGCGAAGGGAGGATTGGGCCTGGCCAATGTATCCACCAGGCTGATGTTCTCCACCCGGATGTGATAGCAGGCGCGCCCATCCGGGGTGGGGGGCGCGTCGGCGATCGAGTAGACGTAGCCGCGCTCGGCGAAATAGGCGTTGTCCGCGCTCTGCGGTTCGGTGTGAGCGATGATCTCATCCAGATTGATGATTCCGTCGCGATCGGCGTCGCCGAGGTTTTCCGGAACAAGCGGGTTGGTTCCAGAGAGAAATTCCACCAGGTCATTCGGCCCATCGCCATCGGTGTCGCCCATGCAGGCGTCGGTGCCCAGGACGCGTTCCTCGCAATCGTTCAACCGATCCCCGTCGGCATCCCGAAACGGGCTGCAGCCGGTGATCAGATTTGGAGTCAAGGGGTCCAATCCCATCTTCAACTCGACACCATCCCCCAGCCCATCGCCATCAGTGTCCGGGTTGGTTGGATTCAGTCCCAGCGCGATCTCGTCGCGATCCGGAACGCCGTCGCCGTCGCTGTCCACCAACAGTTCCCCGGAGCGCGAGACCACATTCCGATTGAAGGCGATCAGCCTCTTGAGGACGAGCTGCTGCTGTAGTGAGGTGAGGTTCAACCCGCGGATCACTGTTTGCAGGCTTCCGGTCGAGACGGTGGCGGTGGCCACCGAAGTGCCGCCGCCCAAGGCAATCGCCTGCGCCTGAGCCGCCGCCAGGGCGGTCGGGGTGTTCCGAACGTAGATCGGCTGGACGTCCACCTGTCCCGCCCCATACGTCTCGGCGAGATTCCTGATCGACGAGGAAACCTTGGTCAGCTCGCAGGAGCTGCACGCTTGCAGGTCCGGCATCAGGGCGGTGCACTGCGGCTCGATGCCCGGGTTGAACAGCGGGTAGTTACAGCTGAGGTCCTCGGAGAGGAAGATGAGAAACACCACGTAGCGTGTGCGCTGCACTTCGCCGCGGCATCCGCTCTGCATGTCGCCGGAGATGAGCGTCTTCGCCAATCTCAATGGAGCGCGAAGACTGATCGGGCCGACCTCGGAATAACCATTGAACTGGGTGACCGCGCTCCGCAGGCCGGCGACGTCGACAAATGAGCCCTGGATTCCGGTGGCCACCGAATGGAATGCGACAAAGGCATATTTCACGCCGGGGCGCGAAGGGAGATTGCTCAGCTCCTGGATGATCGCCGTCTTGAAATCGACCGGGACGTTCTGTCCCCCTTGCGCCGCGAAGACGACTTTGACCGGAAAGGTATCCCCGGTCGCGGGCGGCGTGCAGAGCATCCCTTCCAAGGCCGTCCGGTCCGGAGCGTTCGGTCCGCTCCCTGCCAAGTTGTACAGATCGGCATTGGAGCACGACAAGCTCTGTATCAACAGAGCAGACAATACGAAGTAGCCGCGCATGAGCGGGGCCATGTTACTCAAAATTCAGAGCGATAACAGATAGGCGAGAAGGTCGTTGCGTTCATCGGAAGTGAGCGCCGCCGCATTGCCATGCGGGGGTTTGCCATACATTTCGATCACCGCTCGCAACGGAAAACGCGTTGTTACGCCCACGCTGCCATCGGGGCGCACATCCAGGCCCGCCGCGCCACTGGTCAGCATTGGAAAGACATCCCACGACCCCAAAAGAGACGGCGGCGCGAATTGGCGGATTGTTAAGTTCTGCATCTCCGGGCGCAAGAGCAGGCCGGGAGGAGTTCCGACATCGATGTATCGAGCTCGGGTAGCGGGATCCTGATCCGTGGTAAACAACGGCGCCGGATGACACTGTGAGCAGAGCGCTTTGCCCTCGTACAACCGCATCCCGTTCTGGCTCCAACCGATCGCGCCGTCGGGGAGCTCGAGCGCTTTGGCCGGCGCCCCGTCGAGTCCAACGAAGGGATTGGGCAAGGTCGAGATCGTCTCGGTATAGATGGTGAGCGCGCTGACCTCTTCGTCGGTGAGATTTGGATTGTGCAAGCGATTGCGGCTGCCCACGAACAACGAAGTCTGTGCCAGGCTGAAAGTGCTTGCCGGCGTGAAGTACGGCGGCGTGTCGCGGCTGCCGCGTACCGTGGTGGCGCGGTAGATCCGCAAGGGGTGGGTCTTCTCGAAAAAGATTCCTTCAGTATGCCCCTCCAGGTGGCATGAATCGCAGCTCATTCCCGATCGCCCGAAATCTGCAAAGTAAAGGATTTGTCCCAACCGCCGACGGGGCTGGGCGAGAACGTCGGTGAGGACAACCTGCGAGCTGACCGCGGCTCGTCCACGCGCCGCCTGGCGGACGTCGATCGCCGCCAGGGTGCCACTGAATCGATTCAGCACCAGCAGCGTTGAGCGATCCGGAGTGAGGACGAGCGATTTCGGACCGGAGTGCATTTCCAGACCGGCGCGCCCCTGGATCTTATAGTCGCCCGGTGGGCGGGCGGTGGGAAAGTTTGCCGGAGGCGGGATGGGGATTTCCTGGATCAGCGCCTGCCGGCTGGTCTCGTCCTTCTCGGCGAGCTTTCTCGCATCGAGCAGGCGAATCATCCCGATGCCGATGTCCGCCACGTAGAGGATGCCCGCCCTGTCGTCGAGCGCCATCCCTTCGCTGACCCCCGCACCAAAGCCGAGATGACGGACGAATTTCTGCCCCGCCGGATCGAGCAGACCGACGCCGCTGTTGTTGGTGATTTCCCAGCGATCCGGGTTCGGACCCACGTTCGGTCCAATGCTCGAGACAAACAGCCGCAGCAGCGACGGCGACCACGCCAGATCGCGAGGAGCCTTGCCCCCCATCACGTACTTCGAGTAGCGCTCCGTCTGTCCGCCGATGATCGGCGTACCCGGCCGTGGGGCGATCGTTCCAATTGAGCTTCCCGTCTTCCGGTCGAGCAACTCCACCTCTCCGGTCTGCAGGCTGCCAACCGCGAGCAGATCTCCGGCGATCGCCAGCGCGCGGGGATTCGGCGCCACCAGCGCCCGCCAAAGCACCCGGCCGTTCTCCGCCAGCTTCAAGGCCGACACGCTGTCGCGCGCGTGCTCCGCCACGTAGGCCACGCCGCTTTCCCGATCGATCGCCAGACCGGTAGCCGAGGCGGGGGCGGGAAGCACGCGGCGTTGCTCGCCGGGACCGCTGGCGCTGATCAAGTGTAACTCGGGCGCGAAGGCGTGCGTCACCGCGATCCACTCGCGTCGATCAGCGTCGATCCAATTGGACAGGGCAGACGGTCCATCGGCCACCGAGATCTCGGTCAAATGATGCGACGCGAGGTCGACAGCAATCAGTTTGTCGGTGGTTGTCGACGCGGCAAAGGCAAACCTGCCGTCAGCAGAACAAGTCAGCGAGATCAAATCCGGGAATTCGCTGTCGTTGACGACGGTGAGCTTTGCCTCGCCCGATACCTGGAAGTCTTGAAGGCGTGAGAGCGTCACCGTGATCGTCGTCTCCACAGTCGAGGCAGGCAGGCTCAGACCGCTCAGCCGGGCGTAGGCATGCCGCGCGTCGAGCGCGGTGACCTTGACGTCGCGGTCGAACGGCAATCCAAGGTGGAGCTGCATCTCGGCGCGAAAGCCTTCGCCGTAAAGGGCGACCGGCTGCGACGTCTGATTGCTGATCAATGACGGCCCGATCGCCCGGAGATGAATCGTCGGTCGCAGGGCGGAGGTTTGTTTTCGTGGCGAGCAACCGCCTACACCGAGCCCGAGCGCGATCACGCCAATCAGCAGACCCCGGTGGGTCAAGAATAGCCCCCACCGGAAGGGCCGGCGAAACAATTTACCTTTTCCAACCCTGACATCGAGCTTCTACGCTAACGCTAAACGCAGCCCTTCCGAAGAGGGCGTCTTCGACATACATCTCAAGTGTGAGAATACATCCGGACAAAAACGAAAGTCGCCGCCTCGGGCTTTCGCATTCTTGGCTTTATTGAGACCTTTTTTGACCGCAGACTCTCCCCCGCAACTTCTGAGGACACTCCACACCATCTCGTCCTAAACCATCTGTATTTGTTTCGGAAAACCTTTAAAATGTGTGGAAGTGCGAGCGTTGACAGCGTGGTACGCCGTTCGCTTAACCTTGCCGTTCAATGCTCCGCCCAATTCCGTTTTTTTTGGGACTGCTATTGCTCTTCGCAGTCTTACCAACGCCATCGCATGCTTCATCGAAGCGTGTCACGTCGAACAAGGCGAAAGTCAATCACGCGGCCAAAGCGAGCGCGATCAAGGCGAGCGCGGCCAGAACAAACGCGAAGCGAAAGGCGGCCGAGCTGAAGGTCAAGCCCGCGAAACCTCCCGCGGAAAGCCCGGCCCCAACGGCGGCGTCGACCTCGGTGGCCAGCGGATCTCCGCCGCCTTCGCGCGGTCCAACGCGCATCGATTTCGACGACCGCCTCATCCAAGGACAGACGAACAAATCAGGCGCCGTCTATTTGTATGATCGCAAGGAGCTCAAAACCCCCTCGATGATCAAAAAGCGCGAGAGTTTCCGAGAAGAGATCGTGGCGACGATCTACGGCAACTGATCTACCCGATTGGACTTTAGAGGAGTGTGATTTGAGCGGCCGGCCCGTAGTCCTTCAGGTGGTGATTCTGCGGGATGGCCTTCTCGTCGGGACCGAGGTGTTCGTCCCCGGGACCTACACTCTCGGAAGCGCGGACACCGCCGATCTCCGGCTCGACGATCCGGCGGTGAAGCCGCAGCACGCCACCCTCTATTTTCAGAGCGGCAGAGTGGCCGTCCAGGACGCCAACTCCGCCGGGGTGTACGTGAATGGGCACAAGATCAATGCCTGCGAGGTTCGCCCGGTCGACGAGATCTCCTGTGGCCCGTTCGTCCTCAAGACCCGCATCCTCGCGCAGCAGAAGCCCGGCACCAAGCCGGCGAGCTCCGGGGAAGTGGCCGCGCTTTTCAAAGCACCCTCGCAGCCGCCGGCGGTGAAAAGCCCCCCCGGGTCCAGGCCGAATCCGCCGGTGAACGCGGCGACGGTTGTCTCCGCCCGACAGGCGCTTTCGCCCGCGCCCGCGATTCCACCCTCGCCCAGGAACGGCAACCACCGGGTCGCCGCCGCGGTCGCCCGCCCGGAGACACCGGTTCGCCGCGTGGAGCCGGCGATCATCTCCGGTCAGATCGTGGGCGAACCGGCGCGGCCGCGCTCGTCGATGCCGGTCGAGCGGCGGATGGCGCGCAAGCCGGTGGCTCATATCGCGCCGCGGCGCACGGCCGCCCAGCAGATCAATGTCCCGCGCGTTCAAGAGAACGCGAAAGGAGCGCCGCGTCTCTACCTCGAGCTCTACTGGGGCGCCATCCGCCGGGAAGCCCACAGCTTCGCGACGGACAAAAAACCGGTGATGGCCGGTGATCGCGATGGCGCTCAAGTTCCGCTCTGGGGGTTCGCCCTCCCCGAGGGAGACTTCGTCCTCGCCGAATCCGAAGCGACCGGATTCCGGCTCTACGTTCCCCCGTCCTCCGAGGTGGAGAAGAAAAAAGGCGACCGGTTCTCTCCGATCGGCGTGGGCGAGATGGAAAGCGATGGCGGCCGCGCTTTCGTCGCTCTCGCCAAAGGCTCGGCAGTGCGGCTGACGCATGGCGAGATGACCCTCGTCGCCTACGTGGGCACCAAGCCGGAGCGCATCTTCGTCAATCCGCTCCGGGGCGCGCCCTGGACGCTGTTGTTCTTCCTCATCACTTTGGGTTCCGGGATGGTCTATTTCCTCCTTTTCGGTCCCAAGCCCGCCGAGCTGGCGGATTTTTCCGGGCGGAGCCTGCCACCGGTGGCGATCCGACTGATGGCCCCACCGCCGAAGAAGCCGGAGGTCAAGAAGAAGATCGAGGAGATCAAGGAAGCGGCACCGAAGGAAGAGGTGGTGAAAAAAGAAGAGGTGGTGAAGGAAGCCAAGCCGCCGAAGAAAGAAAAGAGGGTCGTGCGCGAAAAGCCGTCCCGAAGGGCGGAGCACAAGGCGGTGGTTGAAAGTCCGCCCCCGGCGGAGAACAAAGCGCTCAAAGCGCTGGCCAAGCTCTCCGCCGCTGGACCCGCTACCGGCGATATCCTCGCCGCCGTGGACAAGCTCGGCTCCGGGCCGGGCTCGAAGAACGCGAAGAACAACTACAAGCTTTCCGGGCTGATCGGAAAGGCGCCGATCGCCAACGCCGGTCTGGGCACCTTTGGCCTCGGTGGAGGTGGGCGCGGTGGGGCCGGGATGCTCGGGGCTGAGATCCTTCGGGGCAAGGGCGGCGGCGGCATCGGCGCAATGGGCGCGGGCGGCGTCGGTCGCGGCGCGGTGGGCGGAACAGTGACCCGCGCCTCGGCGCACAGCGTTTCCGTCCAGGGCAGCATCGATCGCGAGGCGGTGGCGAAGGTGGTCAATGCCCACTTGCAGGAGGTCCGCTCTTGCTACGAGCGGGCCCTGCTTCGCGAGCCCGCCCTGGCAGGAAAGGTGGTTCTCGAGTGGACCATCTCGCAAGCGGGCAAGGTAACCACAGCGAAGACAAAGAGCTCCACTCTGAAGAGTAGTGCGGTGGAAGCTTGCATCCTGCAGAGCCTAAAGTTGTGGCAGTTCCCTCCCGCAAAGGGAGGGCTGGTGATCGTCAGCTATCCCTTCCTCTTCAATTCGGTTGGCTACTAACCCCGAACGAAAGATCGAAAGAGCCGTGCGAAAACTTCCGGTCGTACTCTTGTTGCTTTGCCCAGCACTCGCCTCCGCCCAAGTTCCCGAGTTGGAAAACCCCGGGACGATTCAAGCCGTCCAGGAGCGCCAGTACCGTTTGAATCACGAGCTGGCTTTCGGGGTCGGGGTGCTGCCGCTCGACGCCTTCTACAAAGGGCTGCTCGCGCAGTTGAGCTACACCACCCACTTCTCGGACCAGCTCGCCTGGCGGGTCGTGCGCGGCGCCTACAGCTACAACGTCAATACCGGTCTGCGCACGCAACTGGTCCGCGACTTCAACGTGAACCCCACCGCCTTCGAGCAGGTTCAGTGGATGGTCGGCTCGGACGTCGTCTGGAGCCCCTTCTACGGCAAGACTGCGTTCCTCAACCGATCCGTTTCGCACTTCGAAATCTTTCTCGTCGCCGGGGGCTCGGTGCTCAACCTCACCAATTCGAGCGGCGGCCCCGGCGTCTTCAGGCCGGCGGTGAACTTCGGTCTGGGCGCGCGGCTCTTCAGCAGCAAGCATTTGTCGTATCGACTGGACCTCGCCGACAACGTGGTGATCTCGAAGGACAAGGGAGTCTTCAACGTTCCTTCCATTCAACTGTCCGCGGCGATCAACTTCGGCGTCACTGAATGAAGGTTGCGAAATTGAGAGCCCTCCTTGTCGCCCCCACCCTGGCGCTGTCGGCGCTCGTGCTTGCCGCCGCACCAGCACCGGCGCCGGACAAAGCCAAATCCAAGCCGGCCGAGCCCCAGCCGGAGGCGAAGCCGGTTCCCAAAGTCAATCCGAAGATCTTCGACGAGGCGCTCCAGGACTACTTTGACGGGAATCAGCGCCGGGCGGCGGGAAAGCTGTTCGCCTACGTGGAAGCCACCGCCCAGACCGAAGAGAACTACGCCTGGGCCCAGTACTTTCTCGCCAAGAGTCTGATCGAGCTGGGGCTTCGCCACGCCGGGGGCGTCTACCTCACCAAGATCGCCCGCGAGCGCAGTAACCCGGCGGTTCTTCCCCGCGCCCTCGAAGAACTGCGCTTTCTTACCGAGGTGCCGCACGACGAAACGATGATCGACGAGCAGGTGTTCGGGGCGCTGGACCTGGGCTTCCTCCCCGAGGAGACCGCGGGCTTTGCCCACTACCACCAGGGCCTTTGGGATCTTCAAGTCGGCAGCGAGCGCTGGGCGCTGATCCACTTTGCCAAGCTCAAGGAAGGCACCGCCGAGGCCTCGCGCGCCAAGTTCGCGGTGCTGGTGACCCGGCTCAAGGAGCACAAGGAAGCCTCGAAGGAAATGGTGGAGGATTTCCTCGAGCTCGCCCAGGACGAAAAGCTCTCCGAGGAGACGCGCAACGAATCGAAGCTCGCCGTCGCCCGGCTGCGCTATGAGAAACACGACTACCAGGGCGCGCTCGAAGCGTACGAAAAAGTTCAGCTGCCGCCGCTCGATCCCGGCCGGGCGACCCTCTACCTCGAAGAAGCGTGGGCGCGTTATCAGCTCGGACAGATCCACGCCGCGATGGGCCTGCTCACCACCCTCGACGCGCCGGTCTTCCACAATGAGTTTCTGCCCGACAAGTACCTGCTGCGCGCGATGATCTTCAAGGACCTTTGCCACTACCTTCCCGCCAAGCGCGCGGCGAAGGAGCTGACCCGGCGATTCGCCGAATCGCTGGAGGCGATCCGCGAACGGGAGGACCTCACCAAGGACCTCCGGCTTCGGCGCGCAGCGAGTGCCCAGGGGGCCACCAAGAGGGCGGCGAAGTTCCTCGAATCCCTGACGCTCGAGGGCGAGCGCGTCGGTCGCTACGCGGGAAACTTCGGCGAGCGGCTCTACGCCCACCTCACCAAGCTCTACGACTTAAGCCGCGCCGAAGCCCAGCGAATCTACGAGCAGCGCCTGAACGAATCGGTCCGCGCGGAAGCGGACAAGCTGCTTCGCTCCGCGGAGCAGGTCCGCTTGATGGAGTACGAAGTGGGCCTCAAGCTCTACGAACGGGTGAGGCGGGGCGCGAAGTTGGTGGCGCCGGAAGAAGATCCCGAAATCACCAGCGCCCAGGTCGCCTATAAGTTCGATGGAGAGTATTGGAACGACGAGCTGCGCGACTACCGCGTCCGCTTGAAGAGCCGCTGCATCGAGGAGGGCGCTCGATGACCGTCCTCCTGCTCATCGTGCTCGCGGCTTCCGCGCCCTCCTCGCTCGGCCCGGCGCAAAATCCGGTGCTCACCAAGGCGAAGGAGCGGGAGGAGCTGATCCAGAAGCTTCGGCGCGACATCTTCAAGGTGGACCGTTCGATCGGCGAGACCGACAAGCTGATCGCCAAGTCCCGCAACGCCCCGTATCTGCCCGACCTCCAATTCCGGCTCGCCGAGCTCTACGTGGAGAAGAGCCGCTACGTTTACTATCTCCAGTCGGAGACGCGGCAAGAGGGGCACGGGGCGATGGTTTCCCCGGAGACGCGCCTGCTCAAGCAGAAGGCAATCCAGATCTACAACCGGATCCAGCGCGAGTTTCCCGACTTCCAGGACGGCGACAAGGTTCAATTCTATCTCGCCCACGAGATGCGCGAGCTGGGCCAGTTCGACGACATGCTCAAGACGCTGGACGAGCTGATCCGCAAGTACACCTCCAGCCCGTTGCGACTCGAGGCGCAGCAGATCATCGGCGACCACTTCTTCGACAAGGCGGACCTCGCCGAGGCGGAAAAGCACTATCAGGCGGTGCTCGAGGCGCCCCTTTCACCGGTGCACGATCTCGCCCGGTACAAGCTGGGATGGATCCGGATCAACCAGGGCAAGCATGCGGATGCGGTGGTTTACTTCGAAGCCGCCGCCGCCAGCTCCCCGCTGCCCGGGGTCGACGAGCAGAAATCGCTCAACGTCAAGCGCGAGGCCCTCCTCGACCTGGTCTACAGCTACACCGAGGCCAGGCCCGCCAAGGGCGCGATCCCGTACTTTGAGAAGCTCTCCGACTCCCGAACCAGCTTCGCGCTGGCCCTGGACAAGCTCGGGAACCGGTACTTCATCAAGACGCAATACGAGTTCGCCATTCCGGCGCTGCGCCGGCTGATGGAGATCCAGCCCGATCCGGAGCTGGACCTTGAACGCGCGGAGAAGATCTACGACTCGCTCAAGGCATCCAAAGGCAAGGTGTCGCCCAAGCCGGTGGACATCCACTTCCTCGCCCGCGCCGCGGTTGAGGCAAAGATCGATGCCGATCGCGATTTGAAGACGCGCAAGCGCCAGCTCACCGAGCTGGAGGAGATGGCGCGAGATCTGGCCACCCAGATCCACCTCGCGGCTCAGAAAAAAGAGGAGACGGCCGAGTACCTGGAAGCCGCCGAGGCCTACAAAGAGTACCTCGCCCTCTTCCGCCCCGACCCCTACGTCCGCAAGATGATGCGCAACCGAGCCGACGCCCTTTTCGCGGCGAAGCACTACGTCGAAGCGGCTCGGCAATTCGAGGAGCTGGCCAAGTACGAAGACGGAAAGAACCCCAAAGGCCACGACTCGGCCTTGTACGGTGCCCTGCTCAGCCACTTCTCGTCCCTCAAGCAAGGAGAGGTGAATCGCCTCACCGCCTTCGAGGTGGCCGACGCACGGCAAGCGCTGAAGAACCTCGGGGCAGGCTACGTCGCCCGCTATCCAAAGAGCGAGCACGCGGTGCAGGTGAAGTTCAACATCGCGCGGGCCTTCTACGAAGACGGGGACTACGAGAAGAGCGCCGAGCTGTTCACCGCCTTCGCGCTGGCCAATCCGGACTCCAAGGACGCCGCCAGCGCCGGCAGCCTCGCGCTCGATTCGCTGCGCCAGCGCAACGACTTCAAGGGCATCGACGAAACCGGAAAGAAGTTTCTCGCCTCCCGGCTGCCCGCCGCCTTCCAGGGGGAAGTGAGAAAGATCTTAAGCGAGAGCCGCTCCGAGGCGTTGGGAGAGCTGGCCTTGAAGAGCTCCGAGGAGACCGGAGACGTGGTCGAGGGTCTGCTCAAGGTCGCCAATGAGAACAAGGGCAGGGAACTCGGCGAAAAGGCGCTCTATGGCGCGTTCAGCGCCGCCCGCGAAAAGCGGGACGTGACAAAAGAGAGGGAGCTGGGCGCGAAGATCGTCGCCGAATATCCCAAGTCGCAGTACGGCTCGGACGTCCTGCTCTCCCTGGCGCGGCACTGCGCCGAGGGCACCCACTTCGATGAGGCGGCCGGATGGTTCGAACAGGTGGGCCTCAAGCTCGGAGCGGACAACACCGGGACCGAGGCCTGGCTGTCCGCGGCCCGGCTGCGGATCGCGTTGCACCAGTACAAAGAGGCAATCCGCGATCTGGAAGCAGCGGCGGATACATCCGGAGCGCGCAAGGCCGAGGTGCTGGTCGCCCTCGCCGACGCGCGGCTGAAAAACAACGAGCTCAGCAAGGCGCGCACCGCTGCCGAGCAGGCGCTTCGGCTGGACAAGCACAACGCCGGGGCCGCGGCGGTGATCGCCGAGGCAACCGCCTCCAACCCCGGCGAGAAGCCCGACGCGTTGATCCGCCTGCTCGCCTCGGTCACCCAGGGACCGAAAGGACAGAGCGAGGAGGCGGCCAAGGGCCTCTGGTACCTCGGCGAGGTTCTCTTCCGCGGCTACAAGCAGCTGCCGGCCACCGAAGTCGAGCAGAAAGTGGCGATGGTCCAGCAGCTCGAGAGTGTGTACACCCAGGCCGCGCAAATGGGCGCTCCGGAGTGGGCGGTCGCCTCTCTCTGGCGGCTTGGGCTCGCCTACCAGCACCTGGCCGAAACCGTTGAGTCCACCGCTCCTCCCGCGGGACTTTCTCCCGCCGACGCGCTGCAGTTCCGCAACGCGCTCAAAGGGCAGGTAGCGCCGCTCAAGGAGCGGGCGGATGGTGCGTTCAAGGCCTGCTTGTCACGGGCGGTCTCGCTCGAGGTGTTCACCCCCGCGGTGCTCGCCTGCCGGGATCGCACCGAATCCGCGAAGTCTCCGATCTCCACGCCCTCCCCAGGCACCCTGGGCTCGGGGGCGGACGAGCTTCGCCGCAAAGCGGAAGCGGCGCTGGATGCGACCACCCTCGAGGCGCTGGGGATCGCCTACCTTCAAGCCCGCCAGCTTCCGATGGCGCAGCTGACCCTTGGCCGCGCGAGCGAGCTTCAGGACAACCGATCCAGCGCCCACAATGCGCTCGGCGTGGCGCTGTTGCTGCAAGGCGACGCGATGGGCGCCCGGTCCGCTTACGGCAAGGCGCTCGATTCCGATCCCACCTTTGACAAGGCCCGCGCCAACCTCGCCTCGCTGCGCTGCCGTTTCGGCGATCACGACGGCGCCAAACGCGAGCTGGCGCTGCTCAAGGAAGTGTCTTCTCTGTCTGGGCCGGACTTGGACCCCGAATGGAAAACCTGTCGCTAACCCGGATGATCATCGCCGCGCTGCTTCTCACCGGCTGCTTGGCCTGCGGAGGCCATCAGCTGGAGGGAAGCCTGAGCACTGTGCTCGATCTGCACTACTCACGGTCAAACGCGTCGGTCAGCCTGGATGAGATGGTGGTTCGCTTCATCCAACCGATCGGCGGCGGAGAAAACGTCGTCCTCCAGGTCGGTGCCAGGCGGGCCGGCGCCAGTCCCAACGCACTTCAATTCGATCTCGCCGAGGCGATGCCTGACAGCACCCAACGCGGCACGATCACGCGGAACGTCCTCAACGATCCGCGAACCAGTTTCCCGCCCCTGTTGCGAGGCCACTTGAATTTCAACGCGTCACCCAGCGTGGGCCAGACAGTGGGCGGGAATTTTTCCATCACCTTCGCCGAGGGCACCACCTTCGCCTCCGGGCGAACCGTCTACGGCGACTTCGGAGCCAGCGTCCAATGAGAGCGAGATCCTTCCGCGTCGATCTTCCCTTGACCTCGGTGGCGTTGCTGGCCTTTGTCATCGGCGGCTGCGGCGCCAAGCGGGTTCCCAACGACGTGCTCGAAAAGCTGCCCTACGAGAGCCGGATCGAGCTTCTCGAAGCGGAAAACGACCTCGCCCTCGCGGTGGATCACCTGGACGAAGCGGGCAACGAGGTTTCGCGAACCCGCGACGCGATTCGGCGCGCCAAGGATCGCCGCTCCTCGGCGAAGGACGAGGTCGGCGACGCCAAGGACGTTTCCTCGAAGGAGGTCTCCCAACTGGCGGTCGAGGAGGCGGACGCGCGGGTGGAATTCCTCCGGGCGCGCCAGCGAGTCAATGTGGCGAACGAGGACCTGCAAGAGATCGAGCTGAGTTGCGCGCGCGAGCGATTCGAGCTGGCTCGGGTCAACGTCGCCCGCAAAGCGAAGGTGAAAGGGTCGGAGGGCCTCAAGCCCGAGAGCTTCGAGAAGCAGGTGAAGAGCTGCGAAGCGGACGTCGCCGCTCACCGCAAGGAGATCAAGGAGAAGCAGCAGAAGGCCGAGCTGGCAAAGACGGACTGGGAAAAACGCAGGACGGTCCTGGCGAGAAAGACATTCGACGCCCGCGCGAGCCCGTATGTGGAGTGAGCGATGATCGGCACCGGCCTTCTTTTGATCCAGCTTTGCTCAGGAGCCGCGGTGGAGCACGACGCGCTCAAGCGCGCCGCCGCCCTAGAGGCCGCGCGGGTGCAGCAGGCGCCCGACGATACCCAGGCTCTCTATCGCCTCGGGCTTGCATACCTCGCGCTGGGCGAAGCGGCGAAGGCGGTGGCGCCGCTGAAGGCGCTGGTGCAAAAAGACGCCGAAGCGATCGACGGGAAGATTCTTCTCTCCAAGGCCCTTCGCCTCTCCGGCCAGGCGGAGCAGGCAAAGGCGATTCTCGACTCCGCGATCGCGGCTGTTCCCTACGACGCGGCGTTGCGGGCGGAGCGCGGTTTGCTCGCGCGCCTGCTCGATGAGACCGACGTGGCGATCGAGCAGTACACCAAGGCGGTCGAGCTCTCTCCGAACGACGCGGAGCTGCGGTTCAACCTCGGCGAGGCGCTCCACAAGCGGGGAAAGCTGGAAGCGGCGATGGCCTCGTACCGGGAGGCGCTGCGGATCAATCCCCAGCTCATCGATGCCCAGATAAACCTGGGCAAGGCCCTGGCGGACAAGGGACTCTACGGCCAAGCCAAGGAGATTCTTACCTCGGCGGCGAAGAGCAGCCTGGGGGAGACCGAAGCCCACTACAACCTCGGCGTGATCCTGATGCGCGAGGGAAATGCGGTCGCGGCGATCGGGGAATTCCAGAGGACGATCGCGGTGAATCCGAAGCACTCTCCGGCGCACAACAATTTAGGCGTGGCGTTCGACGCGCTGGGCGATCACCCGCGCGCGTCCGCGGAGTTCAAGAAGGCGATCGAAGGCGACCCGAACTACGCCGAGGCGCACTTCAATCTCGGGCTCTCCTACTTCCGGATGGGGAAAAACCAGCTCGCCACCCAGCACTTCGAAAAGGCCCTCGCCCTCGAGCCCCGCCGCGCCAGCGGTCCCTATACCCAGCTGGGGGAGATCTACCTGCGCCAGGGAAAAAACGACCGCGCCGCGGAGGCGTTCAAGAAGGCAGTGGCGATGAGCAAGGACGACGGCCGCCCGAACAGCCAGGCCTACCGGGGCCTGGCTCTCGCCTATCTCGGTCAGGACAAGCCGGAGCAGGCGATCCAGACGCTGCGGGGAGCCGTCGACGCGTTTCCCGCCGATGCCTCGGTGCACGCGGCCCTGGCGGAGGTGTTCGTCACCACCGGAGACATCGACCGGGGCCTGGCCGAGTACGACAAGCGCCTGCAGCTTGAGCCGGGGATCGACGCCGAGCTCGATCTGGCGCGCACCTACACCAAGAAGCACATCGCCGCCAAAGCCGAGCCCCTGTTCCAGAAGGTGCTCAAGGAGGCGCCGGAGCATCGGCCGGCGCTGCTCGGGCTGGCGGACCTCTACCTGGCCACCGGCAACTACGAAGCCGCGGAAAAGGCCCTCGCTCGAGCGTTGAAGGCAGACCCGCAAGACACCTCGACCCTGGCGCGGTTGGGGATTGTCCATTCGCGCCGGGGCCGGCCGGACCTGGCGGTGCAGGAGCTCGAGCAGGTGGTGGAAAAGGATCCCACCCAACTCGAGGCCAAGGCGGAGCTCGGGTCGCTCTACGCCCGAGGAGGGGATTTCGAGCGGGCGCTCAAGGTGCTGCGCGATGTGCTGGTGGCCGACCCACGCCATCCGCTGGGGCTGCTCTACCTCGGTCAGGCGCAGTACCAACGAGGCGAGGTCCAAAAGGCCGCTGAGTCCTTCAAGGCGTCGGCGAGGGTCGATCCGAATTTCGCCGAGCCGCACTACGCCCTCGGACAGCTTTACGAGGCTCAGCACAAGCTGGGGGATGCGCAGTCGGAGTACCAGCGCGCCGCCAGCATCCAGACCGATCACCCCGATGCCGCTGCTGCGGCGAAGCGGCTCGCCTCCAACCCTCCGCGCTAGCTCGCGCGAAACACCAACGTTGGCGTTTCGAAGGGGTTACTGGGCCGGAGCGTCCGAACCGGCTCTGGATGCGGTCTTCGCGCCGATCACCCGGACCACCGCGGTGGATCCCGGATAGCGCTCCGCGCCGAGCGGTTCGAATCGGCCTCCAAGGTATTTGCCGAGGAACTCCTCCGCCCGCGCGTTGAAGTCGATCCGATTCTCAGGTCGCGCGAACCCGTGGCCCTCGTCCGGATAGAGCACGTAGATCGCCTGGCCGCCCTTCTTTTCAATCGCGGCGACGATCTGCTCCGATTCCGCCTTGTTGACCCGCGGATCGTTCGCTCCTTGCCCAATCAACAGAGGCCGGACGATCCGGTCCGCTTTGAACAACGGCGAGGCGTTCCGGACCAACTCTGCGTCCTTGGGATCATCGACGTTGCCCATTCGGACGTCGAACGTCGCGCGCTCCGGCTTCCAGTACGGTGGAATCGACGCGATCAGCGTTTTCAGATTCGAAGGACCGACGATGTCCACCGCACAAGCAAATTTCTCCGGGGTGAAGGTCAGCGCCGCGAGGGCGGCGTAGCCCCCATAGGAGCCGCCGTAGACCGCCACCTTTTTCGGATCTGCGATTCCCTGACGGACCGCCCAATCCACCGTGTCGATCAGGTCATCGTGCATCTTTAGACCCCACTGGCGATTGCCGGCGTTGAGGAACTTCTTTCCGTATCCGGTAGAGGCGCGGTAGTTGATCTGGAGGCAGGCGTATCCGCGGTTGGCGAACCATTGCGCGGTGGGATTGTAGCCCCAGATGTCGCGGGCCCAGGGACCGCCGTGGACGTACAAGACCATCGGCAGATTCTTCGCCGCCACGCCAGCGGGAAGCGTCAGGTACCCATGGAGCGTGAGACCATCGCGGCTCTTGATCGCAATCGGCTTCATCTCCGCCAGCGTCTGGCCCTCCAGCTTGGGCTGCGCTGCGAACAGGAAGCGTCCCGTTTTCGAGCTTCTGTCCCATTCGTAGTAGCGCAGAGAGCCCCGATCTCGCGTGAAGGACACCAGCCACTTGTCGTCCGAGAGGTTTCGACTGGAGATGGAAAAGTCGCCGTCGTTGAGCTTGGCGATTCCGGCGAAGTCACCCTTCACCGCCGGGTCGAGGACGGTCCACTGAAGCCGATCCGGCACGAAGGCGACGGCCTCGACCGCGTGCGATTTGGGGTTCACCATCACCCGCGATGCATCCACCACCGAGGATGAGGCGAGTACTTTTTCCTTCCCGCTGTTGATTTCTTTCTCGACGACCCGCGCGGAATCGCTTCCGAGCGAGGAGGTGAGAATCGCCGACTTTCCATCGGCGCTGAAATCGCGGAAGGAAAGGTTCTCCTCCGGCCCGGCCTTAAGCCAGCTCTTCCAGGCGCCCTTGGCACTGTCGCGAATGCGGATTTCGGTTCCACCGTCGGGCGTCACCACCTCGGCGGCGCGGATCTGCAACTCGGGGTCGGCGGAGAATCCCGCGACGTCGCCCGGGTTCTGGGTGTCCATCACCAGGGCGCCATTGGCCAGATTCAGCCGATAGACGTCGTGCAGTCTCCGGTCGGTCAGATTCAAAGAGATCAAAAGCTCGGTGGGGAACTTGTAGTCGGCCGCGGTCAGCCGGGCCTGGACTCCTTCGAAAGGCGTGTAATCGCGGACGTTGCCCGACGAGAGATCGACGCCGTAGATGTGCCAGTTCTCATCGCCGTCGACGTCCTGGAGGTAGAGGAGCGTCTTGTTGTCGTATGGCCAGTAGTACTGGCGGATTCCCCGCTTCTTGTCGTGGGTCACCGCCTTGGCATTCTTCTCGCCCGCCGTTTCAACCCAGACTTGAAGGACGTTCTTGGCGTCAGGCGCGAGCCAGGCGAGCCGCTTGCCGTCGGGGGACAGCTGGGGGCCGGCCTTCTCCGGATTGCCGAAGAGGACATCGCGCGGGATGAGGGGAGGAAGGTCGGCTCGGCTTCGGGTCGCGGCGAACGGGGCCAACAGCAACGCGGCGAGAAGAAGATTCGCGGTTCGTACACGGCGCATCAAAGACTCCTTTTTGGCGAAAGGCGACGCGACTCAATCGCCCCGGAAGAAGCGGAAGTACACCTTTGCGGAGCGGCTGAAAAGCGATTGCGCCGTTCGCTTGGGGCAGCCGGAGCGGATGTTGCACCTCACGGCAGAGGAATCAGCAGCTTCGCCCGCTGCGGCCGGGTCGAACGGGTGATCATCCGGACGGGACCCAGAAACAGCTGCGCCTCGGTATAGAGCCTTCGCGCTCCCGGCTTTCCTCTGCCCAGGCTGGCGCTGGGGCGCTCGAGCCACTGGTAGACACGCACCTTGCCGTCATGGGCGAAGGCGGCCACAAGCTCAGGTGGACACAGGCGCAAATAACGGCGGATCAGCGGCCGAAGCTTGGCGCCAAAACCTCGGCCGACGATTTCGTGCCTGCGCTCCTCGTCCAGCGTGCCGTCGAACCGCGGCGAGATGTGGAACAGCTCGTGCAAAATGGTGCCAATCCGGGCTTGCGCGGTCGAGGAACGGAAGAACAGCGGGCGCAAGGTGATGCAATAGAGCATGCGCCGGTCCCGGATCTTGACGATGGGCTTGCGGCGACCCGCCGCCGGGTGGCTCATCAGCGGCTTGATCGTCCCCCGCGATGCCCTCCTCGCCTCCCCGGCCACCACCAGAATCCGGGACGCCTTGATCTGGCTGAACTCCGGCAGTTGCTTGGCGACATCGCGAATGAGCGCTTTTACCGCCTGGTTGAAATTGGGTCGGCGCTTCGCCACGTGACCTTGATCCTACTGGAAAGGCTTGGGAACGGCGCGCCTATTGCAGCAAGATGCCCAACTGGGTTGTGCTTCAGTGTGTTCATTTCGGTGAATCTCTGCGCGACGAAGACGAGTGCCGCTATATCTTCTCAATCCGGGCGATGAGACTTTTCCTCCCGCGGATCACGCCAACCCCGACGGGCTCCTGGCCGTCGGCGGCGACTTGCGGCCCCAGCGCCTGCTGACCGC
>WNEZ01004799.1_pt1 | contig 26130 bp, 23 predicted proteins | sample 5400521 | NCBI WGS metagenome assembly WNEZ01 (sample SAMN13153339, study PRJNA577476) | soil metagenome | isolation source: 120 cm saprolite under Douglas fir tree site 2 hole 1 replicate 1 | place: USA:California | collected 2015-04-18
GCCGCATAGGCGGCGACAATGAAGACGGCGTGCGGTCCGAGGTTCATCTCAATCCAATCTCACGCTTCGTGCGCGCGCGCCCGCAACATCAGCATGCTGCGCACCCGGCGGCGCAGGATTTCGTTGCGCATCGCGGCGATGTGCAGCGCCGCGAACAGAAACGTGAAGGCGATCGCCATGGAAAAGAGCGGCACCAGCATGCTGGGATGAACGGTCGGACCGCCGAGCCGAAAAACCGATGCGGGCTGGTGCAGCGTGTTCCACCAGTCGACCGAGAACTTGATGATCGGCAGGTTGATCGCACCGACCAGCGTGAGCACCGCGGCGGCGCGGCCGGCGCGCGTCGGGTCCTCGACCGTGCGCCACAGCGCGATCAGGCCGAGATACATGATGAACATCACCAGCACCGAGGTGAGCCGCGCGTCCCACTGCCAGTAGGTGCCCCACATCGGCCGGCCCCACATCGAGCCGGTGAACAGGCAGAGGAACGTGAAGGCGGCGCCGATCGGCGCGGCCGCCTTGGCGGCCACGTCGGCGAGCGGATGGCGCCACACCAGCGTGCCGAGCGCCGCGACGCTCATCAGCCCCCAGCAGAACATGGCGAGCCAGGCCGACGGCACGTGGATGAACATGATCTTGACGGTCGCGCCCTGCAGGTAGTCGTCGGGCGCGACGAACAACGCCTGCGTGATGCCGATCGCGAAGGCGAACAGCGTCGCCGCCATCAGCCAGGGCAGCAGGCGTTCGGCGAGCGCCAGGAAACGCGTCGGATTGGCGAGATCGACCAGGGTCATGGGTGCTGTCTTACCAAAAGCGTGATGGCCGAGAAATGCGGCACGAGTGCGGATACGTTCAACACCGCGCGAGGTTTCCGGGTGCGCCTGGGCACGGTTAATCGAGTCCTTGCCGCAGCGTGGCCGCGGCCGCGAACGGGCCGATGACGAGACTCATCAGGGTGAGCGCGCACAGGACCGTGAACGGCGTGCCGAACGGTACCGGCCCGACCACCGCGGCGTCGGCGGCGGCGACGCCGAAGATCAGCACCGGCACGGTCAGCGGCAGCACCAGGACGGGCAGCAACAGCCCGCCGCGGCGCAGCGCCACCGCGAGCGCGGCGCCAATGAGGCCGATGAAGGTGAGCGCCGGCGTGCCGACCAGCAGTGTCAGCATGACGGCGCCGAGCGCGGCGGGCTCGAGATCGAGCAGGAGGCCGAGCACCGGCGCCGCGACGACGAGCGGCAGGCCGGTGGTGAGCCAGTGGGCGAGCGCTTTCGCGGCGACCGCAAGCTCGAGCGGCGTGCGGCCCATCAGGATGAGATCGAGCGAGCCGTCCTCGTGATCGGCGGCAAACAGGCGATCGAGCGCGAGCAGCGAGGCCAGGAGCGCGCCGAGCCACAGGAGCGCGGGTCCGATGCGGCGGAGCAGCGCGAGGTCGGGCCCGATCGCGAACGGCGCGAGCGTCACCACCGCGAGGAAGAACAGCACGCCCATGAGCGCGCCGCCGCCGATGCGCACCGCAATGCGCATGTCGCGAACCAGGAGGGCGCGCAGCGCGTGCATCTTGCTCAGCCTCTCGGCTCCCCTCCCCCTTGGGGGGAGGGGTCGGGGGTGGGGGTGGCGCGGTTTGGCGCAAGCGGTGACGCAATCGCGTTACGGAGGGACCCCCCTCCCCAACCCTCCCCCGTCGCAAGTCGGGCTTGCCCGACTTGCGCACTATCATGCGGAACTCGGGCAGGCCCGAGTTCCGTGGGGGAGGAAGCAGGCTGTGCTTGGGGTGAGGACAGCGAATCCAACCGCAATTCCTTCGCCGGCAACCCCAGCGCGCCGTGGGTCGCGGCCACCAGAATTCCGCCGCCGGCGAGGTGGGCCCGCATCAGCTCGGTCAGCCGCTCCTGGCCGGCGGTGTCGAGCGCGGCGGTCGGCTCGTCGAGGAGCCAGATCGGCCGCTGCACCGCCAGGAGGCGCGCGACCGAGAGCCGCCGCCGCTGGCCGGCCGAGAGATAGCCGGCCGGAAGCGCGGCGAGGCCGGCGAGGCCGACCGTGTCGAGCGCCGATGCGATGGATGCATCGCCCCCGCCCAGAAACGCATACCAGAAGGTCAGATTCTCTAGGACCGAAAGGGCCGGCTTGAGCGGGTCGTGGTGGCCGAGATAGTGCGCCTGCTCGGCGACCGGGAGGTCCGGCGCGCCGCCGTCGAGTGCGACGTGCCCCTGCGCCGGCTCGAGCAGGCCCGCAATCAGGCGCAACAGCGAGGTTTTTCCGGCGCCATTGCGGCCGGTCAAGGCGAGCGCCTCGCCCGACGCGGCGGCGAAATCGAGGCCGGCGAACACCGTCCGCCCTCCCCGGATACAGGCGAGATTTTGGCCCGTCAGCCGCATCGGCAGCCGCCAAAACGAGGCTTCCGCGTATGGTGCGGTCGCAGGCCGGTCCGCCGGTGCGGCGAGGCGATGTTCACAACTCTCGTCCTTATGGCAGAAATCCGAGAAAGCCCTTATAAGGCCACGCACTAAGCCGCAGCACTGCCGAATTGCGCGGTTTGGACATGGGGCAACTTGGAAGTGGTAGTTAAATACCGAACAGCATCGATCCGGCGCCCCCGACCGCCGGAATGGAACCGAAGATCATGACCTCGCTCGACAGCTTCAAGTGCGCGCGGACCCTCAAGGTCGGCTCGAAGACCTATGCGTATTACAGCCTGCCGGCCGCTGAAAAGAACGGGCTCAAGGGCATCTCGCGGCTGCCGTTCTCCATGAAGGTGCTGCTCGAGAACCTGCTGCGCAGCGAGGATGGCCGCTCGGTCACCAAGGAAGACATCCAGGCGGTCGCGCAGTGGCTCAAGAACAAGACCTCCGAGCGCGAGATCGCGTTCCGCCCGGCGCGCGTGCTGATGCAGGATTTCACCGGCGTGCCCGCGGTCGTCGATCTCGCGGCGATGCGCGACGCGATGGAGCATCTCGACGGCGACCCGAAGAAGATCAATCCGCTGGTGCCGGTCGACCTCATCATCGACCACTCGGTCGCGGTCACGTTCTTCGGCGACAATCTGGCGTTCAAGAAGAACGTCGAGGAGGAGTACCGCCAGAACCAGGAGCGCTACCGCTTCCTCAAATGGGCGCAGCGCTCGTTCGAGAATTTCCGCGTGGTGCCGCCCGGCACCGGCATCTGCCATCAGGTCAATCTCGAATATCTCTCCTCGACGGTGTTCATCGGTCCGAAGACCAAGATGAAGATCGAGGGCAAGGAGGTCGCGGCCGAGCTCGCCTATCCGGACACCGTGGTCGGCACCGATTCGCACACCACCATGGTCAACGGCCTCGCGGTGCTCGGCTGGGGCGTGGGCGGCATCGAGGCGGAAGCCGCCATGCTGGGCCAGCCCTACTCGATGCTGCTGCCCGAGGTGATCGGCGTGAAGCTCTCGGGCAAGCTCAAGGAAGGCATGACCGCGACCGATCTCGTGCTCACCGTCACGCAGATGCTGCGCAAGCGCGGCGTGGTGGGCAAGTTCGTCGAATATTTCGGTCCGGGCCTTGCGGGCCTGACGATCGCGGACCGCGCCACGCTCGGCAACATGTCGCCCGAATACGGCGCGACCTGCGGCTTCTTCCCGGTCGACGACGACACGCTCAAATACCTGCGCGACACCAATCGCAGCGACGCGCGCGTCGCGCTGGTCGAGGCCTATGCCAAGGCGCAGGGCATGTTCCGCACCAAGAACACGCCCGATCCGGTATTCACCGACGTGCTCAAGCTCGAACTGTCGTCGGTCGAGCCGTCGCTCGCCGGCCCCAAGCGTCCGCAGGATCGCGTGGCGCTCAAGGAGGTGAAGGCGGGCTTTGCACAGTCGATGGACCGGGAGTTCGGCAAGGGCGCCGAGATGGGCAAGCGCGTGCCGGTGCCGGGCCGCAACCACGACCTCGGCCATGGCGACGTGGTGATCGCCGCGATCACGTCGTGCACCAACACGTCCAATCCGAGCGTGATGATCGGCGCGGGTCTCCTGGCCCGCAAGGCGGCGGCGCGCGGTCTCACGGTGAAGCCGTGGGTGAAGACCTCGCTCGCGCCCGGCAGCCAGGTCGTCGCCGACTATCTCGAGAAGTCCGGCCTGCAGAAGGATCTCGACAAGCTCGGCTTCAACCTGATCGGCTTCGGCTGCACCACCTGCATCGGCAATTCAGGGCCCCTGCCGCCGGAGATCTCGAAGGCGGTCAACGAGCACGATCTCGTCGCCGCCGCGGTGCTGTCGGGCAACCGCAACTTCGAGGGCCGCGTCAACGCGGACGTGCGCGCCAACTATCTCGCCTCGCCGCCCCTCGTGGTCGCCTACGCGATCGCGGGATCGATGAACGTCGACGTCGCCAAGTCGGCGCTCGGCGTCGACACCAAGGGCAAGAAGGTCTTTCTGCGCGACATCTGGCCGACCTCCCGCGAGATCGCCGCCGTGATCCGCAAGTGCATCACCAAGCAGGTGTTCGCCCGCAAATACGCCAACGTGTTCAAGGGCGACTCGACCTGGAGCAAGATCGGGGTCAAGGGCGGGCTCACCTATGGGTGGGACCGCAAGTCGACCTACGTGCAGAACCCGCCGTATTTCGAGGACATGCCGCGCTCGCCGCAGCCGCTCACCGACATCGTCGATGCGCGCATCCTCGGCCTCTTCCTCGACTCGATCACCACCGACCACATCTCGCCGGCGGGATCGATCAAGGTGGATTCGCCGGCCGGCAAATACCTGCTCGACCACAAGGTCAAGCCGACCGACTTCAACCAGTACGGCACGCGCCGCGGCAATCACGAGGTGATGATGCGCGGCACCTTCGCCAATATCCGCATCAAGAACCAGATGGTGCCGGGCGTCGAAGGCGGCTTCACGGTGCATCATCCGTCGCGCCAGCGCATGCCGATCTACGAGGCGGCGATGCGCTACAAGACCGACCGGGTGCCGCTCGTCGTGTTCGCGGGCCGCGAATACGGCACCGGATCCTCGCGCGACTGGGCCGCCAAAGGAACGATCCTGCTCGGCATCCGCGCGGTGGTCTGCCAGTCGTTCGAGCGCATCCATCGCTCGAACCTGATCGGCATGGGCGTCGTCCCATTGTGCTTCGAGGAAGGCACCTCGTGGCAGACGCTCGGGCTGCGCGGCAGCGAGCAGGTGACGATGCGCGGACTGCACGGCGAGCTCAAACCCCGCCAGCGGCTGATCGCCGAAATCGTCGCGGCGGACGGCGGCCTCAAGCGGGTTCCGCTCATCTGCCGCATCGATACGCTGGACGAGCTGGAATACTTCAAGAACGGCGGCATCCTGCAATACGTGCTGCGCCATCTCGCGGCGTAACAACGCGCGCCTATACGGCATCCCGCAACCGCCGGATCCCCGCGATCCGGCGGTTGCGCGTTTTCGCGGGTGCATTAACCTCACCTCGAATTGAGTGGCGGGTGAACGGCGGGGCACCTATTACAGTAGCGAGGGTTCAAGTGCTGCTGCGGCGCAGCGGATAGTCTGTTTGCACACGCCGCGGCGGGAGTGGGGCGTGCGTGTTCGAGGGAGATCGATCATGAGGGGTCGCGATTGGATCGTGTGGGGAGCGCTTGCCGCGGCACTGACGGCCGCTGCACCGGGCGCCGCCACCGCCGAACCGCGCGGCGTGCTCGAGCTCTTCACCAGCCAGGGCTGCTCCTCCTGTCCGCAGGCCGACAAGCTGCTCGGTGATTTCGCCAAGGATCCCTCGCTCATTCCGCTGACGCTTGCGATCGACTACTGGGACTATCTCGGCTGGAAGGACACGCTCGCGCTCGCCGGACATGCGAGGCGCCAGCGCGCCTATGCGCGCGTGCGCAACGACCGCGACGTCTTTACCCCGCAGATGGTGATCAACGGCGTCGCCCAGGCGGTGGGCAGCGACCGCGCCGCGATCGAGCGCGCGCTCGTGAACAGCCGGCGCAGCGCTCAAACGCTGACGCTGCCTGTGACGCTCACGGTCGCGGACGGCCGCGTCAACGTCGCGGCGCCCGACGCGCAGAGCGAAGGCGCGAGCGGCGAGGTCTGGCTCTGCCCGCTGTCGAAAGCGGTCGAGGTCGCGATCGGACGCGGTGAGAACACCGGACGCACGATCACGTATCACAACGTGGTGCGGCGCTGGGTGAAGGTCGGCGTGTGGAACGGCAAGGCCGAGACCTGGAGCGTGCCGCTCGACGACATCCGCAGCGAGGGCGTCGACGGCGTTGCGGTGCTGCTGCAGAGCGGCACGGCCGCCGCCCCCGGGCCGGTGCTCGGCGCCGCGATGGCGTCGGTGCCCGAGAAGAACGCCAACGCGGCGGTCTCGTTCACCAGCAAGCCGTAATCTCGCGTTTCCGCAATACTGAGTCGTCATGGCCGGGCTTGTCCCGGCCATCCACGTCTTTGCTTCCTGAGTTGCTGTTGGAGACGTGGATGCCCGCGACAAGCGCGGGCATGACGAACACACGGACATAAAAAAGGGCCGGCTTGCGCCGGCCCAACGTAGGGGATTGAACCTTACACGGAACAAGGGGAGTCGGCCGGCACAAGCCTCGGGGGGCTGGGGGGCTGAGGAATCCGAGACCCGTACCGGACCGAACCCTTGCCTGCCTTATGACAACGCACATGGACGACGGCTTGGCCGAAATTGGGCAGTATTATGAACTGATTAACGAACGCGTGATCGTGGCGCGACCGGTTCCGCACCTGCGCGCTCATGGCTCAGAGTCGGGCTGTGGCGAAGCCCTTGCCGCCGCTCACGTTCGGCGCGATCATGACAGTTCAGTGGCGGACGTTCTGGTCGGCGAATCGTTATTCGCCGGAACATGGGTTCCGCGACAGGCAGCATGACAGGAGGCGCCGCATGACGTTCGGCGAAGCCGATCCCAGCGAGACGTACCGGGGCGATGTGCCGGTTGCCGTCGCCCCGACGGGCCGCGTGACCTTCGAGCGGCACGAGCTCGACCGCATTTTCGGACTCTATGGCCGCATGGTGGCCGCGGGTGAATGGCGCGATTACGCCATCGATTTCCTCAAGGAGCGCGCGGTCTTTTCGGTTTTTCGCCGCGCCGCCGAAGTTCCGATCTACCGCATCGAAAAACATCCGAAGCTGTCGCGCCGCCAGGGCGCCTACAGCGTGATCACGGCGACCGGCCTGATCATGCGCCGCGGCCACGAGCTCGACCGCGTGCTGCGCGTGCTCGACAATCAGCTCAAGCTGGTGGCCGGCTGAACGCCTCTAGCGGGGAAAGCCTCGCAAGCGGATGACGTGACCCCGGATTTCGCTTCGCTCCATCCGGGCTACAAATTCCGCTATTCGCGCTCATCTCACGGCGGCTTAGTCGCGCCCGGGCCGAGCGCGCGCTGCATCACCACGCTGTCGAGCCAGCGGCCGAACTTGAAGCCGACATTCTCGATGGTGCCGACCAGCCGGAAGCCGGCGGCGCGGTGCAGCTCGATCGACGGCACCTGGCGCGAATCGCCGATCACCGCGACCATCTGGCGGAAGCCGCGCTGCTCGGCGTCGACGATGAGGCGCGCCAGCAGGCTCGCGCCGACGCCGCGGCGATGCCGGTCGCGCGCCACATAGATCGAATCCTCGACGCTCCAGCGATAGGCCGGCCGCGCCCGATACGGCCCCGCATAGGCGTAGCCCGCGATCGCGCCGTCGATCTCGGCGATCAGATAGGGATAGCCGCCGTCGAGCAGCGCGCGCTGGCGGCGCGCGATCTCGGCCTCGCCGGGCGGATCGATCTCGAACGAGGCGGTGCCGTGCAGCACCGCCTGCGCATAGATCTCGGTGATGGCGGCAATGTCGGCGGGAGCGGCCGGCCGGATCGTCAGGTCCATGCAGATCGGATAGCGCCGATGGACCTGTGCTGCCAGCCCAAAGAAAACGCCCCGGGAAAACCCGGGGCGCTCCGATTCCAAGTCCTGTCGCGCGGGCTCAGCGGCGATCGCCGAACAGGCGCAGCATGAACAGGAACATGTTGATGAAGTCGAGATAGAGCGAGAGCGCGCCCATCACCGCCTTGCGGCCGGCGACCGTGCCGTCATCCATCGGGTCGTAGAACTCCTTGACCTTCTGGGTGTCCCAGGCGGTGAGCCCGGCGAAGATCAGCACGCCGGCGACCGAGATGACGAACTGCAGCGCGCCGTTCGGCCAGAAGATATTCACGATCGAGGCCAGGATGAGGCCGAACAGGCCCATGACCAGGAACGAGCCCATGGCGCTGAGGTCGCGCTTGGTGGTGTAGCCCCAGACCGACAAGGCGCCGAACGAGGCCGCGGTGATGAAGAACACGCGCGTGATCGACGCATGGGTGTAGACGATGAAGAGGCTCGCCAGCGAGAGGCCGAGCAGCGCCGCGTAGACGAAGAACACGAAACGCGCCGTCGACGCCTGCATGTACTGGATCCTGAAGCTCAGGAAGAACACCAGGCCGAGCGGTACCAGCAGCAGGACCCACATCAGCGGGCCGGAGAAGATCGCCTGGCCGAACGGCGTGAGGCCGCTGATGGAGTTGCCGGACACGCTGATCGCGTCGCCGCCGGCCGCCAGATAGGCGAGCCAGGCGACGATGCCGGTCAGCGCGAGCCCGCCGGTCATGTAGTTGTAGACGCGGATCATATGGGCGCGCAGGCCCTGATCGATCGCGATGGCGCGGTCGGTCCCGACGCCGCGGGCAGCCGCGTAGTTCCGGTCGAAGTCCGACATCGAAGCTTCCTTTCTGTCGCCCGGACCAAACCTACGGGCGCTAGGGGCGTCGGTTGCTAAGCCCGGCGCCGGATGGCGGGAATCTAGTTCTTGTTTCAGGCAGGCGAAAGATGCCTGCGACGCTATTCCTTAGCCTCCCCAAGGTTACCAAAGATTAACGGTAAAAGACGCCGGCCACAGGCCGACGCCCCGCAACCCCGAAAGATACGCTTTTGGCTATTCGTCGCGCTGGCCGAGCAGGTGCAGCAGCATCGTGAAAAGGTTGATGAAGTCGAGATAGAGCGACAGCGCGCCGACGATGGCCGAGCGCTCGGCCGTCTCCCCGTCCATGGCGCCGTAGAGATACTCGCTCTTGAGCCGCTGGGTGTCCCAGGCGGTGAGGCCGGCGAAGACGCCGACGCCGATCACCGACACCACCCATTGCAGCGTCGAGCTTCCGAGCCAGATGTTGACGATGCTCGCGATGATGATGCCGAACAGGCCCATCAGCAGGAACGAGCCCATGGCGCTGAGATCGCGCTGGGTCGTGTAGCCCCACAGCGACAAGGCGCCGAACGAGGCCGCGGTGATGAAGAACACGCGCGTGATCGAGGTGTGCGTGTAAACGAGGAAGATCGATCCGAGCGAAAGCCCGACCAGCGCCGCATAGAGCCAGAACAGCGCCTGCGCGACGGCCGGGCGCATGCGCTCAACGCCGAAGCTGAGCGCGAACACGAGCACGAGCGGCGCGAAGATGATCGCCCACTTCAGCGGGCTCACGAAGACCGTGTAGCCGATATTGGTGAGCAGGATGTCGCGGCTCTGCACCACGAATCCGGCCGTCGCCGGGATGACGCGGCCGGCGCGCACCACGTAGGACGCATTCGCGATGTTGTCGGTGACCGACAGCAGGTAGATGCCGAGCGCCGCGACACCGGTGATCGCGAGCCCGATGATCATGTAGTTGTAGACGCGCAACATGTAGGCGCGCAGACCAGCGTCGATGGCGGCCGTTTCGGCCTGCGTCATCGTTCCGCCGAAGCCCGCAATGTTGCGATTGAAGTCCGACATCGTCGAAGCCCCTTTCCGTCCGCGAGCCTCGCGGAAGTCGCCCCGCCGGCTCGATCGGTCTGCATCATTGACTGCGAATCTTGCCGCCCACAAGGCGGCGCGACACTTAAGTCATTGTAATGGCGGAAAAATGCCAGTGAGTCGCACCCGCAATATCATGAAAGCGCTAGAGATTTCGCAATACTGCCGCAGGCTTGCGGCCTAGCGCCGCAAAGGTGCCGATCAGTCCGAACACGAGCGTGATCGCGAGCGCGATGAAAGCTGCGGCGATGGCGGGCGCGCCCTGCCACTCGAAGCGCAGGCTCATGATGTCGGCGACGATGCGCCAGGCGGCGATCGAGCCGGCCGCGACGCCGAACAGAACGGTGGCGAGCCCGATGAGCAGATACTCGAGCGCGTAGGCGGCGATGAGCTGCCGGCGCGTCGCGCCGAGCGTCTTGAGCACCACCGCGTCGTAGACGCGATGGCGGTGGCCGGCCGCGAGCGCTCCGCCGAGCACCAGCACGGCTGCGATCAGCGTGACGGCGCTGGCGCCGCGCACCGCGAGCACGAGGTTCATGACCACCTGCGCGACCGCGTCGAGGGCGTCCTTGACGCGCACCGCGGTGACGGCGGGAAACGCCTCGGCGGCGGCCTTGAGCAGCGCAGTCTCTTCCCCCACCGTGCCGCCGCCCGGATAGGTCACGGTCGCGATGTGGGTTGCGGGCGCGCCCGCAAACGCGCCGGGCGAAAACACCAGCACGAAGTTGATGCCGAGCGACTGCCAGTCGACCACGCGCATGTTGGCGATGGTCGCGGTGATGTTGCGGCCGAGCACGTTGACGGTGACCTGGTCGCCGAGCTTGAGGCCGAGACCGTCGGCGAGCTTCTTCTCGAACGAGAGCAGCGGCGGGCCCGAATAGTTCTGGCCCCACCAGGTGCCCTCGACGAGGCGCGAGCCCTGCGGGATTTCGCCCGCATAGGTGATGCCGCGGTCGCTCTGCAGCACCCATTGGGCGTCGGGGCGCGGCTTCAAATCCTCTGCCCTGGTGCCGCCGGCCGAGACGATGCGGCCGCGCAGCATGGGCACGCGTTCGAAGCTTGCGCGCGGCGCCTGCGCGCGCAGGAAGGCGTCGAAGCGATCGGCTTCCGTGCCGGCGATATCCAGGAAAAAGAACGACGGCGCCCGCTCGGGCAGCGCCGCCATGAACTGCTTGCGCAGGTTTCCGTCGATCTCGAGCACCGTGACGAGCAGCGCCAGGCCGAGCCCGAGCGAGAGCACGACGGTCGGCGTCAAGGCGCCGGGCCGGTGGATGTTGGCGATGGCGAGCCGCAGCACGGTCGAGCGCGTCCGCGGGAGCGCGCGCGCGAGCGCCATCAGCAGCACCGCGATGAGGCGCAGCGCGAGAAAGACGGCGGCCGCCGCGCCCACGAAAATGAGCGCGATCTTGCGGTCATAGGCGGCGAGCACGGCCAGCACGGCGAGCGCCGCGACGGCGAGCGCGCTCGCCACGATGTAGCGGGCGCGCGGGATGCGGCGCTCGGGCGCGATCTCGTCGCGAAAGAGGGCGGAGACCGGGACGTCGTGGGCGCGCCCGAGCGGCCACAGGGTGAATGCCGCCGCCGTGAGCGCGCCATACGCGACCGCAAGACCCAGTTCGCCCGGATGCAGCGCCGGCGCGAAGGGCAGCGGCATGACCGGACGCAAGGCGCCGGCGAGCGCGAACGGCAGCGCGGCGCCGAGCGCGAGCCCGATCGCCATGCCGATCGCGGCGAGCAGCATCACCTCGGTGAAATACACCGCGAACACGCGCGTGCCGGTCGCGCCGAGCGACTTCATGGTCGCGATCGTGTCGCGCCTGCGATCGAGATAGTGCTTGGCCGAATTGGCAACGCCGACCCCGCCGACCAGCAGGGCGGTGAGGCCGACGAGTGTGAGGTACTGGGTGAAGCGCTCGACATTGCGCTCGAGCTGCGGCGACGCGTTGGTGCGGGTGCGGATCTCCCAGCCGGCGTCCGGCAGCTGCCGCGCTGCTGCATCCTTCACCGCCGTCACGGACGCTTCGCCGCCGTCGGGAGCTTGTCGGGCTCGCTGGCGAGCGTGGCGCGCAGCTCGATCGCCGCGTTGCCGACGGTGAGCCGCGCGCCCGGCTTGAGATCGAGCCGCGCCAGCAGCGCCGCGTCCGCGACCGCGCCGAAGGTCTCGTCGCGGCGCGCCAGCAGATCGGCGATCGGCGCCGGCGGGTCGGTCGCGACCGTGCCGTAGAGCGGATAGGCGGCGTCCACTGCCTTGATCTCGACCAGGCTCGAGCGCCCGTCGGCGGTGCGCGCCATCGCCCGCATGGTGGCGGCGAGCGAGACCTCGCCCTGCGCGCCGAGGAAGGCGCGCTCCGGCGCGCTCGCCTCGCGCTGGATCAGGGTGAAGGCGAGATCGCCGCCCAGGATGCTGCGGCCTTCGCGCCCGAGCCCGTCGACCAGGCTCTGCGCGAAGGAGCCGACACCGGCGATCGCCATCACGCCGAGCGCGATGCAGGCGATGAACACGGTGAAGCCGCGCACGCCGCCGCGCAATTCGCGCAGCGCGAGGCGCAGCGGCAGCGCGCGTGAGGGAGGAGCGAGCGCGGCCGACGTCACGCCGTCACCAGCTGTGCGCCGGCTTCGGCGCGAACCGCGCCAGCAGGAAATGCACGGGCGCGTAGAGCACGACCGGCAGGAAGATCATCAGGCCGATCAGCCAGGCGGCGGGCGGCATCAAGGTCTGCGCCGCGGTGTCGCTCGTGCCCCACACGTAGTTGATGTTGACGGGCGTGAGCCCCGCATCGGGATTGGGCGGCGGCATGAAAAAGAAGCAGATCAGCAGCAGCGCCCACGCGAGCACCGTCCAGGCCGCGAAGCCGCGCCGGTCGTAGCCGAGCTTCGCGACCAGGAAAACGAGGAGGAAGGGCAGCCAGCCGTGGAAGAGCGAGAGGCCGCGCAGAAAGAGGGAGCGGTCCGCCATGAACATGTAGTCGGTCATGCCGGTGAGCGACACGCCGACCATGCCGGCGAGGAAATCGATCACCCACAGCGTCTGCGACGCGATGATCCCGACCGCGCACATGGAGACGAGCAAGGGGCTCTCGATCCACATGCCGACGAGCGTGATGAACAGCGCGATGTCGCAGAAGTAGAGGAAGTTGGTCGGCCCGTAGTAGCGCCAATAGACCGGGACAAGCACCGCCATGAAGGCCGTGTAGGCGAGCGTGAGCCACAGCGGAATGCGCCGGGCGCGCAGCGCCTCGTTCGTTGCGACCTGTGACATCAGACCCTCCCCGCCGGTTCGCCGGCTTCCACATGGCCGGAGCGCATGCGCACGACGCGATCGCAGCGCGCCGCCAGATTAGCATCGTGGGTGACCAGCACGAGCGTCGTATTGCGCTCGACGTGGCCGGCAAACATGAGATCGACGATGGCGAGGCCGGTCGCCTCGTCGAGATTGCCGGTCGGCTCGTCGGCGACGAGGATCGCAGGGTTCGGCGCGAGCGCGCGGGCGAGCGCGACGCGCTGCTGCTCGCCGCCGGAGAGCTGCGCCGGATAGTGCGCGAGGCGGTCCGAAAGGCCGACGGCGGCAAGCTCCTGCGCGGCGCGCTCGAAGGCGTCGGCGACGCCGGCAAGCTCGAGCGGCACCGCGACATTCTCCAGCGCCGTCATGGTGGGGATGAGGTGGAAGGACTGAAACACGATGCCGACCTGGCGGCCGCGAAAGCGCGCGAGCGCGTCCTCGTCGAGCGCGCCGATGTCCTCGCCCGCGACGACCACCGAGCCGGTGTCGGGGCGCTCGAGCCCGGCCATCACCATCAGCAGCGTGGACTTGCCGGAGCCGGACGGACCGGTGAGGCCGATCGCCTCGCCGCGGCCTATATTGAGGCTGATGTCCCTGAGGATGTGCACGCGGGCCGCGCCGCGGCCGAGCGAAAGATTGACCCCGGAAAGCGCGATGGCAGACGTACGCGCGGAGATGGCCGAGGTATCGTTCATGCGCAATTGGAAGCCCGCTCCCGGCGTGGTTTCGGCCCGCGGCCGAATCGGCACGTTTCGCTCATATGGGAATTGGGCCATGCGGGTCCAGATGATCTTGCGGGCGCTGGGCACGATCATGGCCGGCACAGCGTTGGCGCTCGGCTCCGCGGCCGCATCGGCCACCGGGGCTTCGGCCGCCGACAAGCCGGTCGCGATCGTGGCGTTGGGCGACTCGCTCACCGCGGGTCTCGGCCTTGCGGCGGGCGAGACGTTTCCGGCGAAGCTCGCCAAGGCGCTCGCCGCCAAGGGCATTCCCGCCACCATCGCCAATGCGGGCGTTTCCGGCGACACCACCTCGGGCGGCCTCGCGCGCCTCGACTGGTCGGTGCCGCCCGAAACCGAGGCGGTGATCCTGGAACTTGGCGCGAACGACGCACTGCGCGGCATCGATCCGGCGGTGTCGCGCCGCGCGCTCGACACCATGCTGCGCCGGCTCAAGGAGCGCGGCATTCCGGTGCTTCTGTGCGGCATGCTGGCGCCGCCCAATCTCGGGCCCGACTACGCGCGCGCCTTCAACGCTATCTATCCGGAGCTCGCGAAGACCTACGACGCCGTCCTTTACCCCTTCTTTCTCGAAGGGGTCGCCACGAACCGGCGCCTCAACCAGGGCGATGGCATCCATCCGACCGCGGCCGGCGTCGACGTGATCGTCACCGGGATCCTGCCCAAGGTCGAAGAGCTGATCGCGCGCGCCAAGGCCAAACCGGACAAGTGACCGGTCCGCGGCGCGCGCGAACTCCGCGAATCGACCGCCCGAAAACCTGTTGCGTCCAGCCCGCGAATCTCCACATTTATCGGGGCGACTGTCCGGAACGTGTCCCATGCCTCGGCTCTTCACCGCGCTCGAAATCCCGGCCGAGATCGGACAATCGCTTGCGGCGCTGCGCGGCGGCCTGCCCGGCGCGCGCTGGGTCGATCCCGAGAACTATCACCTCACGCTGCGCTTCATCGGCGACATCGACGACGTGCTGGCGCACGAGATCGCGTTCATGCTCGGCAATGTACGCCGGTCGGGCTTCGAGCTGCGCTTCGACGGCCTGCACTCGTTCGGCGGCCGCAAGCCGCGCGCGGTCGTCGCCACCGTGGCGCCGACGCCGCAAATCTACGAATTGCAGGCCGAGCAAGAACGGCTGATGCAGCGTGTCGGTCTCGAGCCCGAGGGCCGCAAGTTCATGCCGCATGTCACGCTCGCGCGGTTGCGCGACTCATCGAGCCGCGACGTCGCCGAATATCTTGCGACCCGCCAGCCGTTCCGGTCGGCGCCGTTCCGCGTCTCGCGCTTCGTGCTCTATTCGTCGCGCGCCTCGGTCGGCGGCGGGCCCTATGTGGTCGAGGCGGCCTATCCGCTCGCGGCCGAGCTGGCGCGCGTCGCGAACGGCCGATAACAAGATTGCAAATAGCGAATGAGCGGCAGGAAGCCGGGTGCATTGGCGGCCACCGCACGCCGCCAATGCCGCCGGCGCATTCAAGCTCACGCGGGCGTCGTCGATTCGAAAAGCTTGACCGGCCCCTTGATCGCCTTCCAGGCGAAATGTCCTCCGGCCATGTACCGCGCGTCAAATCCTGCCTTGCGCAAGGCTATCGCCGTTTGGCATCCGACGTGAAACCCGTAGACGCAAAACACGACGACCGGCGCGGTCTTCGAAAGCTCGCTCATCCACTCGTCGACCCGGTCGGGGTCGCGCCAAACCGCTCCCTCCATCATGTCCGGGGAACGGCTGCTGGAGTGCCGGGGCCGCGTATCGATAACCTGCACCGGCGTTCCTGAGTCGAGCATCGCCTGCACCTCATCGACCGAAACGGAGGGAAGATCGCCGAACTGCTTCTGCTCGAGCGGACGCGGCGGCTTCACCTCGACAGCGTCCTCGTAACGGCCCGCCACGGCGCTCCAGTCGATGTTGCGCATGAACGTCGCCACATAGGAGACCGTGTTGGCGCCGAAGTCGAGATGATACGCGTGCTCGTACATGTCGAGCGCGAGCACCGTGATAGCGCCGGCGACGGCTTGGCTGCCGTCGGAGATGGTATGATTGACGAGCCCGCCCGCGCGCGGCAGCCAGCTCAGCAGAACCCAGCCGGAGCCGCCGTCGAGCGAATTCGCCAGCGCCACGAATTCGGCGCGCCAGCGATCGACCGAGCCGAAATTGCGCGCGAGCGCATTCGCCATGACTTCCGGTATGGCGCGCCCGTCTGCGCCAAGGCTCGCAAAGTACAATTCGTGCAATGCCAACGAATTCAGCGCCGCCGCCTCGTCCTGCTTCAGGCGGCGGATGACATGCGCCGGCGTCATGGCGGGATCGAGTGCTTCGAGCTCTTCGGAAATCGCGTTCAGGCGCGCGCAGGCGCCGCCATAGTTGTTCTCATAGTGGCTCTCGATGAGCCGCGGCGTGATGCCCAAAAGAGTCCAAGGCCGGCAAAAGAGGGGTGCGATCTGATATCTCATGTCGACGTCTCCAGGATCCGCCGCGGGCGCCTGGACGTCGTCATGCCCCACGCAGCCGCGCTTCGCCGCAGCGACGTCGCCTCGGCTCGCTTTGGAGCGGATTCGGGAAACGACATGCGCCAAGCCACAGCCCGCAGGCGGGCGATGTGCAGTGCTTGGGCGGATGCCTTTGGGAGCTGGGCGACTGCGATTGAGCCCTACAGCTCGCAAATGATCTACCGCAACGGGAAAGTCAATAGGCTGCCGCGACGGGCGGGCGACGACAACCATGAAGCCCTCGCCGACCACGCCGCCGAAATCGACGCTCAGTTCGGCCGCGTACTTGCGCGCGAGCTGCTGCATGCGCGCGTTCTCGGCGAGACACGCCATGTGCACCTGCTTGATGCCGCGATTGCGCGCGGCGAGCAGCGTGCGCTCGAGCAGTGCCGAGCCGACGCCGTGACTCTGCCACGGCTTCTCGATGCTGAACGCGGCTTCCGCCTGGCGCGACAAGGGAGCGCCGACCGGGCGGAGTTCGGCGACGCCGCGCAGGATCCCGTCGACCAGAAATCCGTGCAGCACGGTGTCGGGGCGCGTGAGCGTGTCGGCGTAGCGGTGGATCAATTCGTCCGAGATGGCGCCGCCGAAGCGGTTGCGCCGGCTCTCGTGGTCGAGGCGAAGCAGGTGCTCACGATATTTGGCGATTTCGCCGATCCACAATTTGCGGATCACGCCCCCGTCGGCGAGAAGCTCATCCATGTCGGAATCTCCTGGCGGTCGGGCCGCCATCGGGCGTCCCGAATCAATTGTTTGCTGCAGCATGTTGCGCATATATTGCGGCGCAACATAAGGCGGCCAAGCCACGGAAATCGCATGGGTTTGTTGACGCGCACGCAATGCTGCGCAGCAAAAAGGCAGATCGCCGCTCGCGCGCGCAACGATCTGCCGCGCCAGCGGCTTATCACGGGATTGTGAAGCCGGCTCGCCTCGCCGGCCCGAGGGCTCAGCGCGTCCCGACCAGTTGCCGGCTGCGGTGGTAGTAGTCCGACACAGCCGGACGATAGCCGTGGCGATACCAGGCGTAATGGTGCCGGTAATGGCGCCAGCCATCGCGGTAGTGGCGAGCATCTGCGGGCGGCGCGAGCGCCACGAACGCGCACGCCAGCGCGATGAGCGCGAGTATCGATTTCGTCGACATTGCAATCCTCAATTTCTCAGCAGCGATCACGCGAAAAGAAACAGCGGCCGGCGGACCGGCCGCTGTTCTCGCATCTAGCGCGTTCCCTGCAGTTGACGGCTGTTGTGGTAGTAGTCGGATGTGGCCGGTGCGTAGCGATAGCGATATCGCGGCCCGTACGACCGGCCGTAATAGGGCTCGCCCGCGTACGCATAGGCGCCGCCGTAGGCGTATGGGGCCGCATAGCCATAGCTGTAGGTGCGATACGGATACGGCCCCGCATAGGCGTAGCCGCCATACCAGCCGTCATCCACGTAGGCGTAGCCTCCGCCCCACTGCGCCATCGCGGGCGAGGCCGCGGCGGCGGCGAGGACGGCGGCGAGCGCAATCTTCGAGACGATCCTCATCGTTGGAACCTCCTGACACGTTGTCTTCCGGATCTCCCCACGATCGATCACGCGCTGCGCCATTGTCCGACGCACCATTCCATCCGGCACTGAAGGTATGACGCGTGGGGTGGACAAAAGTTTCCTGCAGCGCCCCGTGCGGACCCGGTTCCAGGCGCGGCGAAGCTCGTGTCCGCCGCCAAACGCAAAGCGGCCGGTCTTGCGACCGGCCGCGTGCTCGCCAGAGCGATGGAGGTCTGGATCAGATGTTGCCCTGGGCCAGGCGGTCGTTGAGCCGCATCTCGGTGACCCACTTCTGCGCGGGCGCGCGCTTCGGCGCGATGTACTTCGCATAGGCGCCGGTGGTGGCGCTCATCACGACGGGGGCGAAGCGGCCGTCGCTGACCGGGTCGGCGCCGACGCCGAGCTGCGTGAACGCGAAGGACGGGGAAGCAATGGCCGAGAAGAGAACGGCCGCGATCGCGATTTTCGACTTGGTGTTCATGGTCAATCTCCTGCTGTTGCGGTGTTGTCGGGGTGTATTTCTGTACTCTGTCTTGGTTAGTCTCACTCTCGACTTCGATCGATTTGGTTGATCGTCCAACATCGGATGATACGGGCGTACCTGGAACGGGTTTCACTTGCGAATCACATGGGCTGGCGCGAATCGCCCGCTCGGTTTCACTTGCGCGTGAGCCCAGCGTGATGCGGCGACACCGCGGCGTGGCGCGGGCGGCGCTGCTTGTAAGGAGGATGGAAATGCGGCTAATGCCTCGGGCCCTGGAATTATTTTCGGCCGGTCGATCGCAACGCCGCCGAAACATGCGCTGAGCCATCCCCTCCCAAACATGCCCGCTTGCCTCAGCGACCAATACGCGGCCCTCGTCGCTGGCGGTGTGCTCACGCGCGACGCGGCGCAGGCGGCGCTCGCCGCCCGGCTGACGCGGCTGGAAGAGCGCCTCGCGATGCATCGCCTGGCGCGCAAGTCGTCCTCGCTCGGCTGGTTCTTCGGCAGCCGCGAGAAGAGCGAGGCGCCGATCAAAGGGCTTTACGTCCACGGCGAGGTCGGCCGCGGCAAGACCATGCTGATGGACTTGTTCTTCGAGGCCTCGGCGGTGCGCCGCAAGCGACGCGCGCATTTCCACGAGTTCATGGCGGACGTGCACGAGCGCGTGCACGTCTATCGCCAGAAGCCGCGCAACGGCGAGAACGCCGACGATCCGATCCGGCGCGCCGCCGCCGACTTCGCCGAGGAATCCTGGCTGCTGTGCTTCGACGAATTTCACGTCACCGACATCGCCGACGCCATGATCCTCAGCCGGCTTTTTGCGCGGCTGTTCGAGCACGGCGTCGTGGTGGTAGCGACCTCTAATGTCGAGCCGGACGAGCTCTACAAGAACGGGCTCAACCGCGCGCTCTTCGTGCCCTTCATCGAGCTCCTCAAGGCGCACATGGACGTCATGCGGCTCGACGCGCGCGCCGATTTCCGCCTCGAGAAGCTCGTCGGCCGCAAGGTCTGGCACGTGCCGGCGGACGCGCAGGCCGAACGCGCGCTCGACGCGGCCTGGCAGGATCTCGCGCTCGGCGAGGCGGGCGCGCCGGTGGAGTTGATAGTGAAGGGCCACCCGGTGCGGGTGCCGAAGGCGGCGAAAGGCGTCGCGCGCTTCTCCTTCGCGGACCTGTGCGAAGCGCCGCTCGGTGCGCTCGACTATCTGCGCATCGCGCGCGAATTCCACGCCATCGTGCTCGATCGCGTGCCCGTCATGGACGAGGCGCAGCGCAACGCGGCCAAGCGCTTCATCGCGCTGATCGACACGCTGTATGACAACGCGGTGAAGCTCGTCGCCTCGGCGGCGGCGGCGCCGGACCAGCTTTACCGCGGGACGGAAGGCTTCGAGGCAGAGGAATTCAAGCGCACCGCCTCGCGCCTGGTCGAAATGGGCTCGCAGGCCTACCTGGCGCTGCCGCACGGCCGCCATGCCTCGGACGTGAGCGGCTCGACCGAAGGCATCGTGGAGACATAGGTTTCGCGCGAAAACCCCGCTGGGCCGCCGACTTGAACGGCCTCCCCGAAACGGCTAACACCCCGCCCATCCGCCGGCCCGCCTGGGCCGCGAGTTGCAAGGACGATTTTTCCTATGGCGCGTCAAAAGATTGCATTGATCGGCTCCGGCCAGATCGGCGGCACGCTCGCTCACCTCATCGGTCTCAAGGAGCTGGGCGACGTCGTCATGTTCGACATCGCGGAAGGCATTCCGCAGGGCAAGGCGCTCGACATCGCGCAGTCCTCGCCGATCGACGGATTCGATGCGAACTTCTCGGGCGTCAACACCTACGAGGCGATCGAAGGCGCCGCCGTCTGCGTCGTCACCGCCGGCGTGCCACGCAAGCCCGGCATGAGCCGCGACGATCTCCTGAGCATCAATCTCAAGGTGATGGAGCAGGTCGGCTCGGGCATCAAGAAATACGCGCCGAACGCCTTCGTGATCTGCATCACCAATCCGCTCGACGCCATGGTGTGGGCGCTGCAGAAGGCGTGCGGCCTGCCCAAGCCGAAAGTGGTCGGCATGGCGGGCGTGCTCGATTCCTCGCGCTTCCGCCACTTCCTCGCCGACGAGTTCAACGTCTCGGTCGAAGACGTTACCGCATTCGTGCTCGGCGGCCACGGCGACACCATGGTGCCGCTGCCGCGCTACTCCACGGTCGCCGGCATTCCGCTGCCCGACCTCGTCAAGATGGGCTGGACCACGCAGGCGCGCATCGACGAGATCGTCGATCGCACCCGCAACGGCGGCGCCGAGATCGTCAACCTGCTCAAGACCGGCTCGGCGTTCTACGCGCCGGCCGCCTCCGCGATCGCGATGGCGGAGAGCTACCTGCGCGACAAGAAGCGCGTGCTGCCGTGCGCCGCCTATCTCAACGGCGAATACGGCGTGAAGGACCTCTATGTCGGCGTGCCCGTGGTGATCGGCTCGAAGGGCGTCGAGCGCATCGTCGAGATCGAGCTCAACAGCGCCGAAAAGACCATGTTCGAGAAATCGGCCGGCGCGGTGCGCGGGCTGGTCGACGCCTGCATGAAGATCGCGCCCGACCTCGCGAAGGCGAAGTAGAAGTCCTCAGCGACTATCCGCGGGAAGCCGGCATGAACATCCACGAGTACCAGGCGAAAGCGGTGCTGCGCGAGTTCGCGGTGCCGGTGCCGCGCGGCATGCCGGCGTTCTCGGTCGAGGACGCCGAGAAGGCCGCGCGCGCGCTCGGCGGCCCGGTCTGGGTCGTCAAGGCGCAGATCCACGCGGGCGGACGCGGCAAGGCGGGCGGCGTCAAGGTCGTCAAATCGATCGACGACGTGACGCGCGAGGCGAAGCGCCTGCTCGGCGCGACGCTGGTCACGCACCAGACTGGCCCGAAGGGCAAGCAGGTGAGCCGCCTCTACGTCGAGGAAGGCTCGGCGATCGAGAAGGAGTTCTATCTCTCGGCGCTGGTCGACCGCGCGACCTCGCGCGTCGCCTTCGTGGTGTCGACCGAAGGCGGCATGGACATCGAGGAGGTCGCGCACAAGACGCCGGACAAGATCGTCACCTTCTCGATCGATCCCGCGACCGGCGCGATGCCGCATCACGGCCGGCGCGCCGCGCAGGTGCTCGGGCTGAAGGGCGACCTCGCCAAGCAAACCGAGAGCCTCGTCATCAAGCTGTACGAAGCATTCGTCGCCAAGGACATGGCGCTGCTCGAGATCAATCCGCTGGTCGTCACAAAATCGGGCCAGCTCGTCTGCCTCGACGCCAAGGTCGCGTTCGACGACAACGCGCTCTACCGCCACTCCGACATCGTGGCGCTGCGCGATTTCAGCGAGGAGGACGCCAAGGAGATCGAGGCGTCGAAATACGACCTCAACTACGTGGCGCTCGACGGCACCATCGGCTGCATGGTCAACGGCGCCGGCCTCGCCATGGCGACCATGGACATCATCAAGCTCTACGGCGAATCGCCGGCGAACTTTCTCGACGTCGGCGGCAGCGCCACCAAGGACAAGGTCGCGGCGGCGTTCAAGATCATCACCTCCGACCACAATGTGAAGGGCATCCTGGTCAACATCTTCGGAGGCATCATGAAGTGCGACGTGATCGGCGAAGGCGTCGTCGCGGCCGTGAAGGAATCGGGTCTCAAGGTCCCGCTGGTAGTGCGGCTCGAAGGCACCAACGTGGATCTCGGCAAGAAGATCATCGCGGAGTCGAAGCTCAACGTGGTGTCGGCCGACGACCTCGACGACGCCGCGCAGAAGATCGTGAAGGCGGTGAAGGGGTCCGCGTAATGTCCGTCCTGATCGACAAGAACACGAAAGTCATCTGCCAGGGATTCACCGGCAAGAACGGCACCTTCCATTCGGAAGCCGCGATCGCGTACGGCACCAAGATGGTGGGCGGCACGTCGCCGGGCAAAGGCGGCTCGTATCATCTCAACCTGCCGGTGTTCGACACGGTCGCCGAAGCGAAAGAGAAGACCGGCTGCGACGCGAGCGTGATCTACGTGCCGCCCGCCGGCGCGGCCGACGCGATCTGCGAATCGATCCAGGCCGAGATCCCGCTCATCGTCTGCATCACCGAGGGCATCCCGGTCGCCGACATGGTCAAGGTGAAGCGCGCGCTCTCGAGCTCACGCTCGCGCCTGATCGGACCGAACTGCCCGGGCGTGATGACGGCGGGCGAATGCAAGATCGGCATCATGCCGGGCAGCATCTTCAAGGCGGGCTCGGTCGGCATCGTGTCGCGCTCGGGCACGCTCACCTACGAGGCGGTCTTTCAGACCACGCGCGAGGGCCTCGGCCAGACCACCGCGGTCGGCATCGGCGGCGATCCGGTGAAAGGCACCGAGTTCATCGACGTGCTGGAGATGTTCCTGGCCGACAAGGCGACCGAGTCGATCGTCATGATCGGCGAGATCGGCGGCGCGGCCGAGGAGGACGCGGCGCAATTTCTCAAGGACGAGGCGAAGCGCGGACGCAAGAAGCCGATGGTCGGCTTCATCGCGGGCCGCACGGCGCCGCCCGGGCGGCGTATGGGTCACGCCGGCGCGATCATCGCGGGCGGCAAGGGCGACGCCGAGTCGAAGATCGCCGCCATGGAGTCGGCCGGCATCAAGGTCTCGCCCTCCCCGGCCCGGCTCGGCAAGACGCTGGTCGAGGTTTTGAAACGCTGACCTGCTCCGCCCCACGGAGGCACTTCATATGGATGCGGTATTCCTGCTCTGGCACTCGCACGACATGGGCGGGGGCGAGATCGACGACAAGCTCATCGGCGTCTACACCAGCGAAGCGGCGGCGCTGGCCGCCAAGCACCGCAAACTCCAGTTCGAAGGGTTTCGCGACACGCCGGACGGGTTCGTGATCGACCGATGCGAACTCGACCGCGACCTGTGGTCGGAAGGCTTCGTTACCGTTGAGGGGATTGAGGAGCGCAGCCGGAAGAAGTGAATTCGAATTCATTTGTTGCGTAATTTTGATGGCCTATGAGCCCTATAGCCAATTGTTGAGGCAGGACGGCTGGCTTAAATAGCTGGCAGGATCAGATTCGCCCCGTCCCGGGCGGGCACCTCAGTTTGGTCGGCCCCCCGCGGCGGCGCCCTGCCCCGCCCATCAGGATCGGACGATGTCCCGCCAAGACGCCAATGCCGCCTTCGCCCGCACCTCGTTCCTCTATGGCGGCAATGCCGCCTACATCGAGGATCTGCACGCGCGCTACGAGGCCGATCCCAAATCGGTCGACGCGGAGTGGCAGGCCTTTTTCGCGAGCCTCAAGGACAACGCCAGCGACGTGAAGACGAACGCGCGCGGCGCCTCGTGGCGGCGGCCGAACTGGCCCCAGCCGGAGCGCGGCGAGCTCGTCTCCGCCCTCGACGGCGACTGGGGCGAAACCGAAAAGACCGTCGGCGACAAGGTGCGCGGCAAGGCGCAGGCGGCGGGCGTCGAAGTGTCGGCCGCAGAGGTGCAGCGCGCGACCCGCGACTCGATCCGCGCCCTGATGCTGATCCGCGCCTACCGCATCCGCGGCCACCTGCACGCCAATCTCGATCCGCTCGGCCTCGAGCCGCGGCGCGACCACGAGGAGCTCGATCCGCGCTCCTACGGCTTCACCGACGCCGACCTCGACCGCCGCATTTTCCTCGACAACGTGCTCGGGCTGGAATTCGGCACGCTGCGCGAGATCGTCGCGATCCTGCAGCGCACCTATTGCCAGACGCTCGGCGTCGAGTTCATGCACATTTCCAATCCGGCACAGAAGGCCTGGCTGCAGGAGCGCATCGAAGGGCCGGACAAGGAGATCACCTTCACGCGCGAGGGCAAGCGCGCGATCCTCAACAAGCTGGTCGAGGCGGAAGGTTTCGAGAAATTCTGCGACCTGAAATTCACCGGCACCAAGCGCTTCGGCCTCGACGGCGCCGAGTCGATGATCCCGGCGCTCGAGCAGATCATCAAGCGCGGCGGCGCGCTCGGGGTCAAAGACATCGCCGTCGGCATGGCGCATCGCGGCCGCCTCAACGTGCTGGCGCAGGTGCTGGGAAAGCCCCATCGCGCGATCTTCCACGAGTTCAAGGGCGGCTCGGTAAGCCCCGACGACGTCGAGGGCTCGGGCGACGTGAAGTACCACCTCGGCGCCTCCTCGGACCGCGAGTTCGACGGCAACAAGGTGCATCTGTCACTGACGGCCAATCCGTCGCATCTCGAGATCGTCAACCCGGTGGTGCTCGGCAAGGTGCGCGCCAAGCAGGACCAGTACGGCGCGACGCCGGACGACCGCACCATGGTGATGCCGCTCTTGATCTCGGGCGACGCCTCGTTCGCGGGCCAGGGCGTGATCGCCGAATGCTTCGGCCTCTCCGGCCTGCGCGGCCACCGCACCGGCGGCTCGGTGCATTTCATCGTCAACAACCAGATCGGCTTTACGACCTATCCGCGCTACAGCCGCTCCTCGCCCTATCCGTCCGACGTCGCCAAGATGATCGAGGCGCCGATCTTCCATGCCAATGGCGACGATCCGGAAGCCGTGGTGTTCGCCGCGAAGATCGCGACCGAGTTCCGGCAGAAATTCCAGAAGCCGGTCGTCATCGACATGTTCTGCTACCGCCGCCACGGCCACAACGAGGGCGACGAGCCGGCGTTCACCCAGCCGCTGATGTACAAGAAGATCGCGGCGCATCCGACCTCGCTCGAGATCTACGCCAAGAAGCTCGTCGCCGAGAACGTCCTCACCGAGGGCGAGGTCGAGAAGATGCGCGCCGACTGGCGCGCCCGGCTCGACGCGGAGCTTGAGGCGAGCCAGGGCTATCGCTCGAACAAGGCCGACTGGCTCGACGGCCGCTGGGCCGGCTTCAAGGTCGCGGAGACGTCGGATGATCCGCGCCGCGGCAACACCGGCTTTCCGGTCGAGAAGCTGCGCGAAGTCGGACAGAAGATCACCGCGGTGCCGCAGGGCCTCCACGTCCACCGCACCATCCAGCGCTTCCTCGCCGCCCGCGCCAAGGCGATCGACACCGGCGAGGGCATCGACTGGGCGACCGGCGAGGCGCTCGCTTTCTGCTCGCTGCTGCGCGAAGGCCATCCGGTGCGGCTCTCCGGACAGGATTCCGAGCGCGGCACGTTCTCGCAGCGTCATTCGGTGCTGATCGACCAGGAAAACGAGGACCGCTACACGCCGTTCAATCACATCCACGACGGCCAGGGGCGCTACGAGGTCGTCAACTCGATGCTGTCGGAGGAGGCGGTGCTGGGCTTCGAGTACGGCTATACGCTCGCCGAGCCCAATGCGCTCACGGTGTGGGAGGCGCAATTCGGCGATTTCGCCAACGGCGCGCAGGTCATATTCGACCAGTTCATCTCGTCGGGCGAGCGCAAGTGGCTGCGCATGTCGGGCCTCGTCTGCATGCTGCCGCACGGCTACGAGGGCCAGGGGCCGGAGCATTCATCGGCGCGGCTCGAGCGCTTCCTGCAGATGTGCGCCGAGGACAACATGCAGGTCGCGAACTGCACGACGCCGGCCAATCTGTTTCACATCCTGCGCCGGCAGCTCAGGCGCGAGATTCGAAAGCCGCTCATCCTGATGACGCCGAAGAGCCTGCTGCGCCACAAGCGCGCGGTGTCGCGGCTCGACGAGATGGGCGTCAACACCACGTTCCACCGCCTGTTGTGGGACGACGCTCAGGTGCTGCCGGAGAAGATCAAGCTCGTCGCCGACGACAAGATCCGGCGCGTCGTGCTGTGCTCCGGCAAGGTCTATTACGATCTCTACGAGGAGCGCGAGAAGCGCGGCATCGACGATGTCTATCTGTTGCGGGTCGAGCAGCTCTATCCGT
>WNEZ01001367.1_pt1 | contig 26127 bp, 24 predicted proteins | sample 5400521 | NCBI WGS metagenome assembly WNEZ01 (sample SAMN13153339, study PRJNA577476) | soil metagenome | isolation source: 120 cm saprolite under Douglas fir tree site 2 hole 1 replicate 1 | place: USA:California | collected 2015-04-18
ACCGCCGCGTGAAGATCACGTTTCTGTGTCCGCACCTCCGCATCGCCGGAGGAGTGCGTGCCATTCTCACCTACGCGGATCGGCTCGCGGCCGGCGGGCACCACGTCGACGTGGTGGTGCCGGCCAAGGGACGGGGCCGGGCATTCTGGCGGTCTCTCAGGGGCGCCGGGCCCGACTGGCTCTCCGGCTTGCAGGCGCGCATCGTCTGGGTGGACCGCTGGCGGGCGGACACGCTGCCGGACGGCGACGCGGTCCTCGCGACGGCGTGGCAGTCGGCGGCCGCGGTCGCGGCCGCGCCGGCGCGGTGCGGGCGGAAGTTCTACCTCGTGCAGCACTACGAGAGCCTCTACCATGGCGAAGCGGCGGCGGTGGACGCGACGTACCGGCTGCCGCTCCGGACGATCGTCATCTCGACGTGGCTCCGCGACATCATGCGCGAGCGGTTCGGCCGCGAGGCGGAGATTCTCGTGACCCCGGTCGACCTCGCCCTGTTCCGCGCCGTTCCGGTCACGGTCGAGACGTCGCGGCCGCGCGTGCTGATGCTCCACCACGAGTACGCGTGGAAGGGGACCGCCGACGGCTTCGAGGCAGTCGCGCGCGTGAAGGCACGCCACCCGCAGCTCCATCTCGTGGGCTTCGGCGTCACGGCGCCGCGGGCGTCCTCGGGCTACGACGAGTTTCACGCGAACCCCCCGCAGAGCCGGCTCGCGTCCCTCTACAGCGGCTGCGAGATCTACCTCTGTCCCTCGTGGGACGAGGGGCTCGGGATGCCTGCGATGGAGGCGATGGCGTGCGGCGTCGCGCTCGTCACCTACGACAACGGCGGTTGCCGCGACTACGCGCGCGACGGCGAGACGGCGCTCGTCGCCCGGCGGCGAGACGTCACTGATCTTGCGGCGAAGCTCGAGCGTCTCGCCAGCGATCCCGACCTGCGCTCGCGCATCGCCGCGACGGGCTCGGCGTTCATCAGGAACGCGTTCGAATGGGGGCGTGCCGTGCGGCGCATGGAGGAGATTCTCCGTTGATGGCGGTGCTGCCGACCGTCGACGCACCGTGTGCCGTCTGCGGCGGTGGCGACGCGGACCCGGTCTGGGCGACGCCGGATCGGGCCTTCGCCGTTCCGGGCCACTACACCGTCGTCCGCTGTCGCGGCTGCGGGTTCCTCTACCAGCGTCCGCGAGTGCGCGACGAGCACCTGGCGGCGTGTTATCCCGACCACTACCCGCGTCATCAGGAGCCGTCGCCCCGCGTGCCGTTCAAGGGGTCGGCGGCTCGCCGCCGGGCCGTGCGGTACGCGCTCGCGAACGGACTGGGCTACCACGCCTTCCACGACGATCACGTCTCCGTCGCGACGAGGCTCAGAGCGCGACGGATGCTCCGACGGCTCCGATGGAGCTGCCCGCCCTGGATCGGGACAGGCCGCTATCTCGATGTCGGGTGCGGTTCGGGCGCGGCGCTGGCCGTCGCGCAGGCACTCGGCTGGCGGATTGCGGGAATCGAGATGGACGAGGCGGCGGCGGCGATCGCGCGACGCTTCACCGACGAGCTCCACGTCGGCGACGTGCTGACCGCGCCGTTCACTTCGGCCCGCTTCGACGTGGTCACGGCCTTCCACGTTCTCGAGCACGTGCCGGATCCGGTGGCGGTTACCCGCCGCATGCTCGACTGGCTGGCGCCCGGCGGGCTCCTGATCGTCGAGGTCCCGAACGCCGGCGGGTTCGGCGCGGCGCTCTTCGGCCGAGCGTGGTCTGGCCTCGAGCTGCCGCGCCATCTGTCGCACTTCACGCCAGCGACGCTCGAGCTGGTGCTTGGGAAAGCGGGCGGCCGGATCGTCTGGTGCTGGCACCAGGCGAAGCCGCGCTCGTACTTGTGGAGTCTATCGGCGCTCCTTCGCGATCGCGGCTGGAACACGCTTGCGAAGTTGACCGAGTCGCGGCCGATCTACGGCGCGCTGAAGCTCGGGCTGGAGGCGTTGCTCCCGCTCGCGCGCCTGGCACGGCGGGGAGAGGCGATCAGGGTTGGCGCCGTCCGGAATCGCCCGACGTAGCGAAGGCGGAGGGTGAGTCGAGCCCGGCGGCCAGGTTGGCGAGCTGCCGCTCGAGGTCGGCCAGACGCTTCGCCAGGCGGTCACGCTCCTCGCGGAGCGACTTCGTCGCCGACGCTATGTGTTCCGCGAGCCGGCGTTCCCGGTCGGCCCGCTGTCGCGCATCCCGCGTATCGGTGGGGACTATGTCCATGGCCGCAACCCGTCGGAGCAAGAGCGGTGCCGAGCGACGAAGTCTTACACGCCGCGAGCTTCCAAAACCGGAAAGCCGCACTCTGACACCTGCGACCTTCGAGCTCGGTCAAGCTGACACGCCGGAACCCGCCTCGAGCCGCGTGCTAGAATCGGCGCGGGATGCCGATCTACGAATACGAGTGCCACGACTGTCACAAGCGAGTCAGCCTCCTCGTGCTGCGGCCCTCGGCGGCGGCTTCGCCGACGTGTCCCCGCTGCGGCAGCTCGGCGCTCTCCCGCCTGATGTCGCGCTTTGCGACGGTGAAGTCGGAAGAAGCCCGACTCGACACCCTCACTGACTCATCCAGCCTCGGGGATCTCGACGAGAACAACCCGGCGAGCGTTGCCCGGTTCATGAAGAAGATGGGCCGGGAGTTCGGGGACGATCTCGGCGACGACTTCGAGTCCGCCATGGACGAAGCGATGGAGGAGGGCGAGGCCGCCGGAGAGGGGGAGGCCGAATCCCCCGGTCCCTCTGACGCATCCGACGATCTGTGAGCCGGTCTGCGGGCCTATGAAAGTCCTGATCCACGACCGTCTGGAGGCGGTGGGGGCCCCGGTGTGGGACGGGCTCGTCGCCGCCACCCGGCTGCGCTCGCCGTTTCTCTCCTGGACGTGGCAACGCGAGTGGGCGCACGTCTTCGCGGAGGAGCGCCGGATCGAAATCCATGGCGTCGAGGACGGGTCCGGTGGCCTGGTCGCGCTCCTGCCGCTGTACGAGTCGGCGCCGGGCACATGGCAGATCCTCGGCGGCGCCGACGTTTCGGATTATCTCGATCTGATGGCCGTGCAGGGACGGGAAGAAGAAGCGTGGATGGCGCTGCTCCAGTCCCGGACAGCGCAGCGCGTCGAGTGGGAGCTGCACGCCGTGCCGGCGGCCTCGCCCACCGTCGCCGCGCTCCCACAGCTCGCCGCGGCGTACGGCCTCACCGCGTCGGTGACCGTGGAAGAACGATGTCCCGTCCTCGCCCTGCCGTCCTCCTGGGAGACCTACCTCGCCAGCCTGTCCGGGAAACACCGCCACGAGCTCATGCGAAAGATGCGACGTCTCCAACGCGATGCCCCCGACGCCCGGGTGTCATCCGCGAGCGCGCCGGCCGAGATCGAGGCGCGGCTCGGCGAGTTTTTCCACCTCCACCGGCGCTCGCGCGCGGGCAAGGCGCGTTTCATGGACGGCCGCATGGAACGCTTCTTCAGGCGCGTCCTCATCGCGTTCGCCGAGCGCGGGGCCGCCCGGCTCTGGTTCCTGGACACGCCGGCCGGCCCCATCGCCGCCTTCGTCACGATCGAATGGGACGGCACGGTCGGCCTCTACAACTCGGGATTCGATCCCGAGCGCGCGGCGCTCTCCCCGGGCGTGGTCCTCCTCGCACACGTCGTGCGCGACGCGATCGCGCGGGGGCGGCGGACCTTCGATTTTCTCCGAGGCGAGGAGCGGTACAAGTACGAGTTCGAGCCCGCGGCCAACGCTGTCTGCGCCGTGAGGATCCGGTGAGCCTGCGCGTCGCGATGCTCAGCGTCCACACCTGCCCGCTGGCCGCTCTCGGCGGGAAGGAAACCGGCGGGATGAACGTCTACGTGCGCGAGGTATCGCGCGAGCTCGGACGCATGGGCGTCGCCGTCGATGTCTTCACGCGCTCGCAGAACCCGTCGATCCCGCGGGTGGTGCAGCTTGGCGAGCGAGCCCGCGTCATCCACCTGCCGGCGGGCGACGAGGCGCCGATGGCCCGCGAGCGCGTCTACGACCATCTCGACGAGTTTGTCGACGGCGTCGAGGCGTGGCGCATCGCGGGGTCGATCGACTATGACCTGATCCACGCCCACTACTGGCTCTCCGGCGTCGCCGCGCTCGCGCTCAAGGCCCGCTGCTCGGCGCCGGTGCTCCAGATGTTCCACACCCTCGGCCGCCTGAAAAACCGCGTGGCCCGGAGCGCGGCGGAGCTGGAGCCGGCGGTCCGGCTCGAGGAAGAGATGCGCATCGTCTCCGGGGCCGACCGCATCGTGGCCGCGAACGTCGTCGAGCGCGCCGAGCTCCTGCGCGACTACGCCGCCCCCGCGTCGCGAATCGCGACGATTCCGTGTGGTGTGGACACCGACCTCTTCGTGCCGGGCGACCGCGCTGAAGCGCGGCGCCGACTCGGGCTCGACGAACGCCCGGTTCTCCTGTGGGTCGGTCGCATCGCTCCGATCAAGGGGCTCGACACGCTGCTCGACGCGGTCGCGCGGCTGAGCGCGGCCGGGCAGGGCCTGCGGCTCCTGATCGTGGGCGGCGAAGCGGACGAGCCGACGAATGGCCACGAGGCGTCGCTCCGGCAGCGCATCGAGCGGCTGCGCCTGGAGGACACGGTTCGCTTCATCGGGCCCCAGCCCCAGGGCGTGCTGCCCGTCTACTACGTCGCCTGCGACGTGACGGTCCTGCCCTCATACTACGAGTCCTTCGGCATGGTCGCCCTCGAAGCGATGGCCTGCGGAAGCCCTGTCATCGCGTCCCGAGTCGGCGGGCTGGTGACGACGGTCCGCGACGGCGTCACGGGCTTCCTCGTCCCCGACAGCGACGTCGCGGCGCTGGCCGACCGCATTGGGAGTCTCATCGCCGACGCCGACCTACGCTGGCGGGTCGGGCGCGAGGGCGTGCGCTGGGCGGCCCAGCACCGCTGGCCCTGCGTGGCCGAGGCCGTGTGCCGGGAGTACGCTTCGCTCGAGTCGCGCGCGAGGGTGCATCTGGACGCAGCCCGCTGCCAAGATTAGCTTTAACCGCCGCTCGAGCGCCGGCTGTGCCGGTGCCCCGAAGCTCGCTCGACGCTCGCTCCCCCCGATGTTCATTACTCTGCTACACTGCGCCGCCGTGAGCCCCCTCCTCGAGGTCAAGAACCTCCAGACGCATTTTGTCACGCATGGCGGCGTGGTGCGCGCGGTGGACGACGTGTCCTGGGACGTGAACGAGAGCGAGACGGTCGCGCTCGTCGGCGAATCCGGCTGCGGCAAGAGCGTCAGCGCGCTCAGCATCATGCGCCTCGTCGCCGGCCCCGCGGGCCGGATCGTGGGCGGCCAGATCTTCTTCAAGGGCCGAGACCTCCTGCGCCTCTCCGAAGAAGAGATGCGTCGCGTGCGCGGTCGCGAGATCGCGATGATCTTCCAGGAACCGATGACCTCCCTCAACCCGGTCCTCTCGATCGGGCGCCAGCTCACGGAGGGGCTCGAGATCCACCTGAGGATGGCGCCGGTCGAAGCGCGCCGCCGCGCGGTCGAGCTGCTCGGCATGGTCGGCATCCCGGATCCGGAGCGGCGCCTGGCCCAGTACCCGCACCAGTTCAGCGGCGGGATGCGCCAGCGGATGATGATCGCGATGGCGCTCGCCTGCAACCCGTCGCTGATCCTCGCCGACGAGCCCACGACGGCGCTCGACGTGACGATCCAGGCGCAGATCCTCGAGCTCATGAAGGATCTCTCCCGGCGCTTCGGCGTGGCGATGCTGATCATCACGCACAACCTGGGGGTCGTCGCCCGCTACGCCGACCGCGTGAACGTCATGTACGCGGGCCGGATCATCGAGCGCGGCACGGCGCGCGAGCTCTACGGCCACCCACGACATCCCTACACACTCGGCCTCCTCCGGTCGGTGCCGCGCCTCGACGAGCCGCGCCGCGCGCGCCTGGACCCCATCCAGGGCCAGCCGCCTGACCTCACGCGGTTGCCGCGCGGATGCGCGTTCGCGCCGCGGTGCGCCTTCTGCGTCGAGCGCTGCCTCGTCGAGACTCCACCGCTGCGTCCGGTCGCCGAGGGGGGGCACGTGAGCGCGTGCTGGGAGGCCGCCAACCTCGACCGTACCCTGGCGCGGAGCGCCGCCGCGACGTGAGTGCCGCCGCCCCGCTCCTGGAAGTCCGCAATCTGGTGAAGCACTTCCGCGTCGGGGGCGGGCTCTTCGGGAGCCGAGCCGGCGTCGTCCGCGCCGTGGACGGTGTGAGCTTCGAGATTCGCCGGGGCGAGACGCTCGGGCTCGTCGGCGAGTCCGGGTGCGGCAAGACGACCACGGGCCGGTGCATCCTGCAGCTCGAGCGGGCGACCAGCGGCCAGATCGTCTTCGAGGGGCGCGATCTCACGGTCCTCGGCGAGGCCGAGCTGCGGCCGATCCGCCGCAAGATGCAGGTGATCTTCCAGGACCCGTACAGCTCGCTCAATCCGCGGATGACGGTGGGCCAGATCATCGCCGAGCCGCTGGCCGTCCACGAGATCGTCGCCGACCGGACGCAGCGCGCCCAGCGGGTGAGCGAGCTCCTGTCCCACGTGGGCCTCCTGCCGCAACACGGGCACCGCTACCCACATCAGCTCTCGGGCGGACAGCGCCAGCGGGTGGGGATCGCGCGGGCCCTCGCCGTCGAGCCCTCGTTGATCGTCTGCGACGAGCCGGTCTCGGCCCTGGATGTCTCGATCCAGGCGCAGATCATCAACCTCCTCGAGGATCTCCAGGCGCAGTTCGGGCTGACCTATCTCTTCGTCGCCCACGATCTCTCGGTGGTGCGGCACATCTCGGATCGCGTCGCCGTCATGTACCTCGGCAAGATCGTCGAGATCACCGACCGCAAGTCGCTCTACGACGTCCCGCTGCACCCGTACACGAAGGCCCTGCTCTCGGCGGTGCCCATCCCCGACCCGGTGCTCGAGGCGCAACGCGAGCGGACGGTGCTCAGCGGAGAAGTGCCGAGCCCGCTCAATCCGCCGACCGGGTGTGTTTTTCATCCCCGGTGCCCCATCGCCGTCGACCGCTGCCGGGTGGAAGAGCCCGACCTGCGCGAGATCAGGCCGGGGCACAGGGCAGCATGCCTCCTGGCTTGACTCGCAGCCGGGCCGTGCTTAAATGTTGCAACCTTTCGTGCTCGGCGTTGGTTTCCTGGCCACACCTCAGGAGGGATCGATGCGACGATACTTGAGCATCCTTGCGATCGCGATCGTCGCCGTCATGCTGACAGGTCCAGCCGCGGCGCAGGAAAAGCCCCGCTACGGTGGTGAACTGGTGTTCGCGGTGCCGTCCGAGCCCCCGTCCTACGACGCCCACCGCGAGGAGACCTTCGGGGTCATCCACCCGCTCGCTCCCCACTACAACACGCTGCTTCGGCCCGACCCCACCGACCGCACGGCGACCAAGATCGTCGGGGATCTGGCCGAGTCCTGGACGATCTCCAAGGACGGGCGGACCTACACGCTCAAGCTCCGTCGCGGGGTCAAGTTCCACGACGGCAGCGAGATGACCTCCAAGGATGCCAAGGCCAGCTACGACAAGATCATTTTCCCGCCTGCGGGGGTCGCCTCGGACCGCAAGGGCGAGTACCTGGACGTGGAGGCGGTGCAGGCGCCAGATCCCTACACGCTTGTCTTCCGGCTCAAGTGGACGTCCGGCTCGTTCCTCATGTCTCTGGCCTCGCCGTGGAATTGGATCTACAAGGCCGACATCCTGGCCAAGGACATGCGCTGGTATGAAACCAATGTGATGGGCACGGGCCCGTTCGTCTTCGTGGAGCACGTGAGGGGCTCCCACTGGGTCGGCAAGAAGAACCCGAACTACTGGGACAAGGGCAAGCCGTATCTGGACGGCTACCGCGCGATCTTCATCAGAGACTCGGCGGCGCAGGTCGCGGCCGTCCGTGGCGAGCGCGCCCACATCCAGTTCCGGGGCTTCTCGCCGGCCGAGCGGGACAGCCTGATCCAGGCCCTCGGTCCCAAGATCGCGGTGCAGGAGAGCCCGTGGGACTGCGCCTTGCTGGTGGCCATGAACCACGATAAGAAGCCGTTCGACGACAAGCGAGTCCGCCGCGCCCTCACGTTGGCGCTCGATCGCTACCAGGGCTCGCAGGCCCTGTCGAAGATCGCCATCGTCAAGGAGGTGGCGGGCGTGCAGGTGCCGGGGTCGCCCTTCGCGACACCCCCGGCCGAGCTGGAGAAGCTGGCCGGCTACGGACGTGACATCGCGAAGTCACGCGCCGAGGCCAGGCGGCTCCTGAAGGAGGCCGGCGTCCCGGACGGGTTCGCGTTCACGTTCAAGAATCGCGGCATTCCCATGCCCTACGAGCCGGTGGGCGTCTGGTTGATCGACCAGTGGCGGCAGATCGGGCTCAACGTGAAGCAAGAGGTGATCGAGGCCGCCAAGTACTACGCGGAGCTTCGCGGCGGCAACTTCGACGTTGCGATGGACTTCCAGTGCGGCTACATCGTCGAGCCGGACCTCGACCTCTACAAGTTCCAGTCCAAGGACAAGAGCCCGGCCAACTACAGCCGCTATACGGACAAGGTGCTCGACGAGCTGTACGAGAAGCAGAGCCGCGCGGTCGACGCGGAGGAGCGCAAGAAGGCCATCCGGGAGTTCGAGCGACGGCTGCTGGACGACGAGGTGCACTATCTCTACACGCTCCAGTGGCACCGGATCATCCCGCACAGCGCGAAAGTGAAGGGCTGGACCGTCACCCCGAGTCACTATCTGAACCAGCAGCTCGACGCGGTGTGGCTGACGGAGTAAGCGCACGAGGAGCGAGCCATGACTGATTGCGGGCTCAAGCGGAGGCTGAGCCTGATCGCGATCCTGCTCGGCGTCGCGGTTCTCGTGACGCCGGCAGGCGCCCAGGACAAGCCGCGGTACGGGGGCGAGTTGATCTTCGCCGTACCGTCGGAGATGCCCTCGTACGACGGGCACCGGGAAGGGACCTTCGGGATGGTCCACCCGCTCGCGCCGCATTACAACACGCTGTTGCGGGTCGACCCCAACGATCGGACGGGGACGAAGATCGTCAGCGACCTCGCCGAGTCGTGGACCATCTCGCCCGACGGGCGCGTCTACATCCTCAAGCTCCGGCGCGGCGTCAAGTTCCACGACGGGAGCGAGATGACCTCCCGTGACGTCAAGGCGTCCTACGACAAGATCGTCTTCCCGCCGGCGGGCGTGGGGTCCATCCGCAAGGGCCAGTACACCAACGTGGAGGCGATCGAGGCGCCCGACGCGTCCACGATCGTGTTTCGCCTGAAGTGGCCGCAGCCCTCGTTTCTGGCGTCGCTCGCGTCGCCCTACAACTGGGTCTACAAGGCCGAGATCCTCGCCAAGGACGTGCGCTGGTACGAGAAGAACGTCATGGGAACCGGCCCCTTCGTGTTTGTCGAGCACGTCAAGGGCTCGCACTGGGTCGGCAAGAAGAACACCAACTACTGGGACAAGGGCAAGCCCTACCTCGATGGCTACCGAGCGATCTTCATGAAGGACTCGGCGGCCCAGGTTGCGGCCATCCGCGCGGAGCGCGCGCACATCCAGTTCCGGGGCTTCTCACCCGCCGAGCGGGATAGCCTCGTCAACGCGCTCGGCCGGAAGATTACGGTGCAGGAAAGCGCGTGGGACTGCGCGGCCTGGGTGGCGATGAACCAGGAGAGGAAGCCCTTCGACGACAGGCGCGTCCGCCGAGCGCTGACCCTCGCCCTGGACCGGCATCAGGCCTCGCAGGCGCTGTCGAGAATTGCCGTCGTGAAAGAGGTGGCCGGAGTGCAGGTGCCGGGCACGCCGTACGCGACGCCCCCGGACGAACTGGAGAAGCTCGCCGGCTACGGACGCGACATCAAGAAGGCTCGGGCCGAGGCGCGCCGACTGCTGCGGGAGGCCGGGGTGCCCGACGGCCTCTCCTTCACCTTCACGAACCGCGGGGTCCCGATGCCCTACGAGCCGGTCGGGATCTGGCTCATCGACCAGTGGCGCCAGATCGGCCTCAACGCCACCATGGCCACGATCGAGGCCTCCCAGCACGTGACGGAGCTGCGGGCCGGGAACTTCACGGTGTCCAGCGACGCCCAGTGCGGCTACCAGGTGGAGCCGGATCTCGACCTCGCCAAGTTCCAGTCCAAGGAGATCAGCCACAACAACTACGGCCGCTACACCGACAAGGTGCTCGACGAGCTCTACCAGAAGCAGAGCCGGGCTCTCGATCCCGAGGAGCGGAAACGATATGTCCGGGAGTTCGAGCGGCGGCTGCTCGACGAGGAGGCGCACTCCTTCATTACGCTCCAGTGGCACCGCATCGTCCCCCACAGCGCCAAGGTCAGGGGATGGACGATCACGCCGAGCCACTACTTGAACCAGCAGCTCGACACGGTATGGCTTTCCGAGTGAAGATCGCGGCCGATGGCTAAGTACATTGTCAAGCGGCTGCTCCTGATGATCCCGACCCTCCTCGGGGTGGCGGTGCTCATCTTCTTCCTCATGCGGGTGGTGCCCGGGGACATCGTGGAGCTGCGCTTCGCCGGCGAAAGCGCTTTCGCCCAGAAGGAGAACCTCGACAAGGAGCGCGCCCGTCTCGGTCTCGACCGGCCGCTCTGGGAGCAGTTCCTCACCTGGATGCTGGGCATCGTGCGGCTCGACTTCGGGACCTCGATGTGGACCGGGGCCCCCATCCTCGAGGAGATCAAGCTCCGGGCCGCCCTGAGCTTCCAGCTCGCCGTGATGGCGACGATCATCGCCGTCGTCCTGGCCATCCCGCTGGGCGTGGTGGCCGCCCTCAAGCAAGACACCTGGGTGGACTACGCCGTGCGGATCTTCTCGATCGCCGGCCTCGCCACGCCTTCCTTCTGGCTCGGTATCGTGTTCATTCTCCTGCTGCTGATCGTCTTCAAGTGGCTGCCGCCGATGGTGTACACGCCGTTCTGGGTGAACCCGTGGCAGAACATGCTCCAGCTCATCTGGCCCGCCCTCGCCGTCGGCTACCGCTACTCGGCGGTGGCGACGCGGATGACCCGCTCGGCCATGCTGGAGGTGTTGCGCGAGGACTACATCCGCACGGCGCGCGCCAAGGGGCTCTGGCTGAAGCTCATCCTGTCGCGTCACGCCCTGAAAAACGCCATGCTGCCCGTGCTCACGGTGATCGCGCTCGAGTTCGCGTTCCTCATGGGCGGACTGGTGGTGACCGAGCAGGTGTTCAACCTGAACGGCCTCGGGATGCTCTTCGTCGAGTCCGTCGCCCGCCGCGACTACACGCTGACGCAGGCGCTGGTGATGCTCGTGGCGTTCGTCTTCATCTTCGTCAACTTCGCGGTGGACCTGATGTACGCCTGGCTCGACCCACGGATCCGCTTTCGCTGATGGCGATTCGACGAGCGACCGTCGCCGACATTCCGGACGTCGCCGAACGTCGAAGCTGGCTCGCCGTGGCCGGCGACTTCTGCCGGCAGCGGCCACTGGGCGCCATCGGAGCCGTCGTCGTCGCGGTCAACATCCTCGTGGGGCTCAGCGCCAACGTGATCGCGCCCTACGACCCGCTGGCGACGGATTACGGCGCGATGCTGGCGCGGCCGTCCGCTGGCCACTGGCTCGGCACCGACGCGTTCGGCCGCGACGTGCTCTCGCGGATCCTCTACGGCTCGCGCACCGCGATGCTGGTCGGCTTCGCGTGCGCGTTCTTCGGGGCCACCGTCGGCGCGGTCATCGGGGTCACCAGCGCCTACTTCGCGGGCAAGGTGGACCTCCTCATCCAGCGAGTCATGGATATCTTCCTCGCCTTTCCGTTGATCATCCTGGCGCTCGCGGTCGTCTCGATCCTGGGCCCCGGGATCATGAACGTCATCATCGCGATCACCATCCCGATGATCCCACGCGCCGCGTTGGTCGCGCGGTCGAGCGCGCTCGCCATCCGCGAGATGCCGTACGTCGACGCCGCGCGGGCCGCCGGGTTCCGCCACCGGCGGATCATCCTGCGGCACATGCTGCCGAACGTCATGGCGCCGTACCTCATCATGCTCACCGCGTACCTCGGCCAAGCCATCTTGCTCGAGGCGTCGCTCTCGTTCCTCGGGCTCGGCGTGTCGGAGCCGACGCCGGCGTGGGGCCTGATGCTCCGCGGCGCCGCCGTTCAGTTCGCCGAAGCGGCGCCGTGGATGGCGATCTTCCCCGGTTTCGCGATCAGCCTGGCCGTCTTCGCGTTCAATCTTTTCGGCGACTCGCTCCGGGATGCGCTCGACCCGCGCCTGAAGACCCAATAGTTGGCATCCAGGTAAATATCCGGAATGCTTGACACATTGTGCGGATTCGGGTACAAGATCCGGTGGCTCTGCCGAACTGAACGCACCTCGAAAGCTCTCGAGAGCGGAGGCTTAGATGCCGTATATCATTGCTGAGCCGTGCATCAACGTAAAGGACAAGGCCTGCGTCGAGGTGTGTCCGGTGGATTGCATCTACGAAGGCGACACGATGCTTTACATCCATCCGGACGAATGCATCGACTGCGGCGCCTGTGAGCCGGTGTGCCCGGTGAAGGCGATCTTCGCGGAAGACGAGACGCCCGATCAGTGGAAGAACTTCATCGAGCTGAACAAGCAGTTTTTCAAGGACCATCCCGGGGTCAAGCCGGCGACCAAGGCTTAACTGCACACGCCCCGCGGCAGCACGCCAGGCCCGCTGTGCATTCTCCGGAGTGCCGCGGGCCTGAATCTTTTGCAAAGACGGCAGTTCGTGACTGGCATGTTGGTTGCGGGTGTGAAGAGTCATGGCCTCGATACCCGGACCGACGTCGCTACCACCGCCGCCGACCCCCAGCTATCATGGCGCGGTCTGCGAGTTCAAGCGACGCCTCATCGAAGCGACGCTCCACCAGGCGCGCGGCAATCGCACCCACGCGGCGCGCGCCCTCGGCTTGCAGCGGACGTACCTCCTGCGGCTCATCCGCGATCTGGGCGTCGCCGCGCCGCCACCGCCACCGCGCCGGAGAAGCTCGGCCGCATAGCAGTTGACCTTTGCCGACCCGCCCGGCAAGCTGGGGCTCGGCATGTATGACGTGTGGGTCGCCGGCGCCGACATGACGCGCATCGGGCGGCTCCACGAGCCGCTCCCGGACCTGATGGCCGTCGCCGCGCACACGGCGTTGCGCCGAGCGGATCGCGAGCGGCCCGACGCGATCATCGTCGCGACGATGAACCCCGAGGAGTTCCTGGGCGACGGCAACTTCGCGTCCAACGTCGCCACGCACATGGGATTCGCCGAGGTGCCCTCGATCCGGGTCGAGACGGCCACCTCCTCGGGCGCGGCGGCGTTCTACGCGGGCTTCGCCCAGGTGGCGGCGGGGCTGGCCCGTACGGTCCTCGTGGTGGGCGGCGAGAAGATGACGCACCTTCCGACGCCGAAGGTGTCGGAGCTGATCGGGCGCTCGATCGATCCGTACGAGCGCTCGTACGGCACCACGATGCCGGCCTTCGCCGCGCTCGTGACGCGGGCGCTGATGAGCCGCCACGGCGTCGGCGAACGCGAGATCGCGCAGGTCGCGGTGAAGAACCACGCGAACGGCGCGCGGAACCCGCTAGCGCACTTCCGTGACGAGATCACCCTCGACGACGTCCTGGGCAGCCGCATGGTCGCCGACCCGCTGCGGCTGTTCCACTGCTGTCCGATCTCCGACGGCGCGGCGGCGGTCGTGTTGACGGCCGACCGCACGAGCGTGCGCGTGGCCGGCATCGGGCAGGGAACCGACGTGCTCGCGATCCGGCATCGCGACGTGCTCACGAGCTTTCGCGCCACCCAGACGGCGGCGGCCGCGGCCTTCGCGATGGCGGGCTTCGGCCCGGAGCGTGTCGACGTCGCCGAGATCCACGACGCCTTCGCCCCGTTCGAGCTGATCTCGCTCGAGGACATCGGGCTCTTTCCGCCCGGAAAGGCGGGAGCGGCCACGCTCGACGGTGAGACCGCGCTCGACGGCCGCCTGCCGGTCAACCCCTCCGGTGGCCTCAAGGCGCGTGGCCACCCGCTCGCCGCCACCGGCCTCGCGCAAATCGTGGAGTGCGTGTGGCAGCTGACCGGGTGCGTGCCGAGGCGCCAGGTGTCGTGCAGCGTGGCGCTCACCCAGTCCATCGGAGGACCAGGCACCAACAACTGGGTGACGCTCCTGGAAGCCAGATGAGCAGAGCCGGGTCGCGCATTGGGGGAGATCGGGCGTGCGGAGCCGCCAGGCGCCTGTCTCAGGCCACCCTCGATGGGAGCCGGCCTCGAGGCACCCGCTACAAATGATCGAGCGCCTCGCGGCTTCCCGGTGTTCCGTGTGCGGGTTCATCGCGGCGCCGCCCGCCCGGTGGTGTCCGCGTCACCCGGTCGAGATGACGCGCACCTCGGTGCCGGGCGCCGGCGAGGTGATCTCCTTCACCACGCTCCACTCGCCACCCGAAGGCTTCCGCTCCCCGCTTCACATCGCGCTCGTCGAGCTGGCCGGCGGTGCCCGGTTCATCTGCCACGGCGCCGAAACCCTCGGGCTGCGGATCGGCTCATGGGTGGCCATCGAGGCCGTGGGCAATGTCTATTACTTCTCGCACCTCGGCGCGATCGGCCGCGTACGGCTCTTCTGGAGCCGCGCCGGGCACGCCAGCGAGCGCATCGGCGCGATCACGCGAAGCCTGGCCAAGCGGGCCTGGAAAGGATCATCACGTGGCGAAAGCTAAGGGACCGCTGGCCGGCGTTCGTGTCCTCGACCTCACTCGCGTCCTCGCCGGCCCCTTCTGCGCGATGATGCTCGGCGACATGGGCGCCGAGGTGATCAAGGTCGAGGAGCCCGGCAAGGGGGACGACACGCGCAGCTGGCCGCCGTTCGTCGAGGGCGAGTCGACGTACTTCATGTCGGTCAACCGGAACAAGAAGAGCGTGACCCTGAACCTCAAGGCGCCCGAGGGCCGCCGCCTCCTCGAGGCGCTCGCCCGGAAGAGCGACGTCCTGCTCGAGAACTTCAGGACCGGCACGATGGAGAAGCTCGGCTTCGGCTACCGCGCCCTCTCGCGGCTGAACCCGCGCCTCGTGTACTGCTCGGTCTCGGGCTTCGGTGAATCCGGTCCCGAAGCGCACCGCGCCGGCTACGACCTCGTGATCCAGGCCGAGTCGGGCGTCATGGACCTCACCGGATTCCCGGACGGTCCGCCCGTGAAGGTCGGTAACTCGATCGCGGACCTCGTCGCCGGCATGTCCGCGGCCTACGGCGTCGTCCTGGCGCTGCTGGCCCGCACCCGCACCCGCCGTGGCCAGAAGGTCGAGATCTCCATGCTCGACGTCATGGCGGCGCTCCTGACCTATCAGGCCGGGATCTACTTCGGCACCGGGCAGCGCCCGGCCCGCCGCGGCAACGCCCACCCCTCGATCGTGCCGTACGAGGTCTTCCGCGCGGCCGACGCGTTCGTGGTGCTCGGCGTCGCGAACAACTCGCTGTGGTCGAAGTGCTGCATCGCGCTCGGGCATCCCGAGCTGGCCCAGGACCCGCGCTTCGACGCCGAGGCCAAGCGGGTCCAGAACCGGCAGGCGCTCGTCCCGCTGCTCAACGAGATCCTGGGCACGCGGGCCGCCGCCGAGTGGGTCAAGCAGTTCGAGGCGGCGGGTATCCCGGCGGGGCTCATCAAATCGGTTGCCGAGGTGTGCGAGAGCGAGCACCTGAAGGCTCGAGGGATGATCGTGACGCTGCCGCACCCCCGGGCCCGGAAGGTGACCGTGATGGGCGTGCCCGTGCGCCTGCACGCCACGCCCGGCAGAGCCGCGGCGGCGCCGCCCGTGATCGGTCAGCATACCGAGGCGGTTTTCCGCAGCCTCGTCGGACTGACCAAGCCGGCCGTCGCGCGTCTGCGAGCCCGGGGCGTCGTCTAAACGGTGGGCTGGACGCTCGCCTTGCGCGCTCGACCGGGAGCCTAGCGGCCGCGCTCGCGAACGAACGCGTTCTCGAACACGTAATCCGCCACGCGACGGCCCTGGGCGATCGCCTGGGTCTTGTCGAACGCCCAGTGGATGCCGAGGTAGATGCGACTCTGACCGTTCTCCTCCTCGGCCTGGGAGAGCGACGAGAAGCTGCGCGGAATGAGCGGGCGCACGGTTCCCTGGTTGTCCTGAGTCACGCCGTTGAATTCGTCGGATATGAAGGTGAACGCGATGTCGTCGGTCCTGTAAAAATTGCGCAGCGTCTGGAAGAGGGCGCCCCCGAAGCCGGCGTGCCCAGACGGGTAGGCCGGGAACGGCGGGGTGAAGTTCGGGGGGAAGGGCGGGCCGCCGCCGTTGCTGAACGGTGCGCCGAGCGGCGCCCAGGTTGGGTCTCTGACCGTCACGTGGTTGCCATCGCGGTTGGCCTTGCGGATGCCAGTGATCGGCCGCCAGAACTCGTAGTAGTACTTCGACTCCCAGAGCGCGATGCCCGCGTCGGCCATCGCCACGTTCACCAGCGCCAGAAGCCGCGCGACCTCGGCGCCCGTCGAGCCCATCTGGTCGGCGATCTGCATCGCGATCTGGTTGTACAGCCGCGGCGGCGCGCACAGGCTCGGCGTTCCGTCGTAGGCCCAGAAGATCCCGGCGATCGTCTGATCGAGAGTTCGCTCCGTGGGTGTGACGACACCGTCTCCGCCCAGGCGCTTCACCTCGTCGAACGCGGCCGTGTACTCCGAGCTGTCCAGTGGCGGGGGAACCGGCGCACGGAACTGGTCGGACGACTTCAGGGCGAACGGTTGGACCCGGCCCCAGTATGCGCCCAGCGCGATCGGGATCTGGCTGATAGGGTCTTGTTGCCACTTCCCCGGCTCGTGGCTCGGGATGTACTCCACGCCCACGCGAGGCTCCGCATGCTGCGAGCCATCGTTGGCCCTGAGTGTAAGGATCGCCGCCGCCGCTCGCCGGCCGAGATCGATCCCGTTACTTTTCGCGCGCCCCTCCGGGATCTTGCCGAGCTCTTCCGCGAGCACCGCGTCGAAGCTCGGCGTCTGCGAGGGGAAGAGCGCCGCCAGCGTGTCGTGCGCCGCCAGTGCGATGGCGGCGTCCATGGAGCTATTCGCGGGGGCAGGGGACAGGCCGGCATAGCTCCGGTAACCGCCGGCGATCGCGTTCACCGCTTCGAAGACGGCGACATGGACGATGGCCATGGCCCGACTCGCCCGCGTGGGCCCGAATTGCTCCCTGACGAGACTGTGGTCGATCCCGCTGGCGTCGATCGCGATCTCGTTCCAGTGACGGACCGAATCGAGGCTGGGCCGCGGTCGATGGCTCGGCGCTCCGGGAAATTGCGATGTGGCGTCGTAGAGAGGACCCAGCAAGTCTCGAGGATCGCCGGAGACCTCGCCGGCCCACGCCGACGCGGCCAGACCCAGGGTGAGAATCGTGACCGTCAGACGGATCAACTTGCGGTTCAGCGCGACGATCCCATTCAGCATGGCAGTTCGACATTATCAGCTTCGCGGCGCGCGCCACAAGAGCCTGCGATCGCGATAGCCCCGATTCTTGACACCGCCTCGCGCCCAGGAGCATCATCGAAAGCACCCATGCGCCGCCTGATCAAGATCTACGACACCACGCTCCGCGATGGCACCCAGGGCGAAGGCGTGTCGTTCTCGATGGAAGATAAGGTTCGGCTCGCGACCCGGCTCGACGCGCTCGGCATCCATTACATAGAGGGCGGATGGCCGGGCTCGAACCCGAAGGACCTCCGCTTCTTCCGGCGCATGCAGGACGTCACGCTCAAGCACGCCAAGCTCGCGGCGTTCAGCATGACCAGGCGCGCCGGCGGCGCCGCCGACTCGGACGCCAACATGCGCGCGCTGCTCGACGCCGGCGCGCCGGTGGCGACGATCGTCGGCAAGTCGTGGGACTTCCACGTGACCGAGGCCCTCGGCACGACGCTTCCCGAGAATCTCGCCATGATCGGCGACACGATCGCGTTCCTCCGGCCCCGGATGGACGAGGTCATCTTCGACGCCGAGCACTTCTTCGACGGCTTCCGCGCCAACCCCGACTACGCGGTGGCCACGCTGACGGCCGCGGAAGCGGCTGGGGCACACTGGCTCGTTCTCTGCGACACCAACGGCGGCACCCTGCCGGCCGAGCTCGTCGCCACGATCCAGGCCGTGAAGAAGCACGTGCGGGCGCCGCTGGGGATCCACGTGCACAACGACGCCGAGTGCGCCGTCGCGAACTCGCTCGCCGCCGTCGGCGAGGGGATCAGCCAGGTGCAGGGGACGTTCAACGGCTTCGGCGAGCGCTGCGGCAACGCGAACCTCGTGTCGATCATCCCGAGCCTCGTCTTGAAGCTCGGGCTCGACTGCATCCCGGAGCCGAGCCTGCGCGAGCTCCGTGACGTCTCACGCTTCGTGTCGGAGCTGGCCAACCGCAAGCCCTGGTCCTCGCAGCCGTACGTCGGCGACTCCGCGTTCGCGCACAAGGGCGGCATGCACGTCTCGGCCGTCCAGAAGCACCCGGAGACGTACGAGCACATCAACCCTGAGGCCGTGGGTAACCACCGGCGGGTGCTCGTCTCCGAGCTGGCGGGGAAGTCCAACATCCTCTGGAAGGCGCGCGAGTACGGGATCGACATCGACCAGGACACGCCGGATTCCCGCCGGATCCTCGAGCAGGTCAAGGCGCTCGAGGACCAGGGGTTCCAGTTCGAGGGGGCGGAGGCGTCCTTCGAGCTTCTCATGGAGCGGGCGCTGGGCCGCCACCGACCCTACTTCGAGCTCGAGGCGTACCGAGTGATCGTCGAGGAGCAGAACGCCGATCACGAGCCCGTGGCGGAGGCGACCGTCCGGGTGCGGGTGAAGGGAATCCTGGAGCACACGGCCGCATCGGGAAACGGTCCCGTGAATGCGCTCGACCACGCGCTCCGCAAGGCCCTGGAAGAGTTCTACCCGAGCCTCAAGACCATGAAGCTCCTCGACTACAAGGTGCGCATTCTCGACGAGTCGAAGGGTACCGCGGCCAAGACTCGCGTGCTGATCACCTCGGGCGACGGCGAGGAGACCTGGGGCACCGTCGGCGTCGCCGACAACATCATCGAGGCGTCCTGGCAGGCGCTCGTAGATTCGGTCGAGTACAAGCTGCACCGCGACGAGTCCGCGCGGGCCTGAGCGTCCCGGTCGCGATCAGCGATCGGGCTAAAGGCCTGGAGACGGTCACGAAGCGGCCGGATCGAGAGTGATCTTCCTGGTCAAGAAATCACCACCCACCGCATCGGCCTATATCGTAAATAGCTGAACTTTTTGTGAAATCACCCCTCGCTGCCCTTCGGTATAGGATTTGCTTTTCCGGTAGAGCAGGAGGGTTCAGACAATGTCGGTCAATGTCACGGCGGTCAACGAGTCGGTCAACGCCAACGGCGGTACGCCCCGCCCCTGGCTGCAGCCCCGCGGAGTGGGCCGTCCTTCGACCGTGGCCCCGTTCGCTCCCCAGATCGAGACGTGGCTGCGGGAGACACCGGCGCTCTCCGGTGCCGAGGTGCTCCGGCGCGCGCGTGAGGTTGGCTATCGCGGCGGTAAGAGCGCGCTGTACGAGCTCGTGAGGCGTCTCCGGATCCCGGTCGCAGCAGATCAACAGGCAAACGGAAGCCACTAGCTCGTCCCCTTCGTAAGGACTCACGCCGGGGCGCGAACGCGCTCGGCGGGGCGTCCTTTTGTAGCGTGGAGTCTCGTTCTTGTAACGTAAAGTTGCCGGGAGATCCCATACCGCGCCGGGATCCCGGCGGTCCGGCCCATCCCAGATTCTCCAGACCTCGAGGGCGCCGCGCAGAGCAACTCTGATTCCCGCGGTCCAGTGCTTCCCCGGCGAGGACGCGACGCGCTACCCTGACGGAAGGGATGGCGAGGAGCTCCACGATATAGTGCGGCCTGTCGCGCAGCTTTGGCGCGGGTGTCCTCGCTGTCAAAGCCGCCCAGATTCGACACCGCGACGTTCGTTCGCCCACGCTGTCCTCAAGAGTGTCGCTGGACTGACAGTGCATCGGCTGGACCGGCTCCTCCACCGAAGCTAGAGCGCTGTTTGCCCGTACCGGACGTCGCTGGAAGGAAATTACTCTCTCGGCGAACCATCAAGCCGCTAACACTGACGTGTACCGGCTCCTACGGTTGGATCCGCTTGTAGAACAGGAGCTCGCGGTAGCCCTGGGGAAGGTTGTCGATGTAGCCCGAGGGCGTGAAGCCGAGCGCGGTGTGCATCCGGATCGCCGTCGCGTTGGTCTCCTCCGTCGATGAGAAGAGCCGCGGGCCCGGCGAGATCGCCTCGACCATCTTGAACAGGGCGCGGGCCGCGCCCTTCCGTCGGAAGTCTTCGCGGACCGCGACGAGCGACACGAAGGTGCACTGGAACCAGTCCGTGCGATAGGCGAGGACGCCGACCACCTCGCCGGCCTCTTCGACGACCATCAGGTGATGCCGCTCGGCGTGCGAGCGGACAAACGAGCTCCCGCCGCACGAGCGGATCGTCGCCGAGCAGGATCGTGTAGTGGTTGACACCGGGGACGACGACCAGCCGGCAGTCCGGGATGGCGTGGGCCATCGCCTCCGCCTCCTCCTGGGTCATGAGGCAGTCGTCCGGCGTGAGGAGCCCCTCCGGCGCCCGCAGCAGGAGCGTCGGTGCCGCGATCCGGTGGTGCCAGGCCCAGAGCCGCGTGCGCTGGAGGTTCCCGGCCTCTTCCTCGACGGCGTGCTTCGCGACCTTGGACCGTACGCCGCCCCCCGGTCCCGGCTCGACGTCGTACGTGAAGTGGCGCGTGAGGTGGTCGTTCCAGCGGCCCTCGAACATCGGCAGGCCCTTGACGATCGCCAGGAACATCTCGACCGAGGGGAACTCGACACCGAGCCGGTTCACGGAGGGAGCGATCGAGTCGAACACCTCGGCGCGCACGTCGAGCCCTCCGTCGAACAGGACGAGCTTGGCCACGCGATCCGGGTGGTGCGATGCGAAGCGCACCCCGATGTGGGCCCCGAGCGAATGGCCCATGATGACGGCGCGATCGAGATCGAAATGGTCCAGGAGCCCGAGGAGATCGGCGGCGTGCTCGGCCAGGCTGTACCCTTTGGCGGGCTTCTCGCTGTCACCACGACCGCGCAGGTCGTACGCGATGAGTCGGTGGCTGCCGCCCAGGACGTCGGCGATCGGGTACCAGGCGGTGTGGTTGGACGTGAGCCCATGGATCGCGACGATCGCCGGCCCACCGCCCGGCCATTCGTGGATCGCCAGGCTGACTCCATTTATGTTCAGCCGTCGGGGCGCCTCCGCGCCCGACGTTCGCGCAGTCATACCGTGACCCGCCCTAGTACGTGCCCGGCCGGATCTGCTTGTACAGCTGCTTGAGGCCGTCTGCCGAGAACGTCGGCGACTTGCAGAGCGAGATGATCTTGCGCTCGTCGGCCTCCACCTTGACGACGGCCTCCGGGATCCGGGGGGCGATCTCGGCCGGGATCGTCACGGCGCCGTGCTGGTCGGCGTGGATCAGGTCACCGGGCTTGACCCAGAGCCCGCCGACCTTGATCGGCAGGCCGAAGTCCACCATGTGCACGTACGCGTGGGAGACCGAGATGTGCGCGGCGGCGAACTGGAACCCGAGCGCCCGCACCTCGTCCAGATCGCGCACCGAGCCGTCGGTGACGACGCCGGCGCAGCCGAGCGCGCGGTGAATGTTGGCCTGCACTTCACCCCACTGGGCGCCCTGGCCCCGCGGCTCGTCGAGATCGTGAACCACGATGACGCGGGGCGCGGGAATCGAGAGCACGTAGTCCCACCACCCGAACGTGGATGCGCGGTGGCCCTCGAGCGGTTGCGGCTCGGCCCGGATCACCGCGGTGACGGCGTAGCCGACCAGCGGCCCGAGCTCGGAAAAGATGGTCCGGATCTCGGACGACATGTTCCCCTGGTTGCGGGGGCGGACGTTGAACGTCTCGATCGCGTTGGCCACGCTCGGACTCGAGATCTTCTTCAGGGCGTCGATCATCAGAGGGTGTCCTTTCGGCGCTGGATGAGGAGGGTTTTGAGCATCTCGACGGTCTGGCGGATCGACTCGAGGTTCGGGTTCACGCCGAGCGCCTGCTGGAAGTAATCGAGCGCCTTCGCCGGTTGATCGAGCTCCAGGTAAATCATCCCGTAGCCGCTCAGCGCTCCGAAGTGGTACGGGTTGCGCTTCATCACCTCGTCGCAGTCGGCGAGCGATTTCTGATACTCGCCCAGGAGGTAATAGACGGTGGCCCGCTTGTTCCACCCTTCCGCGAACTCCGGACGACGCTGGACGATCGAGGTGAAGGTCTCCACGGCGAGCTCGCCCCGCTGAGCGCTCATCTGCTCGACGCCGACGGCGAAGAGACGGTCGACGTCCTCGTCGCCGGATCGGCTCCAGACCTGCCACATCGCGTTCTCCGCGAACGCCCGGACGAGCCGGTCGGCGTCGCGCAGCGCTCCGGCGAGCTGCGGCAGGTCGGTCATCAGCCCGGTCTCCCCGAGCGCCAGGACGCCGCGGCGGCGATTGTCGACGTCTCCCCCATCGGCCAGCGCCGTGAGGGCCTCCTCCCGCGTCGGCCCCGCCGCGAGGGGCGGGGGCACGCCGGGCATTGTGAGGATGGCGCCGAGCGCCAGCAGCACCAGCCAGCAGCGGGTCACGGCGTATACGCTTCGTTCACGTTGGAGGCGGCGTAGCTGGGCTGCGTTGCGCCGCCCGGCACGTAGATCCGGTTGCCGACGCCCGCGGCGCCGATACCGTGGCGGGGCGTGCGCATCGGCTCCTTGGCGATCCAGCGGTTGCCGGCGACCTCGTACATCTCGGTCGCGCTGAAGATGCGGAGCGGCGCTTCGCCGCCGAAGACGTAGAGGCGGTCGCCGAGGGCGGCCGCGGCGAGTCCGCCACGGCCGACGGGGAGCGGCGTTCCCGTGGACCAACCGTCGGTCGCCGGATCGTAGATCTCGACGGTCGCATACTGGGTCCCGAGAAACGACGTGCGCCCGCCGATCGCCCAGAGCCGCCCCTGGAATGCCACCGCCGCGAGATGATCGCGCGCCGTCGGCAACGGCGGGGCGTCGGTCCAGCGGTCGGAGGCCGGGTCGTACACTTCGTGAGCGTTGCTCACGCTATCGCCGGCGCCGCCGACGGCGTGCAGACGGCTCCCGAGGGCGATCATCGCGAGCCCGCCGCGCGCCAGGCGCAGCGGCGCACGCGTCGCCCAGGAATTTCGCGTCTCGTCGTACTCGTACACGGTCCGCAACGGTGTCCAGCTCACGCGACCGCCGCCATGGCCGCCGGCCACGTAGAGCCGGCCGCCCACGACGGCCGCGGCGGCGTGGTGCGTCGCGGCGGGGAGCGGTGCGCGGGTCTCCCAACGGTCGGTCGCCGGATCGTAGACCTCGACGGTGGCGACGGCCTCAGCGCCCGGACCGAAACCGCCGATGACGAACACCCGGCCATTGAGCTCCGCGACCGCGACCTCCTGTCGCGCGGTCGGCATCGGGGCGAGTGGCGTCCACGTGCCCGGACTCTGGATATCGATCGGCGCAGGCGAGTCGGTCGTTGTGCCGAGACACCCGGCCAGGACCGATGCGGCGACGGCGAGCGCGGCGAGCGGGACTCCAGGCCTCATGAGCGGACCAGCGCGAGTAGACCGGCTTCGTCGAGCATCGTCACGCCCATGCGGCGCGCGTCGTCTGCCTTGCTGCCGGCCGCCTCGCCGACGACGACGTAGTCGGTCTTCCGCGAGACCGAGCTGACGACCCGCCCTCCGCTCCCCTCGATGAGCTCGCGCGCGGCCTCGCGGGAGAGCGTGGGCAGCGAGCCGGTCAGGACGATGGTCTTGCCGGCGAGCGGTTTCGGGCCCGCCGGCGCGACGGGCGCGTCCGTCACGACGCCCACGGCCCGGAGTCTCTCGATCACCCTTTGATTTGTCGGGTCCTTGAAGAACGCCACGATCGATCGCGCGATCTCCTCACCGATGCCATGCACCTCGCCGAGCTCCGACTCCGATGCCGCAGCGATGGCTTCGAGGCTGCCGTAGCGCGTCGCCAGCAGCTGGGCGACGCGCTCGCCGACGAGCCGGATGCCGAGCGCGTTGAGCAGGCGGGCCAGACCGCGCTCGCGGGACGCCCCGATGGCCCGGACGAGATTCTCGGCCGACTTCTCGGCGAACCGGTCGAGTGCGCCGATCTCGGCGCCGGTCAGCGTGTAGAGGTCGGCGAAATCCTTCACCCGACCCGTGTCGACCAGCTGCTCGATCGTGCTGTCGCCCAGGTGCTCGATGTCCATCGCCCGCCGCGACCCGAAGTGACGCAGCCGCTCCTTGAGCTGGGCGGGGCAGGCGCTGTTGGTGCAGCGCCAGTACGCTTCACCCGTGGGACGGAAGGCGACGCCGCCGCACGCCGGGCACTGGGACGGGAAGGTGAATGGCTGGGTGTCGGCCGGCCGCTTGGCGAGCACGACCTGGATGACGTACGGGATCACGTCGCCCGCGCGCTCGATCAAGACGGTGTCGCCCACGCGGATGTCCTTCCGCCGGATCTCGTCCTCGTTGTGCAGGCTGACGTTGCGGATGGTCACTCCGGCCAGCTCGACGGGGGAGAGCTTGGCCGTGGGCGTGAGCGCGCCCGTCTTGCCCACGTTCACCTCGATCGCCTCGATCACGGTCGTCGCCTGGCGCGCCGCGAACTTGAACGCGATCGCCCAGCGCGGGTGGTGGGTCGTGGAGCCGAGCCGCCGCTGGTGCTCGAGGGCATCGACCTTGACCACCACACCGTCGGCGTCGTAGCCGAGCGCGTCGCGGTCCCGCTCCAGCCGCTCGCAGCAGGCGACGACCGCGTCGAGGGTCTGACAGCGCTCGGCCCGGGGGTTGGTTTTGAATCCGGCAACGCGAAGCGCGTCGAGCGTGGCCCAGTGGGACGCGAAGGCGTGTCCGTCCGCGCGGCTCACGTGGTAGAGGAACATGTCGAGCGGCCGGCGCGCCGTCACCGCGGGGTCCTTCTGGCGCACGGCGCCCGCGGCGGCGTTTCTCGGGTTCGCGAATGTCGGCGTCCCGGCGTCCTCCAGCGCGCGATTCAGCTTCGCGAACTCCGCGCGCGGCATGAACACCTCTCCGCGCACTTCGAGGACTGCGGCGTTCGCCAGGGCGCCGCGCCGCAGCACCTGCGGGATGGAGCGAATCGTCCGGAGGTTGGGGGTGATGTCCTCGCCGGTACGGCCGTCGCCCCGCGTCGCGCCGCGGACGAAGCGGCCCTGCTCGTACAGCAGGGCGATGCCGAGACCGTCGATCTTCGGCTCGCACACGTAGCTGAACGTCGCGCCCGGAAGAGCTCGGCCGATCCGCGCCTCGAACTCGCGGAGGTCGTCGGGCGAGGTCGCGTTGTCGAGCGAGAGCATGGCGGCGTGGTGCTCCACCGGCTTGAAGATGTCCGTCGGCGTCCCGGCGATCCGCTGCGTTGGACTGTCCGCAGTGACGAGGTCGGGGAAGGACGCTTCGAGCTCGCGGAGCTCACGCATGAGGGCATCGTACTCGGCGTCGGAGACCTCGGGTCGCGCCTCGACGTAGTAGAGGTAGTCGTGGTGGTGGATCTTCTGGCCGGAGGGCGAGCGCCGCGCGCCCCGGAAAGCGGTAGGTGACAACCAGCCAGGCGAGGTCGGCACCGACGACCAGCGTCCCGGCGCCGACGCCGGCCAGCAGCGCCAAGGTGTTGCCGAGCAGCTCCAGGAGCTGCGTTCGCCAGAGGTGGGCCCAGACCTCGCGCGCGGGGTGCGCGAGCGAGATGAGCACGGCCAGGCTCGGCACCGCGATCACCGAGGCGATGCCGACGGCGGCGATGGTCCACGCCGAGGACAGAGCGCGCAGGGCGCTCCCTTCTTGCCGCCCGAGTTCGAGTGACGCTATACTGGCGGACGACCGTTCGAGCTTTCCATTAGGTAGGATTAAGATGCAACGATCGTCAATCCTAAAAGTCGGCACCGCCACGAAGGACACGACGGCGTCCGTCCAGGACTACCTCGCCGCGATCTACGACCTTACCGGCAGCGGCAAGCCCGTGATCGGCGCGCGGGTGGCCAAGCACATGGCGATCTCCGCTCCCGCCGTGACCGAGGCGATCCATCGAATGGCCCGGGGCGGAT
>WNEZ01000946.1_pt1 | contig 26126 bp, 25 predicted proteins | sample 5400521 | NCBI WGS metagenome assembly WNEZ01 (sample SAMN13153339, study PRJNA577476) | soil metagenome | isolation source: 120 cm saprolite under Douglas fir tree site 2 hole 1 replicate 1 | place: USA:California | collected 2015-04-18
ATATGGCGCCCCGGCCGAGCACGACCTTCCGCATCCAATCCAGCAGGCCATTCCAGTACTCCGTCCCGAAGAGGACGATCGGGAAGTGTTCGATCTTGCCGGTCTGCGCCAGGGTGAGCGATTCGAACAGCTCGTCCAGTGTCCCGAGCCCGCCCGGGAAGATCACGAAGCCCCGCGCATATTTCACGAACATGTTCTTGCGCACGAAGAAGTAGCGGAACTCGACGCCGAGGTCGACGTACGCGTTCAGTTCCTGCTCGTGGGGCAGCTCGATGTTGCAACCCACCGAAAGGCCGCCCGCCTCCTGGCAACCTCGGTTGACTGCTTCCATCATCCCCGGCCCGCCGCCCGTGATGACCGCGAACCCCCGGCGAGCGAGAGCAGCGCCCAGCTGCCTGCCGTACGTGTAATACGGGTCGCTTGGCTTGGTGCGGGCTGAGCCGAACACCGTCACCGCGGGACCGACGTCGTTGAGGGCGTCGAAGCCCTCGACGAATTCGGAGAGGATGCGCAGGACTCGCCACGGGTCGGCGTGGTGGCTGAGCTCCTCGATCGCGCTGCGCTCGAGCAGCATCTTGTCCGCGGGCGCGGCGTGCTGGGGGACGACGAGACGGCCGGCGCGTCGGCGCTGAGGCATTCTGGTGCGTCAGGCTCCCGCGGCTGGTTCGGGTTCGGCCTGCTCGACCGGCAGGGCGGCCTCATCGCCGTTGGCCTGTGCGGCGGCCGGTTCGGGGGCGACGGCCAGCTTGACTCGCTTGGTCCGTTCGCCGCCGCCCCTGCGGGGCGCGGACTCAGGTTCAGGCTGCGATGCGACCTCGGCCGGCCCGTCTTCGACCGGCTGTGGTGCCGGGGCCTCGCTCTTCGCCGGCAAGCTGGCGTGGTCGGGCATCTCCAGCACCTGGTCGAGGTGCCCGCGCAGCGAGGCCACCTCCGCCTCGAGCTCGTGCACGCGGTGACGGTGACGCATGTGCTCGGTGAAGTGGTGGAGGCTGTTCGTCCAGTGGTAGACCGTGCCCGCGATCAGGGTGAGGGCGACCGGCACCAAGACCACCGTCCACAGCGGCACCCCGTCGATGTGGAGCACCGACCAGTGCACGTCGACCGTGGTCAGGTTGCTGTAGCCGAAGACCGTCGCCGCCACACCGATCGCGAGTCCGACGAGAAGCGAGCTCGCGAGCAGGAAGCGCTGCCAGATGTGGTTCAGGTTCGGCACCGGCCGAAGGTTACCCGGTTTGCCCTACCGTCGCTTCGCTTTAGCGCGAAGCGGCGAGAACCAGCGCTTGCGCCAGAACGCGAGGTCGAGACAGGAACGGCGAGTGCCCGCCCGGAAGCTCGATCGGATCGACGCCCAGCTGCGTGCGAGCAGCGCGGCGACCGTAGTTCGCCGACACCATGCGGTCATCTGTGCAGACGATGTACGCGGCAGGCACCGGCGGCCACTGGCGCAGCGGCGTGACCTCCTGCGTGATCTTCCAGTACTGCGGTCTCAGCTGCCTTGCGGCGGCTTGCGCCACCTCCGGAACGCAGTCGTGGAAGAAGACCTCAATCGCGCCTTGCTCGGGCCAGGACGCGCTGCCGTCGTCGTGACGGGTCGGGCGCTCGGATGGCGTGAAATCGGTGCCAAAATCAGCATGCTGCGCATCGAAGCTGAGCCCCGGCACGGGCAGGATCGCGCACAGGTAGATCGTCATCGCCGTGCGGACCCTGGACGCGGCGATCGGGATGGTCAGGCCGGCCAGCGAGTGCCCGACCATGACCACCGCATCCGGCTGCTTGGGGATGGCGTGGAGCACTTCGTCCACATACCGCTCCGCGCCGGCGTCAGGATCGTCGCACGGGAGGTCGACGGCGGTGGTGGCGTGACCGCCGCGCTCGAGCTCGGTGCGGAGCTGGTCCCAGCACCAGGCGCCGTGATAGGCACCGTGCACGAGCACGAAGTGCATTAGCGAAGGATAGGCGCCTTGGGCTCGCGGCTTCTCGTTGACGTGGCCGGGGGCAAGAGAGTAGATTCCCGCGGACTTCGACATGATCACGCTCGATGCCTACTACAGCAGCGGCTACTACATCGGCGCCGCGATTTTCATCGGCCTGTTTGCGCTCGTGTACTGGTTTGCCGGCCGCCTGGGCTGGTTCGGTGTACTCGTCCGACTGATCTGTGCGGTCCTGATTGCGTTGAAGCTCCTCCAGGTGCTCTTCACGCACCCATAGGGCGCCGAGTTCGGCTTGGTGGAGGCGGCGAGAGTTGAACTCGCGTCCGAAGCAGTGTCCCCCGGGATCTCTACGAGCGTGTCCGGGAATTTGTTCTCGCTAAGCGGCTCCTCCCGACGGGATCCGCTTTCGCCAGCTGCGGTGGGTGTCCCGCCTCAGGGCCGAAGCTCCCCTAAAGCAGCAATCCGGTCTTTTTTGATACCGCTCCCCGGTCCGCCGGATTGACCGGGGGCAGCACCCGGGATCTAAGTCCCGGGACTCACGTCTCTAAGTGTTGGTCTTGTTGGCGTTTGTAAACGCTTGCGCTGTATCGCTCGCGGCTCTCGGCTCGCAATCCCGAAGCCCAACTACCCCGTCGAGACCGGACGCCCCCACGAAGCTGAACTCGGTTGCATCTCTGATTCTACCCCGTGGCGCTCGGGCCTAAGCGCAAGCGCCGGCCGGGGAGGCAAGGCTTTCGGAAACGAGGACCGCGCCCGTGTGCGGCGTCCAGAGATAGATCCCATCGAGGCTGCCGAGCCACCAGCCGCTCGCGTCCGCGATCAGACCCTGTGAGAGAGGCAGGGGGTCGCCGGTTTCGGGGACATTGATCGGAACCGCCTGGCTGGGGCCGGTTAGTACCAATAGGAAGCCCGACGCCACGTCACGGCCCGAAACCACGATCGATCCATTGGTGACGCCCCCGACGTACAGGTCAGAGCCGGGTCGATAAAGCCAGGTTGTCGTCTGCAGCGTGGTCAGGTCCCGGCTCTGGATTTCGTTGTTCGTCCCGCCGATGCCCGGTGGCCCTGGCAGCGTGTCGGCATTGTTGCGGGCAACGATCCACGCCTTCTGACCCGCCACCATTTGCACCGTCGCATCGGTGAAGATGGTCTGCACGGCTCCAGAATCCGGATTGACCAGCCACAGTCCGGGACCGCTGCCGACTTCGGGATAGCTCTTGCTGACATATAGCCCAGCGGTCGTAAAGGCAAGCAGCGACCAGTTGTCGGTTGGCAGGTTCAATGTCCGGTCACGACCTGTGGCCACGTCCACCACGTGCAGGCGGAAATCGAAACCCTGGCCGGAAAATTCGACGTACGCGTATCGGGATCCGTCAGGAGAGATCCTGCCTCCCGGCACCCAGCGATCCGCGGCGGGGTCGTAATTCGCCGGCAGCTGCCCATAGAGGACGGGACTTTCCTGCGAGTGTGACAACAAGCCTCCGGGGACGAAGCCGCCTTTCGGATCGAGCGTGACGCCTCCATCGCGAAGGCTGAGGAAGCCGCCTTGAGCAGTCGAGTCGGTCGACGTGAACACAGGCAATTTGCAATTCGGGAGTTGGGCGACGAGCGAAACCGACTGTGGGCTGGCAGTCGCGTTGTCCGTGATCGCCAGGCGAGCGCCCCTGACACCCGAAGTCGAAGAGGGTTTGAACGCCACGTCGATCCGGCACGCGGCCTGGACGGCCACGCGGTGTCCCGCACAGCCGTCATGAGTCACGCTGAACGCCGCCTGATCGGATCCGGCCAGCTTGATTCCGGTGATGACGAGGTCGGCTTCTCCCGTGTTGGTGACCGTGACTTGTCGCGTGGTCGCCGATCCGGCTGCGAATATCAACACGCGCGCATTGAAAGTCGCCTCAGGCACCTTGTATCCGATGCTGGCGATAAGGCTCACATTGGATTCGGTAAACCACAAACGGCCGTCGGAGCCGGCGGCGATGGCCACGGGCCCGGCGTTCCGCCGGGGAAGCGGATGCTGACGGATGTCGCCGGTCGGTGTGATCCGCCCCACGGTGTTTGCAGTCGCATCGATGAACCACACATTCCCGTCGACCCCGCCGGCCAAGCCAAATACGTTGTCGTGGCCTGACCCCATCGGGAATTGCGTAATCGCGCCCGCAGGCGTGATTCGCCCGATATGTCCGATTTCGGTGAACCACATGTTTCCGTCGGGGCCGGCAACAATGTTGTAGGGCTGCAGTTGGTGGTTCACGTCGCTGCCCAGCGGAAACTCGGTGATCTCACCTTTGATCGTCATCCGCGCAATTGACTCGTGCTGGAGGCCGCCCTCCGCGATCCACAGGTTGTGGTCGGGGCCCGTCACGATTCCCCTGGGGTTGGGGGTGCGTAGCGGAAACTCGGTGATCACGCCCGCCGGCGTCATGCGCCCGACCCGCCCGGTCCAGAACTCTGTGAACCAGATGTCGCCGTCTGGTCCCCACGTGATGCCTTCCGGACCGACTCCGTTGGCGAGCGGGTACTTGGTCACAACTCCAGCCGGGCTGACCTTAAGAATCCAATCCGGTCCATTCATGTCCGAGCGCGCCACCATCCAGATGTTCCCGTCCGCCCCGGCGGCGATCGCTTCCGAGCCCGACCCGGTTCCGGGAACAGGAAACTGCGTGATCGAGCCGTTGGGCGACACTCGACCAACGAGCTTCTGCCCCACATCGAAGTACCACACATTGCCGTCTGGACCGGCTGCAATGCCGCTGAGGCTTGCGGTGCCACAGCCGGCGCAGGTCGAGCCGGAAGGCGACGGATTGGGCACCGCATATTCGACGACGCCGCCGGACGCCAGTTGGGGTCGTGACGGCGTGGTGCTTGCTGATGGCTGAGGGGATGAGCCGGTGCACGCGAATGCCAGAAGCAGGCAGACCGCGATTGCAGCGCGCATGCCCGTACAAACGTAGATACAGGTCAGGAATTACGCCCGCTTTGAGACCTTCTGGTCTAATGGACTCCGAAAGCGCCATGGCGGTTGAGACCGAACGGGAACACCTCGACCCGGACCTGGAACGCATCGCCCGTGCGAACCTCAAGGAGCTCGGGGACATCCGGATCGACGACGTGCTCTCGTTCATCGATCGGGGGATCGAGAACATGCCCAGCTACATGGACCTGTACCGCCGCTGGGAGTCGCAGCAGTGGGCCGTGGGCGACCTGGACTTCACGCTCGATCGTCAGGACTGGCTTCAGGCAACTGACATGGATCGGAAATCGACGCTTTGGTCCCACCGCCTCTTCTTCAACGGCGAGGAGCGCGTGACGTCCACACTCGCACCATTTGTCTGGGCGGCCCCGTCACCCGAGATCGAAATCTTCCTCTCGACCCAGATGGCCGACGAGGCGCGACACACCGCTTTCTTCGATCGCTGGTGGCACGAGGTGGTGGGCACGGAGACCAAGAACCTTGGAGAGCTACTGGCGGAGATCCGACCCGACACCAATGAGGGCTACAACGAGCTTTTTTACGACCGCTTGCCCTCGACCGCCCAGCGGCTCGCCAGCAACCCGAAAGACGTCGAGGCTTTCATCGAGGGAATCACGCTGTATCACATCGTGATCGAAGCAACGCTGGCGCTGACAGGCCAGCGCTTCGAGCTCGAATCGATGCGCGAGCAGGGCACCACCGACCGTGGTTTCTACCGGGGCTTCACCGCCATCGCTCGCGACGAGTCGCGTCATGTGAACTTCGGCATCAAGGTGCTGCAGGAGGCGGTGCGTGAGAATGCGCCGCGCTTCGCCCCGATCATTCAGAAGACCCTTGTCGAATGCCTGCCTCTGATCTCGAACACGCTCGACCCGCCGGACCCGCGTTACATCACCGACTACGGCCACTCCGAGAGCGAGATCCTGCAGTTCGCATTCGACTCGCTGAACAAGCGCCTGCGGGCGATCGGGATCAACCTCGCCGCCTGAAAGCTGGCCCGCGATGAAGATCGAACGCATGGGCCTCGAAGATCGGGAGCGGGTAATGGCGGCAGGGAGTCTCTTCGACTACCCGGCGCGTTTAGACGCGGTGAATCGATTCCTGGCCGATCCGAATCACCACCTGCTGATCGCCTACTCGGGCGACGTCCCAGCCGGCTTCGTGTCGGGAGTGGCGGTCACGCACCCGGATAAGGGCACCGAGATGTTCCTTTACGAGCTCGCGGTCGACGAGGCTCACCGGCGACAGGGCATAGGCACCGCGTTGGTGGAGGCGCTTCGTGACCTGGCTCGCGAACGGGGCTGCTACGGAATGTGGGTCCTCACCGATGACGATAATGCCGCGGCCGGCGCCACCTACCGCAAAGCTGGTGGAGAGGTCGAGAGCCAGCCCCTGATGTTCTCGTGGCGGTTCGTGCCTTAAGACCGAATTCCGCACCTCTGATGCAAGACGCGCCCTTCAGGTGGCGGCGATGCACGCGTTAGGCGACGGACGCGGGGAATCGCGTGAGTCGGATTAGCGGCGGCGCATCGCGCGGGCGATCTCGCGCTTGGCGTCGCGCTCGGCGATCGCCTCCCGCTTGTCGTACTGCTTCTTGCCTCGCGCCAGCCCGACCTCGACCTTCGCGTGGTTGCGCGAGAAGTACATGCGCAGCGGGATCAGCGTGTACCCCTTCTGCCTCACCTTCCCGATCAGGCTCGAGATCTCCTTGCGATGGAGCAGCAGCTTGCGCGGGCGCAGCGGCTCGTGGTTCATGAGGTTCGCCTGCGCATAGGGCGAGATGTGCACGTTCTCCAGCCACGCTTCGTTGCCGTCGATCCGTACGAATCCGTCCCGTAGATTCGCGCGCCCGTTGCGCACAGATTTCACCTCGGTGCCAGTGAGCATGATCCCCGCCTCGAGCTTCTCGTCGATGAAGTAGTCGTGGTAGGCGCGGCGATTGACCGCGATGTCTCGCTCGCGCTCGTCTTTTTTGTCAGGCATCGCGCCGCCCAAGCACCTGCTTCGCCGGCGCCGGTTTCTTGCCGGGCGCCTGGACGACATCGGGGACGTACCTCTCCCCTTCCACGTGACCGCTGAGTACCTTGACCCGTCCGCGCGCAGTCGGCAAGGTCGCGCCCGGCCAGGGCTGCAGGGCTCGCACGCGCCTGTCCATGTCTTCAGCGTCCATCTCCCAATCGAGCTCACCGTTCTCCCGGCGCAGTCGCGGGGCGACGGTGGCCCTTTCGTGGTCCTGCTCTGAGGGTTCGATGTCGCCGAGCCGCGCCAGCGTGTCGACCAGCAGCTCGGCGCCCAAGCGTGCCAGCCGCGCCGTCAGTCCTGGCGCATCCTCCCGCGGGCCGACTTCAGTTCGCCGCATGGAGAGGATCGGACCGTGGTCGAGCTGCTCATCCATCTTCATGATGGTGACGCCAGTCTCGCGGTCGCCCGCAAGGATCGCATGGGCGATCGGCGCCGCACCTCGGTGTCTCGGCAACAGCGAGGCGTGCACGTTTACAACGCCCTGCGCAGGAATTGCCAGCACCTCCGCGGGGATGATCTGCCCATAAGCGACCACGACCATCACCTCGGGCTTCAGCTCGCGGAGCCTCGAGACCGCCGCGGCGTCGCGGATCTGCTCCGGTTGCAGCACCGACAGCCCCAACTGCTGGGCGGCGACCTTGACCGGCGGCGGCGTGATCTTCTTCCGATTGCCCGGCCGATCAGGCTGGGTGATCACGAGCACGATCTCGTGGCCCGCCGCGCGCAGTGCCTGGAGCGAAGGCACGGCGAACGCGGCCGTACCCGCGAAAACGATTCTCAGGAAGGTGGTGGCCTTAGCCCGATGCCGCCGCTACGGCTTCTTCCTGGTCCTCGGCCTCAAGGTCCTCAACCCGCCGCAGGGTATCGAGGCTGGTGAGCTGGTCGATGAACAGGACACCGTCGAGGTGGTCGAGCTCATGCTGAAAGGCGCGCGCCGTGAATCCGCTCGACTTGATGCGCACCTCTTTTCCGTGGCGATTGCGTGCCTTGACCACGACGGTCTCGAAGCGCTTCACCTCGCCGATCCATCCGGGGTAGCTCAGGCAGCCTTCAGGGCCGATCTGTTCGCCGGCGTGCTTGACGATCTCCGGGTTGACCAGACCCCAGATCTGGTTGTCGTCGCCCTTGACCACGCAAACGCGCAGTGGCACTCCAATCTGGTTGGCGGCGAGACCTGCGCCAGGGGCGTCGAGCATGGTCTCGGCGAGGTCGTCGATCAGGCGCTGGATGGAGGTGTCGACGCGCGAGACCTTCTTCGCCTTTTCGCGAAGGACCGGATGCTCGAACGTCAGGATTGGTCGGATGGCCACGAGATCGATTTTACCCGGCCACCGTCGACCCCAATCCCTTCTTAGGTGATGGGGTCGACGTCGAAGCTCCAGCCACGCCCGCGCGGGGCCAGATGCCGCGCCCGCTCGAGCCCAAGACCCTTCAGCGTCACCTGCCACCGGTACTCGCCTCGCAACCGGTGCATGAACGCAGGTGAAGGTCCCATGACGCGTATGCCTTCCACGCCGTCCTTCAGCAAGCCCGCCGCGATCGACTCCGCCGCCTCGCGCGCCGAGGCGGCCGCACGACCGTCGTCAGTGTCCGAACGAGTCAGCACGGCCAGGTCCGCAAACGGCGGGAATGTGAAAGCTTTTCGCGACGGCAGCTCGGCCGCATAGAAACCTTCGTAGTCACCTACGGCCGCACAGCGCAGGCTGTAATGCTCAGGATTGCTGGTCTGCACGATCACCGAAGACGGCCGGCCGTCGCGGCCCGCGCGTCCGGCAACTTGCATCACCAGCGAGAACGTGTTCTCAGCCGAGCGGTAGTCGGGGAAGTGCAGCGGTAGGTCGGCGTCGACGACGCCCACGCACGTTACAGCCGGCAGGTCGAGTCCGCGCGCGACCAGCTGGGTGCCGACCAGGATGTCAGCTCGACGCTCGGAGAACGCCTCCCAGATCTGGAAGTAGGCATCGGGCCCGCGGGCGACGTCGCTGTCGAGGCGCAGGACGCGAGCATTCGGCCAGATCCGCTTGACCATGCTCTCCAGGCGCTGCGTGCCCATCCCCAGGGCGCGGATGTTGCGGCTGCCGCAGTGATCGCATACAGCGGGCATCGCCCGCGAGTAACCGCAGTAATGGCACACCAGCCCATCGAGCTGGTTTTGTGCGCCCTGCGCGCGCCCGGCCGCATGCTGCACCAATGAAACCGAGCAGCCCAGGCACTGCACCGATTTGCCGCAGTCTCGGCACATGACGTAGGTCGACATCCCGCGACGGTTCAAATAAAGGATCACCTGCTCCTCGTTCTGGAGCGTGCGTTCGACCACCTCGAGCAGCCGCTTCGAAAGCGGTTGCCGGTTGCCGGCCGCGAACTCGTCCCGCATGTCCACCAGCTCCACCTCGGCATCCTGGCCGCGCACCCGGTGTGTCAGCTTCGCCAGGGCCAGGTCGCCGCGCTTCGCATCGTGGTACGCGACGACGCTCGGGGTCGCCGAGCCAGCGACCAGCCGCGCGCCGCTCACGGCGGCGAGCCGGCGCGCGACCCACCCCGTCTCGTATCGGGGCGTGCGGTCCTGCTTGTACGCCGCCGATCCTTCTTCGTCCAGGCAGACCAGGCCGAGTCGCGGGATGGGTGCAAACACCGCCGACCGGCTGCCCAGGACGACGTCGGCCTGACCTCGGCGCACCCGCCACCATTGCTGCGCACGCTCGAGCTCGGTGAGCTGGCTGTGCAGGATCGCGATCGGCGCTCGCAGGCGATTGCGCACACGCTCCACTAGTTGGGGCGTCAACGAGATCTCGGGCACCAGGAGCAGCACGCGAAGCTGCTGCGCCAGCGCCTGTTCCGCCGCGCTCAGGTAGACCTCGGTTTTGCCGCTCGCGATCACGCCGTGCAGCAGCGTGAGCTGGTTGGCCGAGATGACCTCCAGCGCGGTCTGCTGCTCACCAGTAAGGACGGGCTTCTGCGGATCAGCGTGCATTGCGGCTGCAAACTCGAGCAGACGGCTGTGGCGCCGCTGCCGAGTGGACGCGCCCTCGCCCGTCGAACCCTTCGACCGCACCCGCGGCGGCAGCATCGCGCGGAGGCACTCGATCAGCGGCACCCAGTAGTGGTCGGCGACCATCCGCGCGAGGGCGACCTGGTGCGGCAGGAGCAGCGGCTCGTCGCCGGCGCCCGCGATCGCCTTCACCTCCACTTCCGGCTCGTCGGTGCCCAACGAGACGACATAGCCGAAGGTCGTGCGGCGCCCGAACGGAACCGTGACGCGATGCCCCGGCACCACGTCGATGCCTTCCGGGACCGAATATGAGTAGGTCTCGCGATCCAGGGCGCGGGCCGCCTCGACCGCTACTTCGGCGTAGAGCAAGTCTTTACGGCTTCAGACGTGGCTTGATGAGATCCAGGATGCGGCCGGCCATCTCGCGCTTGGTCATCCGCGGCAGCTCCTCGCGAGACCCGTCCGCGAACAGCATCACGCCCTCGTTGTGATCGCTGCCAAAACCGATGTCCTGGCGCGATATGTCGTTCGCGACGATCGCCTGCAGCCCTTTCTTCTTCATCTTCTCCAGGCCCTTGGCGGCCAGGTCCGATCCCTCGGCCGCGAAGCCGACCCTGAACACCCCCTGGCCTTCCTTCTCTTTGCCGAGCGCGGCCACCAGGTCCGGAATCTGCTCGAGCTCGAGCGTCAGCTTGGATGTTTCTTCGCGCCGGAGCTTGTGATCGGCGGTGCGCGCGGGCCGGAAGTCGGCGACCGCCGCCGCCATCACCAGGAGGTCGGCGCCCGCCAGGTCGCTCTTGAGCTCCGCCATCATCTCTTCCGCGGTCTCGACCGGCCGCACGTCGACTCCGTGATGGTCCGGATGCGTGGCGGTCGTCACCAGCGTCACGCGTGCGCCGCGGTCCGCGGCGGCGGCCGCGATCGCAAAGCCCATCTTCCCGCTCGAGTAGTTGCTGATGTAGCGAACCGGGTCGATCGGCTCACGCGTGCCGCCCGCGGTCACCACCACCCGCCGCCCGGCCAGATCGTAGGTGGAACGCACCGCGTCCGCCATCGCCTTCATCAGCACCGAAGCGTTCGCAAGCCGGCCGGTGCCGACGTGGCCGCTCGCGAGATGACCGGATTCCGGCTCGACGACGACCACGCCCCGGCGGCGAAGGGCGGCGAGGTTCTCCTGCACGGCGCGCTTCGACCACATCGCATCGTTCATGGCGGGCGCGACCACGATCGGACATCGCGACGCCAGCAGCGTGGCCGTGACAATGTCGTCGGAGCGCCCGGTCGCGACGCGCCCGATGATGTTGGCGGTCGCGGGTGCGAGCAGGATGAGCTGAGCCCAGTCGCCGAGCGCCACGTGGGGCTCCGGCGCACCATCAGCAGACCACAGGCCCGTCAGCACCGTGTTGCCGGTGACCCCCTGGAAGGATGGCGCGCCCACGAACCGGGTCGCCGACGCGGTCATCGCCACCCTGACCTGGGCGCCCGCCTGGGTCAGAGCCGAGGCGAGGTCCACGATCTTGTAGGCAGCGATCCCGCCCGCGACCAGGAGCGCGATGCGCAGGCCTTTCAACTCATTGGGGACGGGCGCTGGGTCGAGGGGCATGAATTAAGTGTGGCGCTCGCGCGCACGCCGGATGATCGCCAGCACCTCCTGCACCGCGCCCATGAGGTCGTCGTTGACGACCACGTGGTCGAAATGCGGGGAGAGCGCCATCTCGTCCAGTGCAATGCGCTGCCGCGCCGTCTGGTCCCTGGGGCTCTCGCTGTGGCGCTCGGTGCGGCGCCTCAGGAGCTCGTCCATGTTCGGTGGCGCGAGGAAGATGCGCAGCGCGTCCGGCGCGCGCTTGCGCACTTGCTCAGCGCCCTGGACGTCGATCTTGAGCACGATGTCGTAGCCCGCCGCACGAGCCTGGTCGAGCGGCACGATGGGCGTGCCGTAGAGGTGGCCGTCATAGGTCGCGTACTCGAGGAGCGCGTCCTCGCGGATGAGCTTTTCGAACTCCTCTTTGTTCACGAATCGGTAGTCGACGCCGTCGATCTCGCCTGGTCTCGGCGACCGAGTGGTGTACGACACCGAGTACCGGAGCTTCGGGTCGAGCTCCAGGAGTCGCTTGATGACCGTGTCTTTGCCGACGCCGGACGGGCCTGAGATCACGATCAGCAGGCCTCTTTTGGACGTCATTTGATCCCAGCCCAGAACTCGTTGAAGTCGGCCGGCGGCGCGACCTCGAAGATCATCTCCAGGTCGGTGCGTGGGTGGCGAAGCCGCAGGCGCCAGGCGTGCAGCATGGGCCGCGCCGGCTCGCCCGGCCCGCCGCCTCCGTACTCGGCATCGCCGGCCAGCGGGTGACCAAGCGCCGCGAGGTGAACGCGGATCTGATGCGTGCGGCCGGTGTCGAGGTCACAGCGCAGGAGTGTATGCGTGCTGCGCTTTTCGACGACCTCGTAACGCGTCCGTGCAAACCTGCCGCCGGCCACGACCGCCATGCGCTTGCGATCCTTGGGGTGACGGCCGATGGCGCCTTCCAGCTCGCCCGCATCCGTCTTGAAGCGCCCACGCGCGATCGCCAGGTACGACCGGCTCAGCGTGCGGTCGCTGAGCTGGGATGATAGGGCGCGATGGCTGGCGTCGTTGCGCGCCACGACGATCAGCCCGGATGTGCCCTTGTCGAGGCGGTGGACGATCCCCGGCCGGGCCTCACCTCCGGCCCCTGACCAGGTGCCGCCGCGACCCAGCAGCGCGTGGACGAGCGTGCCGGAATAATGGCCGGGCGCCGGATGCACAACCATGCCAGGCGGCTTGTTGATCACCACCAGGTCGTCATCTTCGTAGACGACCTCGAGCGGGATCGGCTCGGCGGAAGTAACAGAGACGTATGCCTGCGGGATCTCGTACTCGACGACGTCCCCTTCCGCGACACGATCAGACGGATCTGCGCTCGCACCGTTGACGCGGACGAGATGGCTCTTGATCAGGCGCGCGGCCGCCGCACGGCTCAATTCGGGTTCGCGCTCCGCGATGAAGCGGTCGAGCCGGGGCGCCGCGACCTCGGCGATCAGGCGGCGTTGGGCTTGCGTGTCAGGTACCCGACGATCAGCAGGAGCACACCGACGCTGACGGCTGAGTCAGCGACGTTGAAGACCGGCCAGAAATGGAAGTTGATGAAGTCGGTGACGCCTCCACCGTTGATGATGCGATCGAATGCGTTACCCAGCGCGCCGCCGACAATGAGCCCGAGGACTGCATCGCCGCTCAGGTCGCCAGGCTGGCGAAGAACGTAGACCGCGAGACCGATCGACACCGCCAGCGCGGCGATCAGGAAGAACCAGGGGCCGACCGGAGCAAAGCCGAAGGCCGCGCCCGCGTTGCGAATGTTGGTGATTCCGACCACGTGGTCGATCACGGATACCTCCGTGCCGTACGGCACGCTCGAGGTGACGATGCTCTTGGTCAGCCGGTCGAGGACGAACACCACCAGCGCCACGGTGAAAAAGAGCACCCGCCCCGTGTGATTTCGGGTTTCGGTCAGCTTCGCTTCAGTCCGATCCAGATCTGCTCTCCTTCCAGCAAGTGCTGCTCACCATCACATTCGTCCTTCCCGTGCTCGATGGTCACTGACAGGGTCTCGTTCTTGATGTAGTCGGCGTGCTTTTCGATAGCCCGCGCGAGCAGGCCGTCGGCCTCGAAGCAGGTGTGGATGCGGTCTTCAACGTTGAGGCCCATCTTCTTGCGCCGGTCCTGGATGAGGCGCACGACCTCGCGCGCGAGGCCCTCCAGGCGCAGCTCCGCGGTGATCTCGGTGTCCAGCTTCACCTCCGGAGCGCCGAACACGACCTGCTTCACGTTCAACTCTTCCCGCACGATCGCGGCGATGTCCTCGGGCAGGGGCGCGCCCGGTAGCGCCACCGACGCAAGTGGCTGGCGAACCCTGATCCGAACCGCGTCCCGGGCCGCCAGTCCGGCTTCCACCGCCTGCCTCGCGAGCGCCATGTTCGCCTCGACCTCGGGGTCATGCCATGGCGCCGCCTCGGGGAAGTCGCTGAGGTGGACCGAGCTTCCCTGCGAGAGGTTGCGATACATGGCCTCCGCCATGAAGGGCACGAACGGGGCCATCAGCCGGCTGACGGTCGACAGCGTCTCATACAGGGTTTGGTAGGCGGCCAGCTTGTCGCGGTCGGACTGCGACTTCCAGAATCGCCGCCGCGAGCGGCGGACGTACCAGTTCGACAGCTCGTCGACGAAACGCTGGATCTTCCGCGCGGGCTCGTTGGCGTCGTAGCGGTCGAGCCCGGTCGTCACGCCCTCGACCAGGCCGCTCAGCCGCGACAGCAGCCATCGATCCAGCACGTGTCGCTCGGCCACCGGAACCTGCGGTGCCGATGGATCGAAGTTGTCCAGCCGCGCGTAGGTGACAAGGAAGGAATAGCAGTTCCACAGGGGGATGAAGAACTGCTGCACGGTCTCTCGCAGCGTCTCAGCACTCGTGCGGTAGTTCTCCCCCACAGGGGTCGAGGTGTAGAAGTACCAGCGCACCGCATCCGAGCCGAAGTTGTCGAAAAGGAAATTCGGGTCCAGGACGTTGCCGCGCGACTTCGACGCCTTCTTGCCCTTCGGGTCGACCACCAGGCCGAGGCAGATGACGTTGCGGTACGCGTTCTGCTTGAAGAGCAAGGTCGAGATCGCAAGCAGCGAGTAGAACCAGCCGCGGGTCTGGTCCAAACCCTCAGAGATGAAGTCGGCCGGAAATGTCTCTTCGAACTCTTTGGTGCCATGGCGCGGGTGGCCACGCTGGGCGAAAGGCATCGATCCGGAGTCGAACCACGTATCCAGCACCTCCGGTATCCGGTGCATCACGCCACCGCATTTGGCGCACGGGATGGTGACCTGGTCGATGTACGGCCGGTGGAGGTCGGCGCTGTCGTCGAGGCCGATTTCCGCAGCTGAGCTGACGCATCGCTGCTCTTCGCACTGGTCACAAACCCAGAAGGGAAGCGGCGTGCCCCAGTAACGCGAGCGCGAGATGGCCCAGTCGACATTGTTCTCCAGCCAGTCGCCCATGCGGCCGGTCTTGATGTGGGCCGGAACCCAGTTGGTCGCGGCGTTGTTGGCGATCAGCTCTGCCTTTCGCTCTGTCGTCCGCACGTACCACGAGTCGAGCGCGTAGTAGATGAGAGGCGTGCCGCAGCGCCAGCACTCGGGGTACGTATGCAGGATGGTCTCGGCCTTGTAGAGGAGCCCGCGGGACTTGAGGTCGTCCTCGATGAGCGGGTTGGCCTCCTTGACGTGAAGGCCGGCGAACTTTTCGACATAAGGCAGAAACTTGCCGTCGAGGCCCACCGTGTGCCGGAACGGGATGCCCTTTTCCTGGCACAGCCGCAGGTCGTCGACGCCGTAGAGCGCTGAGGTGTGGACCACACCGGCGCCTTCGTCGGTCGAGACGAAGTCCGCATCGACGACGTAGTGCGCCCTTCCCTCCTGCGGGATCGAGTAAGGGTATACGGGCTCATAGTCGAGTCCCACCAGGTCCTTGCCCTTCATGCGTTCGACGATCTCGTAGTCGCCGTTCAGGACCTGGAGACGCGTCTCCGCGAGGATGAGGAACTCGCCACTCTGCTTGACCTTCACGTAGGTCACGTCCGGGTGCACCGCCAGCGCCACGTTGCCCGGCAGCGTCCATGGGGTGGTCGTCCACGCCAGGATCGATGTCTTGGGATCCTTCTTCAGACGAAACCGGATGTAGACGCTCGGGTCGGGGACGTTGTCGCGGTAGCCCTGCGCGAGCTCATGGCTGGACAGAGGCGTCGCGCATCGCGGGCAGTAAGGCGCGACGCGAAAGCCCTTGTAAACGAGGCCCCGCTTCCACATCTCGCTGAGCGCCCACCACACGGACTGGATGTAGTCGGATGTCAGGGTCCAGTACGCGTGGTCGTAATCCAGCCAGAAGGCCATGCGCTCGCTGAACACGACCCAGTCCGAAACGTACTCGTACACGCTGTCGCGGCAGAGCTGGTTGAAGCGCTCGATGCCGATCTTGTTCTCGATGTCGAACTTGCCCGAGATGCCCAACTTCTTCTCGATCTCGATCTCCACGGGCAGGCCGTGCGTGTCCCAGCCGGCTTTACGCTCGACGTAGAAGCCCTTCATCGTCTTGTAGCGAGGGAAGAGATCCTTGAAGGCACGCGCGAGGATGTGGTGCGTGGCGGGCTTGCCGTTGGCCGTGGGCGGACCTTCGTAAAAGACAAATCGCGGACGCCCGGCCCGCAGCTCGAGCGATTTCTGGAAGGTGTGTTCCTCCTTCCATTGCGCGAGCACCTGCTTCTCGAGGTCAGGGAAGCTGACCTTCTGGTCTACCTTGTCGAACATCTCACTCCCAGAGAAATACGAAATCGGTCTCTGGGACGAGCCATGTCAGCAGGCCCGCGGTACCACCCAGATTCCCAAGGCTGCCACCTCGGACGCTCTTTGGGGTTCGGCTCGGGAGTGATCTCGAATCCCGCCGTCGGCCGCCCGATCTCAGCACATTGGGCTCTCTGTGGGCCGATCAGACGGGCCTACCCGTCTCCGTCATCGCCGAACTCAGATTGTACTGCGGGCTTATCCGGCCCTGAGGTTGTTGAGGGCTGCGATCAGGAAGTAGGCGATCAGGATCACGACCAGAAACGAGATGTCGATCCCCGACACTGGCGGGATCCAGCGCCGCACCGGCGCCAGGACCGGCTCGGTGACCTGCCAGGCGAACCTCGACACCGCGTTGGTGGGATACGGGCTCACCCACGAGAAAACGGCCCGTATGACCATCACGATGATGAAGACGTACAGCAAGTCGATCAGGAGAGTGGCGATCAAGGACATCTCTCATTCCAGGATAGAAGGAGCGGGGCGAGGGCCGAAAAGCGCCTGGCCGAGGCGCAGCATCGTGCTCCCCGCGGACACCGCCGCCTCGAAGTCGCCGCTCATCCCCATAGAAAGGACGGGCAGAGCCCTTCCGAGACGCTCTTCGGCCTTATCCCGTAGCTCCCGAAGCTCGTTGAATGCGGGCGTCGGATCGCCGTGCGATGGACCCATGGCCATCAGTCCTTGCAGGTCGAGCAATCCCGCGATGGCTTTGATCACCTCCAGGGCCAGGTCGGGGTCGGCACCGGACTTCTGTGGCTCTCGCGCGACATTGACCTCGACCAGCACCGCCTTCGCCGGATCGACACGAGCAATCGCCTCGGCCAGCCTTGCGGAGTCGACCGACTGGATCATGGCGAAGTGATCGGCAGCGATTCGAACCTTGTTCGTCTGCAGGTGGCCGATGAGGTGCCAGGTCCCGGCCTGGACCGCCTCCATCTTCGCCACCCCTTCGTGGACCCTGTTCTCGCCCAGGATCGTCAGCCCGGCGTCCAGCGCCTTGCGGCAGACCTCAGGACCGAAGCCTTTGGTCACGGCGACGATGGTGATCTCGTCCGGGTCCCGACCTGCGCGCGTGATTCGCTCGCGTACCGAAGCGAGATTCTCGGCGACGTTCACCGCAGCGCGACGATGCCGCCGAATCGGGTGCCGTCGGGGCTGCGACGGTGCGAAGGCAGGTAGTCCGTCTCTTTGGTGCACAGCCCGATGATGTCGATCTGCCTCACCCCCTCCGCATCGAGCTGCGCCCGGTTCGCCGCCGCCAGGTCCAGCAGGAATCGATCTCCCTCTCCGTGGCGTACGAACCGCGCACCGAAGTGGTTCGCCACCTCCTCCCCCACCTCGTAGCAGCGGCCGCAGATGCCGGGGCCGATGCCGGCTTTGACGTGCGCGGGATCGGTCCCGTACTCGTCGCGCATCGCCTTCAGCGCCGCCGGTCCGACCCGCGCCACCGTCCCGCGCCAGCCCGCATGCGCGAGCGCGGCGCACCGGTGCTCGGGATCCCATAGCACGATCGGGTAGCAGTCGGCATACGTCGCGAACAAGGCCACGCCGCGGCGATCCGTGACCAGCGCGTCCACGCCCCGCACCACGTCCAGATGCTCGTCGACCCGCGCGACGGCGTTGCCGTGAACGGCGCCGGCCACCGTGAGGGGCTCGGCGTCAATTTCGAGCACGCGGGCGAACTGGCGGCGCGACGCCATCACCGCATCAGGGTCGGGCGCATGCGTGAGGCCCATCGTGCCGAGCAAGGAGGTTGAGAATCCGTGCACGAGGCCGGCCTCGGTCTCGAGGCTCGCGATTTTGAGGACCTGGGGGATGACGCCCACGTCACGTGAGCTTACGACCAGCCACATAACGCACCGTTGGCACAAGACGTGCGCAATCCGATGCCAGGAAGGGCACCGCTGGCACCAAACGGGCGGAATGGGGGCTTGGTTCTGCTCGCTACGGGCGGCGGGAGCTGAGGACCTGTTCGATCTCGCGTTTGACCTGTTGCAGGTCCATGAACTCGCGATAGACGGAGGCGAACCGGATGTAGGCCACCTCGTCGAGGTCGCGCAGGCGATCCATCACCATCTCGCCGATCTCCCCGCTCGGGATCTCGACGCGACCGGAGCGCCGCAGCTCCGCCTCGATGTCGTCGACGATCGCGCGCAGGCGCTCCGGCGAGATGTCGCGCTTCTCAGTCGCCTTCTTCAGGCCGGTGAAGAGCTTCTGCGGGTCGAAGTCCTCGCGACGCCCGTCCTTTTTGGTGACGTAGAAGGGCACCGCTTCGATGCGTTCGTAGGTGGTAAAACGCTGCCCGCATTGCAGGCATTCACGCCGGCGGCGGATCGCCTCCCCGACCTCGGAGTCGCGGGAGTCGACCACCTTCAGGTCGTGGTGACCGCAGTACGGGCAGCGCATCGTTTACGAGTATTCCTACATCCGGTTGCGGAGAAACGCGGGGATGTTGATGTCGCCAAGATCCTCGGCGCCAAACTCCGGCCGCTCGAAGGTCGTCCGGCTCCGGATCTCCTGCTTGGCATCGGTCTGGGTCTTGCCGCCGAACCCGGTGGCGATCACCGTGATCTTGATCTCGCCCTGCATGGTGTCGTCGCGGACGACGCCGAAGATGATGTTGGCGCCCGGGTCGGCCGCCGAGCGCACGATCTCGGCCGCCTTCTGCACCTCCTGCAGGGTGATGTCCTTGCCGGCGGTGATGTTGAACAGGATGCCCTTGGCGCCGTCGATCGACGTTTCCAGCAGTGGGCTCGAGACCGCCTGCTTGGCGGCGTCCTCGGCGCGCGAATCGCCCGCCCCGTGGCCGATGCCCATGAGCGCCTCGCCGGCGTTTTCCATGATCGCCTTGACGTCGGCGAAGTCGAGGTTGATGACGCCCGGCTGCGTGACCAGGTCGGAGATGCCCTGGACGCCCTGGCGGAGCACGTCGTCCGCCATCCGGAAAGCCTCCTCGAGCGTTGTTTTCGAGTTCGCCACCTGCGCCAGCCGGTCGTTCGGGATGACGATCAGCGCGTCGACCTGGCTGCGGAGGGCCTTGATCCCCTCCTCGGCGGTGTCGTTGCGGATGCGGCCTTCGAAGGCGAACGGCCGCGTCACCACGCCGATCGTGAGCGCGCCGGCTTCCTTCGCCAGCTCGGCCACGATGGCGGCCGAACCGGTGCCGGTGCCGCCGCCCATGCCGGCCGTGATGAAAACCATGTCGGACTCCTGGACCACCGCCGAAAGCTCGGTGCGGCTCTCGTCAGCCGCGTCGCGGCCGCGAGTCCAGTCCCCGCCCGCGCCGAGACCACGCGTGACCTTGTTGCCCATCTGGACCTTCACGTCGGCCTGACAGCGCTCGAGTGCCTGCTTGTCGGTGTTGACGGCGATGAACTGAACCTTGAGCGCTTTCGAGATCATGCGATTGACGGCGTTGCCGCCACCGCCACCACAGCCGACGACCTTGATGCGCGCTCGCCCCTCATGCAACTCACTCTCTTTCATGACGCCCTCCTGGTGCAAATCTGCTTTCGCTACGGCGAGCTCCAGCTGGTTTCGGGTCTGTTCTCTAGAAAAAATCTCGCAGCCACCTCACTGTTTTCTGGCCGAACGTCACTTGCTGCCGGTCTTTGTTGTAGGCGCGCGAGTGGGATTTCAAACCCCACTTCACGAGCCCGACCGAGACCGCGAACGACGGGCCCTGGGCGCGGTCGGCAAGACCCGTCACGCCGCTCGGCTGGCCCAGGCGCACCGAAGTGTCGAAGACGACCTGGGCGGCGTCGGTGGTGCCCATCAGTCGCGAGCCTCCGCCTGTGACCACGACGCCCGCGGGCAGCAGTCCGTCGAAGCCGCTCTTGCGGACCTCTTCACGCGCCATCATGAAGATCTCCTGCATGCGCGGGCCGATGATCTCCGCGAGGAAGCGCCGCGGCAGCGCGTTGATGCGATCCCCGCCGACCTGGCGCACCTCGACCCTCTCGCCCGGGTCGATCACCTCGGGCAGCGTGTGGCCGTAATTGAGCTTCAGGGTCTCGGCCTCATCGAGCGTCGTGCGCAGGCCGATGGCGATGTCGCTGGTCACGTGATTGCCGCCGACCGGCAGCACCGCGAGCTGGCGGGCGGCGCCGTCGTTGTAAACGACGACCGAGGTGGTGCCGGCGCCGATGTCGACCAAGCAGACGCCGAGGTCGAGCTCCTGGCTCGTGAGCACTCCCTCGCCGGCAGCCAGGCCCGAGCAAACGACGTCTTCGATGTCGAAGCCCGCGCCGTGCACGCATTTGATGACGTTCTGGACCGCGGTCTGCGCGCCGGTGATGATGTTGGTCTCCACCTCCAGCCGGTGGCCCGTCATCCCGGTCGCGTCACGCACGCCTTCCTGCCCGTCGACCGTGTAGGCGCGAGGAATGGCATGGATGACCTGGCGGTCGGAGGCGACACTCACCGCGCGGGAGGCCTCGACCACACGCTGCACATCGTCCTCGCCGATCTCGCGGTCGCCGCTCGCCACCGCCACGACGCCGGTTGAGTTCTGCGACCACAGGTGGATGCCGCCGAGGGAGACGACGACGTTTTCGATGCGCTGCCCGGCCATGCGTTCGGCGGCGACGGCCGCGGCCTGGATGGACGCGATGGTTTTGTCGAGGTTGACGACCACGCCCTTGCGCAGGCCATCGGACGGGCTCTCGCCCACGCCGATGATGCTCACTGGTCCGTTGAGCTCGTCAGACTCGGCTATGACCACCGCGACCCGGCTCGTGCCTAGATCGAGACCGACGGCTCTCTTCCGCCGCGACAATGCTGTGCTGGAACGCCTCCTGGAACGTATGGATGTAACGTGCGGGCTGACGGGATTATAAGGGCATCAGGACGCTTGCGGGCTAGATTTTGTGGGTCGGTGCCTCCTCAGGACTAGCACTTGTGCCTCCGCTTGATAGCGCCGCTTATAGATAGTGGCGGCGTATCGCTCCCAAATTGTTGAAGATGCGGACGCCGAAGGCGACGATGGCGGCGATGTACAGCTCCACCCCAAGTTTGTCTCCGAAGTAGGTGAGCCCGGCCGCCAGGGTCGCGTTCGTCAACAGACCGCTGAAGAAAACCCGCGGCTCAAATGTGCCCGCGATGTAGGCCTTGAACGCGCCGAAGATGGAGTCGAGCGCCGCCAGCAGCGCCACCGCGGTGTAGCGCGCGTAGGTGATCGGAATCGTCAGCGGCGACATCAGGCCCAGTAAAACGCCCAGCAGCGCGAACAGGATCGCGACAACTATCACTTGCATACAGGCACCGACGAAGGCGAAGGCTGCGCCGCCCCAGGCGATGGCGACGGGCTCCCAGGTTGCTTGGACTTGTACCCCGCGGCCGGCTCGGACGGGTTCATCACGTTGACGTAGGCAAGGTCGAGCGAGTTGTAGTCGACGTTGCCATGGCCCGCGATGGCCTTCAAAGCCGCGAGCTTGTCGCGCAGCGTCGCAAACTCCTCCGGCGTCAGCACGCGGCCAAAGTAAACCTTCCAGCCCCGTTTGGAAATGAGGGTCAGCTCGCCGCAGGAATCGAAGATGAACCCCGATACCTCCTGGCCGATCAGCGCCGGAAACCCGCGCTGGATGTTGACAAGCGCGGTCAGGAGCGTCGGGTCGAGCGCCTGCGCGCCGATCCGCGGGTCTGCGCCTGCGGGTCCCTGGATGTCGACCAGCGTGCCCGCCGTGGCGGCCGGCCCCAGGACCGTCGCCTGGGTCGAGAGCAGGAAGTAATGCTTGCTGGGCCCGGCGTGATAGGCGGCGATGGGCTGCCACTCGCTGATGCGCACCACGACAGTGCCGTCGAGCTGCGGGTCGACGGTGGCCGTGCGCACCCAGACCTGGTCGAGGAGGTGATGGCGATCCGATTCCCCATCCACCGCGAGCACGGACCGGTTGCCGCTGAGCCCGGCCGCCGCCGCCACCTGGGCGGCCGTGAGGTGGTGGGCGCCTGAGATGTCGACGAACTTGACCACGAGCGCCGGCCCGTACCACAGCCAGCCGAGCACCGCGCATTCGGCCACCGCGACCACCGCGGCCACGACGCGTCGCATCGGATGCACATCCGGTTCCTTCAGGTTGCGCTCCGAGCGCGTCCACAGCTGGCCTTTGAGCGGCGCGGCGTCCTCCGGGCTGGGGCGCCGGCTGATGCGCGGCAGCAATGAGCGCCGTCGACGGAACCTCATTCGGCAGGTGGACCCACGTGTCGTTGGTGCCGGCCGACGGCGTGGTCGACCAGACGTTGGCACAGATCGTCGAATCCGATGCCGGCCGCGCGAGCCGCATCGGGCAAAAGCGAAAGCGCTGTGAGACCAGGAACCGTGTTCAGCTCGAGGAGCCAGGGGGTTCCGGCTGCATCCACGATGATGTCGACACGCCCCATCCCGGAGCAGCCGAGGACGGTGAAGGCGCGGCCGGCGGCCTCAGACGCGGCGGCGCGTGCGGCTTCCGGGATCCGCGCAGGGATGATGTGGTGCGACTTGCCCGCCGTGTACTTCGCGTCATAGTCGTACACGGGGTTGTCGCTGACGATCTCCAGCGTGGGCAGCACCTTCAGGTCCGGCGTGGCGAGGATGCCGACCGTGATCTCGGTCCCGGCCGCGAACCGCTGGACCATGACCCGCCGGTCGTAGCGCGCCGCCAGCACCAGGCCGCTCGCGACCTGGTCCGCGTCGCGCGCGATCGTGAGCCCGATCGTCGAGCCTTCGCGCACCGGCTTGACCACCAGCGGCAGGCCGAAACGCGCGACCAGCCTTTCGACCGCGTCTGCGCTCACGCCCTGCTTCAGCTCGAGCTCCTCGAAATCGGGAACGTGCAGACCGGCGCCCGCCATCACGGAGTTGGCGCGCGCCTTGTCCATGCAGAGCGCGGACGCGAGCACGCCCGAGCCGGTGTACGGAAGAGCGAGCAGCTCGAGCATCCCCTGGACCGTCCCGTCCTCGCCCAGCCGGCCGTGGAGCGCATTGAAGACGCAGGCGAAGTTGCCGTCCCGCAAAACGTCCCATGTGCTCATGTCGAGGTCGACGACGGTGACGTCGTGACCGCGCCCGCGCAACGCCTCCTCCACCTGCGCTCCCGAGCGCAGCGACACCTCACGCTCAGCGGAGCGCCCTCCGCGCAGCACAGCGATCCTCATTCCCATTTACCCACGAGCTCGACCTCACGCTCGAGCTCGATGCCAAAGCGATGCATGACCGTCGCTCGCGCGCGTTCGATGAGCGCGGCCACCTCGACAGCGGTGGCGCCGCCCTCGTTGACGATGAAGTTCCCATGCAGCTCCGAGATGACCGCCATGCCCTCGCGGGCGCCCTTGAGGCCGGCGGCCTGGATCAGCCGCCCTGCCGAGTCTCCCGGCGGGTTCATGAACACGCTCCCGCAGTTCTTGGTCTTGATGGGCTGGGTCTCGTTGCGCTCGCGGGTCAGTTTTGCCATCAGACGCTTGGCCTCCTCCCCGTCCCCACGCTCGAGCTGGATGGTCGCGTCGATGACGAGCGAGCCGCGGAGCGGGCCGTCTCGAAGCGCCGACGTCCGATAGCCGAACTGCAGGTCTTCCACGCTCCACGTGCGCCGGTCGGCGCCGGGCTGGAATCCGCGCGCGGCCAACAGCACCTCGCGCAGCTCATGGCCCCAGCAGCCGGCGTTCTGATAGACCGCCCCGCCGACCGTGCCCGGCACGCCGATCGCGAACTCGAAGCCGCGCAAGCCGGCGTCGGCCGCGATCCGCGCGAGCCTCATCATCTTCAGGCCCGCACCCGCCCGGATGCGCGTGCCGTCAACCTCGTAGTCGCGGTTGACGACACGAATCACGAGCCCCTCGAGCCCCGCGTCCGCGATGAGAAGGTTGGTGCCGGCCCCGAGCAGGAGATGCGGGATGCCGCGCAGGCGGCAGCCTTCGAGGGCGAACTCGATGGACTGCGGATTGGCCATCTCGGCGAAATATTCGGCGGCGCCGCCGATGCCAAACGACGTGCGCGTGGCCAGCGGCTCGCTCTTGCGCACGCCAGGCAGCTCGCGCAGCCAGGCGAGGTTAGATTCTTTGCGCCAGCTCATCGCCCAGCTTTCTGATGTCACCCGCGCCCATCAAGAGGAGAACGTCGTCTGGGCCCACAAGCCCTTCGAGCGTTTCGCGAGCGCGCTCAAACGAACCCACGTACACGGCGTTGGGAATCATGTCCGCCAGGTCGCTCGCCTGGATCCCGGTGGGGTTGTCCTCGCCGGCGCCGTAGACGTCCACGACCAGGACGCGGTCGGCGGCCCCAAACGATCGCGAGAAGTCCTGGAGCAACGCGGCCAACCTTGTGTAGCGGTGCGGTTGAAACACAACGATGAGGCGGCGATGGCGCAGCTCGCGGGCCGCTTGCAGCGCCGCTCGAACCTTGGTCGGGTGGTGCGCGTAGTCGTCATAGACGGGGGCGCCCTGGAACACGCCCAGGAACTCGAGCCGCCGGTGCGCGCCCGGGAACCGTTCGAGCGCGCCGGCCACATCAGCGAAGCTCACGCCCAGCTCGAGCGCCATCGCGGCTGCCGCGGTGGCGTTCTGCACGTTGTGACGGCCCGGCTGGCGGAGGTTGACCCGACCCAGCTCGTGCCCGGCATGGTGGATCGCAAAGGGACGGCTTTCATCGCAGCGGTAGTCGGCCCCCTCGCTGAAGCCGTAGGTGACGCGCCGGGCCTGGGTCTCGAGCGATCGCGTGCGTTCGTCGTCCGCCGACAGGACCGCCACCCCATCGATTGGCAGCGCGGCCACGAACTGCGCAAACAGGTCGCGCACCGCGTCGACATCCTTGAAGTGATCGGGGTGGTCGAACTCGATGTTGGTGACGATCGCGCGCTTGGGGTGATGGAGGACAAGGGTGCCGTCGGATTCGTCGACCTCGGCGACTAGCCAGCGCGAGCCGCCCGCGCGCGCGCTCGAGCCGTCGCCGACCAGTACGGTGGGGTCGAACCCCGCCTCGGTGAGGATGTGGCCGGTCATGTGGGTAACGGTGGTCTTGCCCGCGCTGCCGCCGACCGCGATCGAATCGGAGTCGGCGATGAGCTCGGCCAGCATCTCCGCGCGAGTGAGGACCTTGACGCCCATCGCCCTCGCGGCCTCGAGCTCCGGCGAAGCCTTGATCGCGCCGCTGTACACGAGCAGGTCCTGGAAGAGGACGTGCTCGGGGTCATGACCGATGAAGATGCGCACGCCCGCATCCTCCAGGGCCGCCGTCGTGTCCGACTCGCGCAAGTCGCACCCGCTGACCTCGTCCCCGCGAGCCAGGAACACGCGAGCCAGCGCGGACACGCCCGCGCCGCCGACGCCCATCAAGTGCACTTTCACTTGCGGGCGACCTCGTGCAGGACGGCCAGCACTCGTTGGGCCGCGTCGCGCCGGCCGGCGCGGGACGAAGCCTTCGCCATCGCGCGCAGGCGCTCGGGACTGAGGTCGTCGATGGTGGCGACCAGGCCGGCCGGTGTCAGCTCGGCGTCTCCGATGCGCACCGCAGCCCCGGCGTCGACCATCGCCTTCGCGTTCTCCTCCTGGTGGCCCCCGCCAAACGTGCCGGGCACCAGCACCATCGGCAGACCAACCGCGGCGATCTCCGCGATCGTGCTCACGCCCGCCCGGCTCACCACGAGGTCGGCGTTCGCCATGAGCGCGGCCATATCGTCGGTGAAGGTGAGCCCGCGGTAGCCGACGGCCGCGTGGTCCGCCACGCCTGCCGCACCTTGCGGGCCGGCGACGTGGACCACCTCCTGAAAACGCTTCCGCAACTCATCGAGCGCACCCCACACGGCCTCGTTGATGTGGCGCGCACCCTGGCTCCCACCTGTGATG